>ERZ808051.57-NODE-57-length-150504-cov-19.616246_pt1 | contig 150504 bp, 146 predicted proteins | sample MGYA00380199_ERZ808051 | MGnify/ENA primary metagenome ERZ808051 (study PRJEB31490, sample SAMN06133391) | mouse gut metagenome | isolation source: J11 | host: mice | place: China: Chengdu | collected 2015-05 ... | reverse complement strand
TCTTTTTCCCTTCACCTCCGCCACAAAACTACATTTTTTCCTCGGCGTTTTCTTACATTTTATCACTGGCGATGACAGTTGTAGTTCCTGCTGGCCGCGCCCTGGGTGGTCATGCGGGTGTGGCCCATGAGATACCGGGCCTGGGGAGGAATGCGCCAGCGCATTTTACATGCGGGCCTGGGGGCTTTCTGAATCTGCACGACCCTGTTATGAACGTAAGCCAACCCGCTGGCATCGGTGCCCCGTGCCTGGGCGGCATCGGCCAGGGCCCGGAACAGCCCGGTCCGCTGAGGCAGTGTGAGCTTCCCCTGGTAGTCCAGCACTCCGAAGATGGCGCACATGGTCACACCTCCTCGGGGACGGCCACCGGCTCGTTGATATAGAGCCGCCGCTCCTTGAGGTACTGCACCAGCTCCGGGGCAGTACAGCCGGACACAAAATCCGCCCAGGTCAGGCCCTGCATCTCCTGGTCGGACAAATACAAAGCCACCTCACAGATGCGGTCAACCATCTGCAAGGTGGCAATCAGGGTATTGAGCTTCAGCGTCCCCCGGAACATCCGAAACTCTATGGTATCATAATTGGTCAGGTTCACGCATTTGTACCGCTGGTAGTGTTCCTTTTTGGCGCTGTCCAGCACCGCCTTGGGGTCGTCCTTTCTGCCGTACCGCGCCGCCCACTGCTCCATCTGATCCCGGGTGCGGCGGCTGAACCGCAGCAGCTCGTTCCAATGGTTCTCCACAAAGAACAGGATGCGGGCAATCACCGCCTCCTGCTCCTCCTGCGTTTCACCAAAGGCGTCCCGGTTGACATGAACATGGAGGCCGCAGGTACAGGCTTTATGGCTGGTGTAGCCCATGCGGACGGCCTGGGCTACCACTGTACCCCAGGGCATTTCCGCGAGGTGGTAGCCCAATGTCATGGGGTGGGTGACGATCTCCATGCCGTCCTCCAGGGAACCGTCATGCTTGATATAGATGTGCTCCAAACCGTTGCTGTTGGCCGCGTTCACCAGCTGCCACGCCCGGTCGCTGCGCTCCCCCGCCCCGTCGATTTCCAGCTCCACGCCGAAATAGCGTGCCCCTTCCCCGTAGAAAATGGGGTCCGGCTTGTAGTAATAGCTGTGAATTTCCCCGGGATCGGTACGCAGCGCATAGCAGCCGTGACATAACGGCTCCTCCTCGTCCGCGTCATCGCTGAGGTAGTAGGCGCGATCCAGCTCCAGCAGCGCCCCACAGCGGGTGCAGTTGGTGTAATAGCGGTCATAGCAGTGCTGGCACAGGGGCGTGTCCTCGTCCCCGGCGTTGTCCTCCCGCGGGATGCGCTGGCCGCACTCGCGGCATACGATGGTCTCCTCCTCCAAGCAGGGCCGGCAGAACTCGTGGCCGTCCACTTCGGCTCGGTCTTCCAGGGGGTGGACCTCGCCGCAGGCACAGCAGGTAAAGGTTTCTGTCATCAGTCTTCTTCCTCCTCTAAAACGTAGTCGATGGCCGCGCACAGTCCGGCGGCCAGGGCGGCAGCCAAAAGGCTCAAGATATCGTTGCTCAGTTCATCATTGGGGATCGCGCTCCTTTCTTGAGTGGTGGGTGATGTCACGCGCAGCAGACGCCGCGGAGCAGACAGACTGCCACTTCGTATAAGACGGTGCGCAGGGCGGACAGGAACAGGTACAGCATGGGGTTTCCTCCTTTCGATTTTTGAAAAATTGCGTCTGTTTGCCAGATTACAGACGCTTTCCCCGATTTTTATGCAGGACATGAAAACAGCCGCAGGGCCTGTGCGTGTAAGGAAACACGGGGCCCTGCGGCTGTTCACTTGAATAATGTATTGTTTTGGAATACCGGGATAACGTCAAACAAACCAATAAGGCCCCAAATGGGCCGGAAAGGAGTAAAAAGACCATGTACGATTACGATGACTACGACAACCTGGACGAGCGGGAGCCCATCAGCGAGTACTTGACGCCTAAGGAGGTCATGGATTTGCTGTATATTGGGAAGAACACGCTGTACGGGCTGCTGGGCTCCGGGGAATTGAAGGGGTTCCGGGTGGGGAGGCAGTGGAGGGTGAGTAAAACCAGGTTGAAAGAATATGTAGAGAAAACCGAATCAATCCAATTTTGATACAAAAATTTGAGGCGACACCTTTAATACTACAGCTTTTTGATTTCCAACCTTTTTTCTGTAGTCATATCGAGGATATTTTCTTGGGTTTGAGGGATCGTACTGCGGGGTGATGTACTTTTCTATCACATTGCGCCGAAATGCCGCAGCTCCACAACTAATAATGACACCATTTGAGACACAATATTTTTGAAATTCTTCCCAATATTTATTGTAAAAGAGATAAATTCCTTCTTGATCCTGGTAGCAAAATGCCCCATGATATTTTGAACCACTTTTTAAACAATCACAGACGAATTTTGCAAAGTCTGTGAGCACTGCATCCCTGCCCAAATACTTTTTCACGCCGTCTATCGCAATCAAAATGTCACTGCTATAACGAGATCCCTCCATCATGTCTCGCGCCAAATACATACTGCTCAACAAGCACGCTTTCTCTTGCCGTTCTAAAGTAGCCTTGGCCTGTGTAGTGCCCAAGTCAAATAGAGCATCCTTGTAGTTCTGTCTTATCTGCTTTGCAACCGCATTTTTATTGTCGCTCTTTTGGATAAACTCATTGAGGGTTCTCAAAAAGGCACCATAGAATCGCATAATTTCTCTATGCCTACGGCTCAATCTTTTTTTGTTTCGCACTGTTGGTTCAAAGCGAGAGATCATTTCATCCATAGTATTCGCGGGGTCCCATACCAGCTTCAAGCAGTCCCTTTGAGGATACGGCTTTTCAGCTTTTTGCAAAGGCAGCAGCAAAGGCAGACAGCTTGCCCCGCCAATATCGCGAACTTCTTTTTTGCTCAGATGCCCTGTTATTTTTTGAGCTTCTATATCCCCATGCTTTGCACTATCCCAACTGACACGAGAATAGTCAGAGAAAACCAAAGGAAAGTTTAAGTGATTCCATGGCGCAAAAATCACTCCAGCAATTCCATCTTTATGCCAAAACTTTAGCCCAACCGAGTTTTTCTCGCTGCAATTATTCCAATTTCGGTAGTTACACCACATATCAGCAAACTGGCCTAAAAGCATTTGTTTGCATACATCCTCGGCTTCACTCGTGCTTTTAATCTCAATCTGTAGGCTGAATTTATAATTTGCTTTGATGTTATATCGGAGAAATAGGGGTTTGCAAAGGGAAAACAACGTTGCGGCCATAAAGACATATTCAAATTGTGACGCCACTTTCGCAACAGGGTCTATTAGGCGCACAGGCTTTCTAATATCGTCAGCGCCTGTTGATTGGGGTTCATATTCAGGTGCTTTAGGATCAAACTTAGTCAGTTCATCTGGGAAAAAATATCTCAATGTTTCGCAAGTATTCCACCCGCGCAACATATATCCTCGTGGGGTATTCGCCATTCCGATTATCTCAAGGCTTTCCCCATAAGCATTCTTCAAATTGAAAAATGCCTCTTTAGATAAAGGCTCCATACTGGCTATTCGATACTTCAGGATGCATTCTTCGTATAGATCAGCTTGATATTCTGAGTTTTCAATGATGTCAGTCAGCACCAGCGCACAGTTCTTCTCTCCAAAAAACACCTGGGCGCACACAACCCTTTTCCACAAACACAGTTCGCTGACAGGAAGGTCCACCGGGATCAGTTCAACATCAATGGGAAAAAGAAGTATGTTGCAGCCGTTTATGTTGTTTTTCGAATAAATTTTTCCACGGTTAACTTTTAAGCCCGCTTTTCTGGCGGCTCTCTTTAACGGAGAAGTCACGATGTCATACCACTTCAAAGACAGGCCGACCGTTCCCTTCTGGAGTAATTCATCAATAATATCGGGATAGCATTTTGCTGCTCCCTGCATTTTTTTCGATATCCTGGCACACATAAGAAAACCTCCAAACCACAACTTTTCCTGTAAATTTTTGTGAAATAGGCAATTTTGATCTGCTGAGATGAGAGGACCGGAAAAATCGGCGTTCATCCTACCCGCCTCAGGATCTACCCTGATAGCCCTTATATCAAGCCCAATACAGCCCCGCATAAAATTTTAAAATGGTCGCAACACAGGTGTAAAAGGGGCCCCGAGGAATGAAGTTTGTCCACACTTCATTCCCCTTGCGCAATATGCAAATTGTGTTTTGCGAAAAAGAAATGGTGAATCATATATATATAAGATGTTCTGTTTAAATCATTTATGAAATTCAGTTTATTAAAAACTTATTTTATCTTCTATATCTCCATAATCAAGCGAATCACGCTTGAGAAAAGGAGCTGATTTAACATGAAAAGAAAGCATTCCCTTCACGTCTACATGAGCGAACAGGAGAAAGCACTTCTCAACTCTCTCGCAGAAAAAAGTGGTCTTCCAGTTTCCGAGTATGTGCGGCAAGCTGCATTGAACAACCATGCCCCAAGCCCTGACAACGGACTTCGTCAAGTGATGCTGGCTCAGCTATGTACGCTGTTTAACCTGTGCGACCACATTGAAGATCCAGCAGTGCGAAAGCAAATCACCGATTGGAGGCATGACACATGGCAACTTACAAAGTGATCCACGCCCCTGGAAAATATCAGGACACTTCTTCGTACCAGGATGTGCTTGGATACTGCATGAATCCAAAGAAAACCCACAGCAAATTCATTGGCGGACGAAATATTGATCCCGACTATGCCGTGGAGGAAATGGAAGACATTGCAAAAGTATTCGGAAAAACCGACAGGACGAAGGTCAGACACTTTATCCTGAGTTTTTCCCCAAATGAAAATTTGACTTCCGCTGAAGTGTCCGAGATTGCAAATCAGGTAGCGGATTTCTATTCCGATCGGCACCAAATTGTCTTTGCTGTGCACGAAGACACCGATCACCCGCACGCACATTTTGTGATGAACCACGTCAGTTTCCGGGATGGCCGGCACTATAAAGGAGACAAGCAGGACTACTTCAGTCTTCAGCACTACATCAAAAAGGTTTTAAAGCCGTACGGTTCAAATCTCACTGTGACAGACTGACACAACAAGTATACATCATTTAAATGAGCATAAAGTATGTTTTATCGCATACAATAGTTTGAAAGGAGCCTTTGTATTATGAACGGAAATCACCGCCCCCTTTGCCAAAGTGTTTTCAACAGCAACCTCACATCCGAACGATACACAAAGCTTTGGATCGACTTGATAAACCAACTCGAAAAATCAAAAGAAGTTGTGGCCGTCCATTGACCTGCGCCGCCGCTCCCAACGTCAACACGCTGGGGGCGGCTTATTTTATATGCGAGGGATCAAAATGAAAGTCGCGATCTATTGCCGGCTGTCCGAGGAGGACCGAAACAAGCAGTCCGAGGATCAGGACAGCAACAGCATTCAAAACCAAAAAGCCATGCTACTCCAATATTCCATGGCGCAGCAGTGGGAAGTATATAACATTTATAGCGACGATGATTACACAGGTTCAGACCGAAGCCGCCCGGAGTTCCAGCGGCTCCTCCGTGACGCCGAGCAGCGGAAATTCGACATCGTTTTGTGCAAAACCCAATCCCGCTTCACCCGCGAACTGGAGCTGGTGGAAAAGTACATCCACGGCCTATTCCCCCTCTGGGGCATCCGATTTGTCAGCATCGTGGACAACGCCGACACCGCCAATAAGGGCAACAAAAAGTCCCGGCAGATCAACGGCTTGGTCAACGAGTGGTACTTGGAGGATATGTCGGACAATATCCGCAGCGTCCTCACCAACCGGAGACAGAACGGATTCCACATCGGCGCCTTTGCCCTGTACGGCTACAAGAAAGACCCGGAGCGAAAAGGCCATCTCATCGTGGACGAGGAGGCCGCCGCTGTGGTGCGGGAGGTTTTCACTCTGTTCTCCCAAGGCTACGGCAAAACCGCCATCGCCCGGATGCTGAACGACCGGGGCGTCCCCAACCCCACCGAGTACAAACGCCTCCACGGCCTGCGCTACCAGCAGCCCAAGCGAAAAAACAGCACCCTGTGGAAGTACTTCGCCATTGCCGATATGCTGGAAAACGAAATCTACATCGGCAACATGGTACAGGGAAAGTACGGCAGCGTGTCCTATAAGACAAAGCAAAACAAACCCCGGCTCAAAAGCGAGTGGTACCGCGTGGAGGGCACCCACGAACCCATCATTGACCGTGAGCTGTGGGACCGTGTGCAGGCCATCCTGACCCAACGGGCCAAACCCTTCAGCGGCGGCTCCATCGGCCTGTTCGCCAGAAAGGTGCGCTGTGCCAACTGCGGCTATACCATGCGCTCCTCAAAAAATCGTGGCCGGCACTACCTCCAGTGCTCCAACCGCCATGTGGCAAAGGACGCCTGTATCGGCTCTTTTATTTCCGTGGAAAAACTGGAGCGTATCGTCATTGACGAATTGAACCGGCTCTCCGCGGAGTATCTCGACAAAGACGAGCTGGAACGGAATCTTGAATTCTGCAATGATCTGAAGTCCCAGCAAAAACGTCTGCAAGACAGCGTGTCTGTCTACCACAAAAAGATCGGGGAATACAGCAAAGGCATTCAAGAGCTGTATATGGACAAGGTGAAGGGAATCGTCAGAGAACAGGATTACATAGACATGAGCGCCAGCTTTTCAGCGGAAAAAGAACGGCTCCAGCGGTTGGCGGAGCACACCCAGCAACAAATTTCCGAGCTGGAGGCCCGTATGGACGCGGGCGACCACCGCAAAGCCATTGTGGAGCACTACGCCCACCTGGACCATCTGACCCGAGAAATGGTGGAGGCTCTCATCGACTACATCACGGTTGGCAAGCGAATTCCCGGGACCCAGAACGTCCCTGTAGAAATTCACTGGAAATTTTAAAAGCAGCCCTAAACCGCATTTTTATTGGTTTAGAGCTGCTTTTTTGTTATGCCAACAGCTGCCGTGCCCGTTTCCGCACCTGCTCCTCTACCATGCGCAGGCGCTTTTCCGGGAGGTTATACCGGGGATGCTTTTTGAACTTGAAGTCAAGCAGCCCCCGCAATCCCTGCCTCAGCTTTGGCGTCAGCGCATCCTTGGCCGTCCCCAGGAAGTCGTCGTAGACGCAGGGCATCAGGGTTTGGATGTACTCCTCCAGCTCCCCTTCCCGCTCCCAACAGTCCATTCCAGCGAAATTAAACAGCGCGTTCCCGTGATCGAACAGCGGCGCGGGTGCGGCAATCTGATTGCTCCGGCTGTCGATCAGAAAGCCGAAATTGCCGAAATGCCGGTCCACATTGCAGATTACCGCATCAAACACCAGCATTTCATGGAGAGCGTCCACATACGCCTCCCCCAAGCCCTCATAGTAAGCCCTCACTGCGGGCATCCCCCCCTGGATCACCAGCCTGCCCACCGGCAAATAGCCCACGTCCATGCTGGTGAACAGCTCGCAGGTGGAGCACAGCACACCCTTCCACTGGGACAGGCCGTAGCGAATGGCGTCAACCCCCATTGCAACGGCCACTTGGGCGGCGTAATATTCAGAGTACGGCTCGTACCCAGTGTTGGACGCGCCCATGGTTCCACCCTTGTAAAGCGTCACCTTGCCGTCCACCCTGCGCCAGCACTTGGGCAGCATCCCATTGGTGGTAAACTCGGGGCTGGAGCGAAGGGACGAGCGTAGACTGCTCCCATAGCCGGTAAAGGCCAGAGCGGCCAGCACATTGCTGAAGGGGTTCTCATACAGATTGTTTTTCGCAAATGTCCCGTTGTCCCCTTCCTCCACCACCCAATAGCTGTCGTTAAGCGATAACCCTTTACACACTTTGATAATGCTCATAGGGCGGTTCAAATTCAGGCCGCACTTCGACAGTAGGGAGTGGACATAGGCGCGGTTCTTAGGGATCGTCCTGTGCCGCAGCCATCGCCCCAGGCTGTCCGGCTTTAACTGCAGATCAAGTGGAAGCAAGTGCTCTTGCCGGCTGTCGTGCCACAAGATTTCAATTTCCGGGTCAATGCTGTCCATGGAAGCGGAAAAACCCAGCAACGGGATATCGTATTGCTTCAAGATAAAATTCACAGGCGTCACCCCCTTTGGGGTATTATATCACACTTTTCCTTCCGAGCATACCCTTTTTTAGAGATTGAGCGGACTGACCCCACCGGGTCAGTCCGCTTTTACCGCTTGAAGTATGCCTACTCTGTCTGATTTTATTGATTTTTGCCCAAATTTGTGCTATACTTGTCTGCGTAAGCAAAAAATTAATCTTGGTGGTTTTATGGACAACTTACCAATCGACTCCTACCGGGCGCAAGAAAAGCCCAATCTTTCCCGGCCTCAGGATATGGAACTGGGCTTGGCTCAGATTGACCATATTCTACATCAAATGCTCCTCCTGGCCGAGCTGTCTGCCAGCGACAGCAACGTGGACAGGCAGAGTCTTCAAAAAGCCTTAAAACGCCTGCAAGACAAAATTGACCGCATCGCGGATCAGCTGAATTCCACGGAAAGCTGAAGATGTTGTCCTTATGCGGTCGCAGCAGAACAAAAAGCCCGCCTAACCTATGATAATATTCTCCGCCTGTCCGACGACCCGGACGTCAACGATGTGATTCGTTTCCTCCGCGAGCGTGAGATCGTCCACTTCCAGCGCTTTGGCGAACCGCATCAAACAGCAACGAATGGATTCAGCCCGTCATATGTTCCAGTTTATCCTGATTTTATTCTGTGAAGCAATAATACTTTTTATCAAGCTGTTTGCAACAATGATCCTATCGCATAGCGAGACCTTTTCCCAGTTGTCCAGATAGCCCGGGATGCTGTTCACACGATAAGCGTCCTCCTGTTCAGGCTGCGCGGCTTTTATGCTCAGCCTCTTTTTCTCCGTGTCCAGCAGGATTGCTTGGGCATTGATATCTTCCATATCCGCTTCGCCGGCCTGTGGAATCTTCTGTAGCAGCGAGTTGATCTCTTGGTCAATCTGTTTGATCCTCGCGTTCAGCCTGGCTCTCTCAAGCCCTCTACTTCCCTGCTCCACCTTTGATATGGCATTAAACTTCCCCAGCTTTTCCCTGATCTCCTCAAATATGAGCTTCTCCACGGCGTCCGCATCTAAGGAGCCAAAACCGCATTTACCCGTGCACAGATAGTAGCGGTTGTCCGCCTTTGTCTTGCAATGATATACCTTGACTGAAAGCAGGGCCCCGCACTGCACACACCTCATCTTCCCTGTCAGCCAGCTTGTTTTGGCCTTTCCCGGCCGCACCGCTTCGGAACCCTTTAAACATTTGCTGCGGCATTTGATCCAGACCTCAGAGCCGACAACGCCCTCATGGGGAGCCAAAACTAATATGTGCCCTTCCAGTGAAAGCGTCTTTCGCGTTTCATTGGTTCCGGTGTACAGATATGCTCCAGTTCTTCCGCTGAAATCCTCTAACGAATTGATGATGTTCGTTCCCTGCCCCTTGAAAAACTCATATAGCCGATAGTCTGCCCTGACATAGCACGGGTTGACAATCATATCTCGAATTTGGCTCCGGGTGAACGGCCTCCCTGTTCGGCTCTTGATTTTACCCGTTGCTAAACTGCGTTCAACATCGCCTAACGAAATGTGAGGCTGTGCATACATTGAAAATATTGTCCGCACAATTTCCATTTCCTCTGGCGCCGGTGCATATATTTTTCCCATAACCCCATCGACAACTGCTTCTTTCAAACCAAAGCCAAAGGGAACCTTCCCTCCCATATACAACCCATGCCTGCTGCGAGCTTGATAGGCATCTTTCACCCTTTGCTGGATGGTCTCCCGTTCCAGCTGGGCAAAAATCATTACAATCATCAGCATCGCTTTTCCAATGGGCGTGGCTGTTTCGAACTTCTCCATCGTGCTGACAAAATCCACGCCATGCCTCTGGAATTCCTCGATTACACCGACAAAATCCAGGACAGAGCGGCTGATGCGGTCTAAGCGATAAACGATAACCCGGCGAATCCTTCCGTCCATGATATCGGCCATCATTTTCTGAAAGGCGGGGCGGTCTGTGTTTTTGCCGCTGTATCCTCTATCTGTGTATACTTGGACACACTCTCCTGTCGCTTCCCGTCTGCAAAATTCAGCCTGGCTGTCCACAGATATGCTGTCCGCTCGATCCACCGACTGTCGCGTATAGATTGCTTCCATCAGCTCCACTCGCCGCTCCTTTCTCCACAAAAATGAACGGAGCGGTTTTCCCCCATTCTTCAAGGGTCCCCGCTCCGGCAATTCAAAGTGATTCCGACATATATTTGCAAAATACATCGTATAGCTGTTCTTCTATTCTTCTCCTCACCTCTTCCTGTTCCTCCAAAGAATAGACCGGGGTTACATTCTCTACAAGAATCGTTCTGTCACGATAAGGCCGCTCATGTGTACTGGTATCAAACGCCTCAGCCACTGCATCCCCTCTCCTTTCAGCGCCATCCGCCGTTGAAAGATATTATTCAATCGCAGCATCCAATATTCCCGCCAATCTGCGTTTTGAGACATACCCAGACAAAAACAAGCGGCAGCGAAAAGCTGCCGCTTGTTTTTCGTTCTCATGCGTAAAACGCATGGGCTCCAATCGTAGTCACATAGGTGCGATGACGGGACGCATAGCAGGGCATCCCAGCTCGGTTGAAGAACAGGGCCGTGGGAACCACCTGAGCGCCGTCCATCACCAGCTTTGCCGCAATGATGGAATCTACATCGGGGTCACAATGAATGGATCCGCTGCTCGCCGGGGTAAACTGATTCTTTTGGAACAGCACCTCATAGATCGTATCCGGGAACCTCGGGTTGTTCACACGATTCATCACCACATTGCCCACAGCCAGTTGACCTTCCAACGGCTGATTCGCACTCTCTGCGCTGATAATGCGGGATAACCAGTAAAGGGTATCGCTGTCGTAATAATAATCTCCGGGAATCAGGTAGGCGCTGGCGCCCTCCTGATGGTCCAACAGAACCGTCTGCTCCACACTGTCAAAGCTCACGGAAAGGTTGAACACCTTTGCCAACACCCGAACGGGCACGGCAACAGAATCGTTCAGCAGAACCAAACCATCCTCTGCATAGAGATAGCGGCCATTGGCCACAATACAGGATGCCCCGATAAACGCCGTCAGGTTCAAGGTCTCCTCCACCACATTGGCGGTAGGATCAGCCTCCGCGTCTAACTCGGCGGAAAATTCCCCGTCCTGCGTCATGTCCACTACCTCAATGACATGGGAGGCATTCACCGTAACCATCCCGTACTCCTCCTCCACCATGGCCTCTGGGTCCAGCAGGGATACGAAGGAGCTCACCGCCACGTAGCAAACGCCGTCTCGGAACTCATACTCTACAGACTGAACAGGCTCCCCATCCAGCATGATGGAGGACTGTTCTTCGGTCTCCACGCTCTCCTCCACCACTTCCTCTGGTTCCAGTTCAGGAAGGGGCGCGGCCAGCGCGGGCAGGATGAAGCTCACGACAGCGAGGGTGGCCAGCAATAAGCTGACTGCTCGTTTTTTCATGAAATCTCTCCTTATTACAATTTGCTTTCAAATTGTAACCATATTGTAACCGATTTAAAACCATTTTGCAACCATTAAGTCACGTCAAAATAGCCAAACCTATTTCGAAAATAGGTTTGGCTATTATACTAATTATATAATTTAGGTAATTTATCACCCATATAAATGTAATTATATGGAATTTATCGGTAGAACCAATGACAGCCAATGGTTGTCACATACTCCCGGTTTTCCATGATCCAATGGTTGTTGGTCAGCTCAGGAGCCAGAAAATACAGGCTGTCACCCGCCACGCGGGCGCCCTCCAGGCACATCTTTGCAGCCAAAACGCTCTCCGGCGTCGGCTCATGATAAACCGTGCCGTTGGCCACCGGCTGAAACTGCACGCCGTACTTCTGATCGAAGATGACGTCATAGACGCTGTTGGGAAACTCCTTACTGGCCACTCGGTTCAGAACTACCGTTCCCACTGCCAACTTCCCCAGCAGGGGCTCTCCCCTGCTCTCCGCTGAAATGATACGGGCCATCCAGTAAAGCTCCTCCTCGCTGTAAGGCGCGCGGTCCGGCCGTCCGCTGCCCGCAGTGAGGACCACGCCTGTCTCCCTGCTCCAATCCACCCGGCCATCCAGCGCTTGCGCCAGCGGCCGAACCGGAACCATTGTTTTTCCCTCCTCTAAACGCACGCCATGGGGCAGGTAAAATGCTCTGTCATTCACCACCAGCCATTGGGTACCGGGTTGAGCCAACAGCTCCAGGCCATCCGCCACCACCTGGGCCGCGCCATCCCGCCAAAACACCTCCGCGTCCGGAGCCAACAGCTTTGTCACCGCCCGCAGGGAGACGTAAGCCGTCCCCTCTCCTACCAGCTTCGTCTCTGTCAGCGTCCAAACATTTTTTTGCGCCGCCCCTGCGGTGGGCATAAGCAGCGCCGTCGCCAGCGCCGCCGCGGCTATCGTCACTTTTATTTTCATCGCTGATTTTCTCCTTTCAACAGTGGTTACTTCTTTATGACAAAATTGTAACTTTTCCAGCCCGCCGCCGCAAGCCTAAATAATTTCCAGCAGAGGGTCCCTTTCCCTTTCCAAAATAAAAAGACCGTCCGGCTATACCGGACGGTCTCAGCGTCTGTATCACACGAGGCTCTGCTTCATTTTGACCACGGCCTTGCGCACGCTTCCGGGCTCTCCGGCGGCACAGCCAGGGCGGTGGATGTCGTTGGAGAAGAAAATGCAGTAGCATCCGGCGGCGACATCCACAAAGGTCTCACCCTCCAGATTCTGATAGAATGTGACGTCCTTCCCCTCCGGGTCCTCCAGCACTGTCTCCTTTCCGGTGTAGGGCACGTAACCCATTCGCTCCACGCCGGAGACGATGTATTGAATATCCAAATAGTCGTTGTGGCGTTCCGGGCGGCGGACCTCGGCGGACTGGGTGGTGATGTCCTGAATCATCACATACAAATCTTTTCCCTGAATCTCATAGGTTCCGGCCTCCATATGGGCCACGTCATGTCCCGCAATCCAATCCAAAGCGGTCTGAATGGCGGGGGGATACTTGCAGGGGCACTCCAACGCATTAACAGATGAGAAAATCATAGCGGCACACTCCCTTTTTAATTTACGTCCAGCGGACGGGGCTCTCAATGAATCGTCTTTAGCGCCTGGGCCAGCTGATCCGGGCAGGAGGTGGACTTCGGTCCACAGTGTATTCCGTCCAGCCGGGCGATGGCATCCTCCACTGGCATCCCCTTCAGCAAGGAGCAAATCCCCTGGAGATTCCCGGAACAGCCTCCCAACACACGAACGGCCTGGATCACGCCTTCCTCCACGTCAATCTCCATTTTTTTGGAGCAAACCCCTCGGGGAATATACTGAATTGTCTCCATTTTCATCTTCCTTTCTATGTTTCCTCCGGCGGCCAGTCCTCACCCCGGCGCATGGCATCCAGCTGCGCGGAGTCCTTATATTCCAAGCTGCGCTCTCCCGCCAGACCCTCCACATGGTGCGTCAGCTCGTGGCGCAGTGTGATGCGCAGCTCCTCCTCCCACACTCTCCTGGGCTCATCAAACAGCAGCGCGGCAAACGAGCCATAATAGATATTGATATACCGGCCCATCTCGTCCACGCAGTATTCGCCCATCATATAGACGTTCTCGCCCAGCTCAGGGTCCGGCATGGCCTCCTCCAGCAGAAGCACCCCTCCGTTCAGCTCCTGAAACAGCTCCTCTGGAAACTCCTCATAAACCCGATCCAAAATATCGTTTACCTCATCTATGGATAAGATCACTTAGCCGTCCCCTTTCTCACAGAACAATCAGCCCATACAACCGGCTCAACCTGTCCAATTCCTCCGGCTCCAACCGGCCCGTCCCATCATAGAGGGCGCGGCCCTGATACACCCGCAGAGCCCCCTCCAGCAGCTCCGGCACATCGGACCAAAGACACAGCGCCTTTCCCACGGCATACTGGTGTTCCGCAAAAATTTCCACGTCATCCTGCTCGTGAATGGCTATCTTCACCGCTCCCACTGGGTCATCCTCTGCGGCAATGATATCTTCCAGAAGATCAGGCCCGCATTTCAGCTCCTCGCCCACGTCAATGGTCCGCGTAACAAAGCAGGGTGCCGTGCCGGTGGCGCAGGGAATCACGTCCGGATCCTTGGCGGACGGCGCATACGGATAGCCTACCGCCCCCTTCTCCCCCACATAATACAGGGGAATACGGGCATTTTCGGCAAGCTCGCCCAGCAGCTGCCCTGCCCGCTCCTCCGGACATTCCAGGCCGAAGGCCGCCGCCCCCATTCCCTCTGCCACGAACAGGGCGGCCAGCATATGCACGCGGGTGGCGGACTCCCCCTCCTCGCTGCAAGCCCAGCTCACCCACACCGGGCCGCAGGCGGCTTCCTGGGCAGCGATCAGGGCCGCGCGGCACTCCGCCATGGCCGTCATCCCAGCAATATGAGTCGGTCCTTGTCCCGGCTGAAGCTGGACCTTATATTTTATCACCAGCGATTCAAAATCAGTCTCCCCCGCCGGAGGAACATCCAACCCCAGCGGGGCCAGCGTTTGCCGGAATATGGGCACAGAAGCGTCCATACGCAGCTCCACAACTCCTTTTCACTATAGTGTGCTTCATTATAACAGATCGTTCCACCGATAGCAAGCAGTTCCTTCGCAAACCAGCCCCTCTCCACAAACGGCGCGCTCGCAAGGGCGGCCGGCATAATTTGCGTCAACACAATCTTCCATTTACAAACATCGACAAAATTGGTATAATGTGATGAAGCAATTTCTTTAGGAGGCGCCAATCATGAAACGTATTACCTGTCTGCTCTGTGCTATACTGCTCCTGCTTTTGCCCGCCTGCGGCTCGGCAAATGACAATCCGTCCGCCGAGCCGTCGGAAACCGTTGTCTCAACGCCGCCGGAGACCCCGCCTCCCACCCCCACGCCCACCCCGGAACCCGCCTTTTATCATCCGCTGACCGGCCTGCCCTGCGAGGAGGATTTGTCCGGCTCCCGCCCGGTCGCCGTTATGCTCAACAATCTGCGGGACGCTCTGCCCCAGCAGGGAAACAGTCAGGCTGATATCATTTACGAGGTTCTGGCCGAGGGCGGCATCACCCGAATGCTGGCCCTGTATCAGCAGCCCGGCGAGCTGGGCCTCATCGGTTCGGTCCGCTCTGCGCGGCAGTATTACTGGGAGCTGGCCCAGGGGCACGACGCGGTATACATCCACGCCGGCGGCAGCCCTGAGTTCTACGACACCAAAAGCCGACAAGGCCTGTTCACCGTGGACGGGGTCAACGGCTACTACTCCGGCGCAGATTCTGGGATGTTTTGGCGGGACCGCGACCGTATCGAAGGCCATCACTACGCCTACGAGCACTCTCTGCTGACCTCCGGCGAGGCCATCACCGCCATGCTCACGAAGGAAAACCGGACCCTCCACGCCGATGGCTATCAGTACGAAATGACCTTTGCCGACGATGGCGCCCCCGCCGGCGGCCAGAGCGCGCTCACAGTCACCGTCCCCTTTTCCAACTATAAAACTGGCGTGTTCTACTACAACGAAGCCACCGGTCTGTATGAGGTAGAGGAATACGGCGCACCCTACATCGACGGCAACGACGGTTCTCAGGTTGCCGTCACTAACCTGCTGGTCCTGCAGACCGTCTGTACTGTGGTGGACGACGCGGGGCGCGTCAACGTGAACCTCACCTCAGGCAGCGGCTGGTTTGCCTGCGGCGGAAAAATGGTTCCCATCACCTGGGAAAAGGGCTCTGCCAATCAGCAGCTGCGCTACTTCAATCAGGATGGCTCTCCCCTGTCCCTGGGCCGGGGCAAAAGCTACGTCTGCATTATTCCCACCAGCCGAACAGTTGCCGCGGAATAACCGTTTATTTGTAATTTTTTCTGAAGCGCACAGCTCTTTCCAGTATAGCGATTCCGGCTTGACGCAAACTACCTTTGGGATGACGATATTGGTCTTTTGGCCAACCGGCAGAGGACCCCAAAGGAGGTTTGTACCATGTTTTTAGACAAGATTGCGCTGACCCTGTCCATCATTGGCGGGTTGAACTGGGGTGTCATCGGACTGTTCAACTTCGACTTGGTGGCATTCATCTGCGGCGGCTCCGGAACCTGGATTGCCCGCATCATCTACACGGTTGTGGGCCTTGCGGCGCTTTGGTGCCTGACGCTGCTTTTCCGTTCGGAAGAAACCCACACCCGGCACAGCCACGCCTAACGCTAAAATTCCCGGCGCATATGCGTCGGGAATTTTTATATCCTGGTCACCATTCCCCTCCGCGCACATATACTGGTGATGAACGGAGGGAAGTCCTATGCCAAATTTTGAGGGAATTTTAAAGGGAAAACAGGCCGCCGAGCTGATGGGCGACACCGCCAAACTGCAAAAGCTGCGGGACGCGCCGGAGACGCAACGGGTCTTTTCCATGCTCAGTCAGACCACCGGCGACCTGGAAGCCGCCGCCCAGCGGGCCGCGCAAGGAGACGCCGCTCAACTGACTGACGCCATTCGGCAGCTGATGCAGGACCCGGAAGGGGCCAAACTCATCCAAAAAATGAAAGACAGTCTAAAATAGGCAGCAATCACGGATCAGGAGGGCCGCCATGAGTGAATTGGAAGAAAAATTAGAGGGTATTCTGGGAAACCCCCAGGCCATGGCGCAAATCATGTCTCTGGCCCAGTCGCTGAACTCAGGCGGCGCCGCGCAGCAGTCCAACAGCGAGCCCCCGCCTGACGGCCAGCCATCCAGCGCTCCCGCGCCCTCTCCCCCATCCTCCCCAGAGGCTCAGCCCAGCTCCTCGGCGGCAGCTCCCTCTTTGGGCGGACTAGGCGGTCTTCTGGGCGGCCTGAACTCATTGGATCCTCAAATGCTGTCCGCCGCCGCCAATCTTATGGGGCAGTTCACCAGCGGAGAAGACGACAAGCGCACCGCCCTGCTCACCGCTCTGCGGCCGTTTGTCAAGGAACAGCGGTATGCCAAGCTGGATAAAGCGATTCAAATTGCCAAGCTGTCCCGGCTGATCCGCTCCGGGCTGGACCTGCTCCACGCCCGAAAGGAGAAGGATGGCCATGTATAACCAGTACCTGGACGACAGCGATTTTGTCCTTTTGGATGAACCGGCTCAGACATATTCGAGTCATCCTTCCCAGGCGCAGCGCCGCGACCCCCGCCAGCACTCCGGCCCCGCTCACTCCGCGCCCCGCCCTATGGAGCCGCCCCGGCAAAAAAACGACCTGATCGGCGAAATTACCGGCGGACTGGGTCAGCTGTTATCCGGCGTATTAAAGCATTTTTCCCTTGAAAGCTTTGATACCGGGGACATTTTACTGGTACTCATCATTTTGTTTCTCTACCTGGAGGGAGACAATTTAGAGCTGGTGATCACCCTGGGCCTGCTCCTCCTGCTGGGCCTGGGTGACGATGACAGCGCCAAAGAGATTGCGACGGATTAGGCCGCCGCCCCCGGCGTGTAAAGCTCTGTGCCATCCGGCAGGGAGAACACGCCGGCGGTTTTGTCCAACGCCAGGGGGCTGACCACCTCATGAGACGACATGGAGTAGATCAGCTCCCCATCCTTTTCCGCCTCCGCCGCCATGAGCAGGCCGCTGGTCTCCGAAATCCAATACCGCTCGGTATAGCCCAGTTCAGGCCGCACCGCTTCTACATAGACGCAGGGGAGCCCATCCCGCTCCACATACCCCGCGCTGGTAATGCTGCTCTTGTCAAGCGCCAGCACATCCTCATAGGTGGGCAGTCGCTGCGCCAAATCCGCCGACATCTCCCCTGCCGGCCCCACATACACGCTTGCCTCCTGGTCATACCACAGCCACAGCCGGCCCTCTCCCACAACGGAGTGCTCCACCCTGCCCGAGCTGAGGGTCACGTCGGCGCGGGTCCAGCCCCCATCCGCCCATACCTGAGCGCTCACCACTCCCACACACTGCCCGCCAGAATAATATTCCACGTTCACCGTACGGCTGTAGCTCTCATAACGGGCCAAAAACGCAATCAGGCTCTGCACCGTCTGGGTGGACACCTCCACCACAATCCCACCGTTGGCGTCAGGCGCCTCTCCGCTGGGCTTAACGCTGCTGGAGGCGTTGGGATCGGCCAACTCCAGCGCCGGGGGCACCGCAAAGAGATTGATGGAAAAGCTGTACAGCACGGCTAACAGCACCACCGCAATAATCACCACTGCCAGCATGGTGCGCTTTCGATCCTCCACAGCCTTTCCCCCTCTGCCGCATCATCATCGGTTTTTAAACATTTCCGGCGGACGGTCTGTCCGTCCAAAATAGTACAGGATGCCATCCGCAATCCGGCGGCAGGCCCGGCCGTCTCCATAGGGGTTGACCGCACGCGCCATCACCGCATAGGCGGCGGGAGAGTCGATCAGCTCCGACGCCATCGCAAAAATGTCCAGCTCTCCGGTCCCCGCAATCCGCACCGTTCCCGCAGCCACCGCCTCTGGCCGCTCCGTCTCCCGGCGCAGGACAAGCACGGGCTTGCCCAGGGCGGGGGCCTCCTCCTGCAAGCCGCCGGAGTCCGTCATCACCATGTAGCTTCGGGCCATCAGATTGTGCATCTCGTCCGCGGTGAGGGGCTCCACCAAATGCACATTGTCCAGACCATCTAAATGGCTGTGAGCCGCGTCCTGCACCACCGGGGAGAGATGCACCGGATAAACCAGCTCAATCTCGTTCTCATAGGCCAGGGCCAACCGCCGCAGGGCGTTCATAATCTGCTCCATGGGCTCGCCGTAGTTCTCTCGGCGGTGACAGGTCACCACAATGACTTTTTTCTCCTGATAGTCCAGGTGATTGAGCGCTGGAGTTGTAAATTGAAAGTCTCTGCGCACTGTGGTGCCCAGCGCGTCGATCACCGTATTGCCCGTGACGAACACGCCCCGGGCAATCCCCTCCGCCGCCAGGTTTCGGCGGTTGGTCTCTGTGGGGCAGAAATGTAAATCGGCCAGCCGCCCCACCATGGAGCGGTTCATCTCCTCTGGAAAGGGAGAATACTTGTCACCAGTTCTCAGACCAGCCTCTACGTGGCCCACTGAGATCTGCTGATAGAAGGCCGCCAGCGCCCCGGCAAAGGTGGTGGAGGTGTCGCCGTGGACAAGCACCAGATCCGGCCGCACCTGCTGAAACACCTCCTCCAACCCCAGCAAGCACTTGCTGGTGATCGTAGAAAGGGTCTGTCGGTCCTCCATAATGTCCAGGTCAAACTGGGGCTTGATGTGAAAAATATCCAGCACGGTGTCCAGCATCTGTCGGTGCTGGGCAGTAACGCAGCAGTAGCTTTCAAATTCAGGACGGCTCTCCAGCTCCTTCACCAGCGGCGCCATTTTAATGGCCTCCGGCCGCGTTCCGAAAATCGTCATCACCTTCAGCTTACCCATGGTCGTCCTCCCCTTCCTCCTCCGGCGGCTGTGCTTCATTCGGCGCATCCAATTCACTGGGCCGCTCCTGCGCCGGTCCGGCCAAGAACACCTTCCAAGCGATGACTGCGGCCGCCGCCATGGCCAGCAGGAAGATCATGGCCTTTTCCGCGCCGCCGGCGGTGAGCACCACAGCGGACAAGCCCAAAATCGCCGAAATCACATACAGCACCCCCACCGCCTGCTTCTGAGAGAAGCCCATGTCGATGAGCCGGTGGTGGACGTGCCCCCGGTCCGGCTTCATCGGGTTTTGCCCATGGGACAACCGCCGCACCACGGCAAAACACACGTCGAAAATAGGCAGGCCCAGCATCAAAAACGGCACCACAAAGGAGATGATTGTGTACTGCTTGAACATCCCGTTCACCGACACCGTGGCCATGACGAACCCCAAAAAGGTAGCGCCGGTATCCCCCATAAAAATTTTCGCGGGGTTAAAATTGTAAGGCAAAAACCCTATACAGGCCCCGGCCAGGGCCGCCATCATCACCGCCACGTCCATCTCGCTGTCCATCTCCCTCACCAGCAGGGCAATCACCAGCATGGTGGCCGCGCTGATGGTGGACACGCCGCAGGCCAGCCCGTCCAGCCCGTCGATAAGGTTGACGGCGTTGGTAATGGCCACAATCCAAATCACGGTAATGGGGATGGACAGCACGCCCAGCTGCCACACGGGGTTTTCGCTGAAGATGTTGGGGTTGGACAGCACCTCAATGCGGTTGCCCGCCATCACCGCAATGAGGGCCGCCGCAATCTGAACCAAAAACTTCGGCTTGGCGGGCAGGGCGTAAATATCGTCAAAGATACCCAGCACCACAATGATGACCGCGCCCAGCAGCATCCCCTTTTTCGCCGTGTCCAGCTGAACCATCAGCAGCATGGCGGCCACAAAGCCAAAGAAGATGGCCAATCCCCCCATGCGGGGGATCGGGTGGTCGTGCATCCGCCGGGCGTCCTTGGGCACGTCCACCGCGCCCACCTTCACCGACAGCACCTTCACCAGCGGCGTGGCCGCGCAGGAAACCACCGCCGCGATCACCAGCGCCAACAGCACATACCAAATATCCTGTGACGCAAGAATTCTTCCAAAACCGTTCAAGTAAACTTCGCTCCTTTGTCTCTATCCCCATCAGCGGGGCAAAAAGCCCACCTTTTTATATACCTTGCGCAAGGTTCTGTCGGCAATATACGCCGCCTTCTCCGCCCCGGCGCGGTATACGCCCTCCAAATAGGCCTTGTCCGCCAGTAGCCGCTCCGTCTCCTCCCGGATGGGCCGCAGGGTCTCAATGACCGCCTCGCCCACTGCGGGCTTGAACACGCCATAGCCCTTGCCGTCAAACTCGCGCTCAATCTCCTCGTAGCTTTTCCCGGTGGCGGAGGCGTAAATCTGCATCAGGTTGGACACCCCCGGCTTGTGTTCCGGGTCGTAGCGCACACAGTGTTCCGTGTCGCTGTCGGTGACCGCCCGCTTGAACTTCCGGGCAATGTCCTCCGGCTTATCCAACAGGGCGACGCATCCATCGGGCTGGGACTTGGACATTTTGCTCTCCGGGGTAGAAAGGCTCATGATCCGGGCGCCCACCTTGGCGATATAAGGTTCAGGCACCTTGAACACATCGCCGTAAATGCCGTTGAACCGATTGGCAATGTCCCGGCAGATTTCCACGTGCTGTTTCTGATCGTCCCCCACGGGAACAACATCCGGCTGGTAGAGCAGGATGTCAGCCGCCATCAGCGCAGGATAGGTGAACAGACCGGCATTGATATTATCCTTATGCTTGGCGGCTTTGTCCTTGAACTGGGTCATGCGGGACAGCTCGCCGAACATGGTGTAGCAGTCCAGCACCCAGGCCAGCTGGCTGTGGGCGGGCACGTGGGACTGGATGAACAGCACACATTTTTCCGGGTCCAGCCCGCAGGCGATGTAGTTTGCCAGCAGCGTCAGCACCCGGCGGCGCAGAGCGGCCGGGTCCTGGCGTACGGTAATGGTGTGCAGGTCCGCCAGAAAGAAGTAGCAGTCGAACTCGTCGATCATCTCCGGCCAGTGGCGCAGAGGGCCGAGATAGTTCCCGATATGCAGCTCTCCGCTGGGCTGAATGCCCGAGAGCATCACTTTTTTCGCTTCGTTTTCCATGTCAATTCACGACCTTTGCAGATTACTCGGCCTGCGCCGTCAAATATTTGGAGATATCCACCGGCTGGGCGTCCGACCACAGCCGCTCCAGGCCATAGAACTCCCGGCCCTCCTGGGTGAACACGTGGACCACCACCGCGGAGTAGTCCAGCAGCGTCCACTGGCCGCCCCGGTGGCCCTCGATGTGGTGGGGCTCCTCCCCCGCCTTGGACATGGCCTCCTCCACCGCCTCCGCCAGCGCCCGCACCTGGGTGTTGGACGAGCCGTCGCAGATGATGAAGTAGTCCGCCAAGGTGGTCTGATCGGCGGTGTGCAGCACCTTGATGTCCTTTCCCTTTTTGTCATCCAGCGCCTTCACGGCGATGGCAATCATTTCCTCAGAATTTAGCATACATTATACTCCTTTTAATATTCCGTTTAATCCGGGGTATCGCCCCAGTCGATGATTTCTTCCTCATTGTCCGCCGGCACCTGGCTGGGCTGACCCCCGTTCACGTCCTCAGACGGGGCGGGGGTGGGAGCCACCGGCTGGCTCTCCGCGGGCAGGCCGCCCGTCTCAGTGGGAACGGGCTCGCTGGCCGCCGGGTCTGTGACTGCGGGAGCGCTCTCAGACGGCTCGCCGCTCTCGGCGGGCTGGCTCTCCACGGGGTCGCTCTCCTCCGGCGGTTCGGTCTCCCGCACCGGCACCTCCCCCAGTTCCGGGGCGGCCAGCCGCCCGGTGGAGGAGTGCAGGGAACCGTCCGCCGCCACGCTCATCAAATCCAGCTGCTTGATGGTCACTTCTTCCTCAAAGGGGTTTAGCGACTCGTTAATCATGGAAAGCAGCTGGCTCTGAACAGGATAGACAAAACTCCAGTCCCGCCCGAACTGATAGTAGCTCCCCAAGGCGTTGGGCATGGTGCAGAATTCCACGTCGTCCACCTTCAGCCCGCCCAGCACCGCCTCCTGGCCGAACCACAGCATATTTTCCACCGCCAGGTCGCTGTTCACCCGGCTGTTGAACAGCTCGATGAGCTGGCCGATGCGGGTGATGTTTTTGATCTGTAGCGTCTGCTCCAGCACCGCCTTCAAAAAGGAGTGCTGGATTTCCAAGCGTTCCAAATCGCTGATGGCGTTGCCGTCGTTGCTGTGCCGGAAGCGCACAATCTGCATGGCGTCATTCCCGTTGAGGAACCGATAGCCCTTCTCCTGATAGATGTTCAGGTCCTGAAAGGGGTCGTAATACTCCATATGGCGGGGGTTGTCAAACCACACGCCGCCGATGGCGTCCACCATCTCCCCCACCAGTTCCCAGTCGATCTGCACATAGTAGTCGGGCACAAAACCCACCAGCTCGGACACCTCATTTTTCAGCGCCTGAATGCCCTCGTCCCCCTGCCCATAGACGTTGTAAACCGCGTTGAGCTTTTTGGCGTTGATATTGGGCCGGGCGCTGGAGTTGATAAGGGTGTCCCGGGGCAGGGACATCACCGTCGCCTTCTGATTGGCCACGTCATAAGTGGCCACCATCATGGTGTCCGTCAGGCCGGAGGTCTCGTCCGAGCCAAAGATCAGGATGGTGAAAATGGCGTCGCTTCTGCGCTCTCCGCCCACCTTAGGCTCTACGGCGTCAAAGCTCAGCGTGGGCTCGGCGCTCTCGTCCGCCGGAGCGTTGGAGTCAGCCACAGGCGGCTGGCTGGACGACGGGGGCAGCGGCGGCCGCTTCACCCATCGGTTATACAGCAGCACCAACGCCGCCGCGATCACCATCACCGCAGCCAGCACAATCATCAGCGCCATGATGATCCTTTCCCTCTTTTTCTTTGCCTGCTCCGGCGTCATGGCGGGCTTTTCCCCGCGCTCCAGCCGCTTCCCCGACCTGGACTGCTTTGGCGTCTCCTCATTCGGCATTTTGGACTGCTCGCTCATGTCTTGTTCCCTTTCCCATAGAATTCATACGCCCCCAGGGTATCGTGATGGAGCTCCTTCCCCCGCTGGACCATCTCCTGCATGGACAGCGATGCGCCCATGCCCACCGCCCCGTCCAAATCAGCATAAGCCAGCCGGCGCAGCTCCCCCACCTCGGGAAAATCCCGGCAGGGCTCCATGTAGTCGGCGATGTACAGCAGCTTTTCCTCCAGGCTCATCTCCGCCCTGGCTGTGGTGTGATAGAGAATGGCGTCATAGATATCATCTTCTCCAAAGATATACTTGGCCAAAGCGGCGCCGCTTTTGGCATGGAGCAGCTTGTCCGTGCCCCGCTCCAGCGGGTCCAGCTCCACCCCATACCGGTCACAGATGGCCAGGTGCTCCTCACGGCTGAGGTATTTGGTGCAGTCGTGGAGGATGGCCGCCCGGCGCATCCTCCGCTCATCCGCGCCCCACCGGCGGGCCAGCTTGGCCGCCTCCTCCTCGATTCCCCGTATATGCGCCAGCCGCTTGGCCTTCACCATGGAGTAGGACACACAGCGCAAATCCTCCATGGACAGGTGTTTCAAATCGGCGTGGGTTCCATATAGTGTTTCCCGTAAAAGGTAGCCGTACACAGCCTCCGGCAAAAATTCCCGGCCCTTTCCCTGGGCCAGCAGCTCCCGCAGGCGGGTGGAGGAAATGTCCACCAGGCCGGGAATGGTGATGGTGGCGATCTTAGCCTCCGGATAGGCTTTCCGCAGAAACTCCCGCTGGGGGGCGAATACCTCCTCGCCGTCCGCCTCGGTGCGGCCAAAGGCGCACACGCCCGCCAGGGCCAAAATCTGCTCCGGCTCGTGCCATCGGTGAAGAGTCAGAAACATATCCGTCCCCATCAGAAGCCACAGCTCAGCCTCCGGCCAGCGCTGCGCGGCCTGCCTCAAGGTGTCGGCGGTGTAGCTTTTGCCCTCCCGGCGGATTTCCACGTCCCACACCTGGGTGATGCCGGGAAGCAGCAGCTGGTCCGCGGCAATTTCCGTCATTTCCAGCCGCTGCTCTGCCGTGGGGCTGTCGGCCGCCAGCTCCTTGTGGGGCGGGCAGCCTGCGGGAATCCATACCAGCTTGTCCAACTCGAGCGCCGCCACAGCCGCCCTGGCCGCCGCCAGATGCCCCAGATGAGGGGGATTAAAGCTTCCGCCATAAATACCAATTTTCACACAACCACCCTTTCTATATCTATGCCGTCCCCGGCACGAGGATGAATGAGCGTCTATGGTCAGCCGTCACTTCGCCAGCTTGATTCGTTTCTCCTTGGGCCGGCCGTGGGTCTCCCGGTAGAGCACAAACTTGGTTCCAATTACCTGCACCACTTGGCTGCGGGTGGCCTTCGCCAGCTCCTCCGCCCCCTCCCGGGGGGACAGCGGGCTGTTTTCCAGCACCTTGCCCTTGATGAGCTCCCGGGCCTCCAGGGCGTCGTCCGCCTGCTTGATCAGGTTTTCCCCCACCCCGTCCTTGCCGATGTGGACAATGGTGTCGATCTCATTGGCCAGCCCCCGCAGCTGGGCCCGCTGTTTGCTTGTTAAATCCATATCGTCCTCACAAACTCCATTCCGCTCCACCCGCCTACGGCGGGTATCCGCTCCATTTTGTTGTTCGTCCTCTCCAAACCGAACCCGCTTCGCTGGGCTTCGGTTTGGGGCCGCCTTCGGCGGTTCCTCAGGTTCCCACAAACTCCATCTATTTCAGATATTCCTCCAACTTCTCCTGGAACGCCTCCAGCGCCAGCCCCCGGTGGGAGATGGCGTTCTTCTCCTCCGCCGTGAGCTGGGCAAAGGTCTTCTTCAGCTTGGGCAGGAAAAATATCGGGTCGTATCCAAACCCACCCTCCCCCATGGGGGCGAAGGCGATGGTGCCGGGGCACTCCCCCCGGGCGGTGAGCACGTCTCCGTTGGGGAAGCAGCAGGTGATGACGGACACGAACTTCGCTGTCCGGGCCTCGCCCTTCGGCATATTGGCCAGCAGCAGCTTGTACCGCCCCGTGTCGTCCAGCCCCTCCCCGCCGTACCGGGCGGAGTACACCCCCGGGGCCCCGTTCAGCGCGTCCACGCACAGCCCGGAGTCGTCGGCGATGGCGGGCAGGCCGGACGCCTCCATGACGGCCTTCGCTTTCAATAAGGAGTTCTCCTCAAAGGTGGTCCCCGTCTCCTCCACGTCGATGTCGATGCCCACGTCCGCCTGAAGGCACACCTCCACCCCCATGGTGGACAAAATCTCGTTCATTTCCTTCATTTTTTTCTGATTTTTGCTGGCCAATACCATTTTCATTGTTCTACAGCTCCCACGGGTCTTTCCGACCAAAATTTTTCTTTCGTTTTTCGTCCTTGGCCTGGGTCCGCCGGGCCTCCCACTCTTTCTGCACGGCCTCAATTTTCCCGCCTGCCGCGTCCAGCTTCTCCTGCACGGCCTCCAAAAAACCGGCCTTCTCCGGCACGGGCAGGACAATCTGGCGGCAGTCCGGGCAGTAAAACGACTTTGGCGCACTTCCAAGCAGGCCGACGGTCAGCGGAATCCCATCCCAGGCGTCCTGGCCGTCCTCCACCCACTTAAACCCGGAGGGGATGATCCCCTCCTTCATTTCCTTCCCGCAGAATGGGCAGTCCATAGCGTCCCCCTCCGTTTATAGCAGCGCCTGGGTGAACTCCGCCGCGTCGAAGGGCTGGAGGTCGTCCACACCCTCGCCCACCCCGGCGAACTTCACGGGCACGCCCAGCTCCTTGGCGATGGCGATGACGATGCCGCCCTTGGCGGTGCCGTCCAGCTTGGTGAGCACAATCCCCGTCACCCCCGCCGCCTTGGAAAATTCCTTGGCTTGAATCAGGCCGTTCTGCCCTGTGGTGGCGTCCAGCACCAGCAGGGTCTCCCGGCTGGAGTCGGGGCACTCCCGGTCAATCACCCGGGAAATCTTGTTCAGCTCATTCATCAGGTTGGCCTTGTTTTGCAGCCGCCCGGCGGTGTCCACCAGCACCACGTCGCTCTTGCGCGCCTTGGCGGCGGACAGCGCGTCGTACACCACGGCGGCGGGGTCGGCCCCCTCGTGCTGCTTGACGATATCCACCCCGGCCCGGTCGGACCAGATGGTGAGCTGCTCTGCCGCCGCCGCCCGGAAGGTGTCCCCGGCGCACAGCAGCACCTTTTTGCCCTCCCGCTTCCACCGGGCGGCCAGCTTGCCGATGGAGGTGGTCTTGCCCACCCCGTTCACCCCGATGAACAGCACGATGGCGGGCTTGCGGCTCATGTCCACCGACAGCTCCCCAGTGGACAGGTACTCGGCCAAAATGTCCCGCATACACTGGCGGGCGCCCTCGATGTCCTTGATTTTCTCCGCCTTGCAGCGGCTTTTCAGCTCCTCCACTGCCTCCATGGTGGTCTCGGCACCTAAATCGGCCATCACCAGGGACTCCTCCAGCTCCTCGTAAAAGTCGTCGTCCAGCTGGGAAAAGCCGTTGAAAATGCCGATCTTTTTGATTTTATCAAAAAATCCCATTAAAATCTACCTCCACTTGGCTCCCGCCAAGCGGGGACCCCTTTCTTATTTAAATGCTCGGGCGGAATGAATCCGCCCTGCGCAAAGCTCCGCCTTCGGCTTCGATTTTACGCGCCACTCGGCGCGGCCCGCCGGAGGCGGGCTGGCATCTACCTATAATTCGGATTCTTCAATCCGCAGCCGGGGCATTCGGGATCGTCCAGGTCGTGCTTCCTCCCGCATTTGCAGCAGATCACCTGGGGCATACGGTCCTCACCGTTCCCCAGTTCTGTACTGCCCTGGCGGTAAAAGTCAATCTTGCCGCAGTTGTAGCACTCCCAGAGTTCCACATCCAGCGAACCGCTCAGCAGGTTGGACAGATGCCCAAGTACAACGCCCACTTGTCCCAGCTGAATCTGCTCCTCACCCAAAAACTCCATCTCTTTGCCGCAGTTCCCACACTTCCTGATCTTAGCCATCTGACGCTCAGCTCCTTCTATTTAATGTTCAGCTCCTGTTCCACATCGTTTAGGTTGATGGTGAGCATCCGGCTCACGCCCTTCTCCTGCATGGTGACGCCGTAGAGCACGTCGGCCTCCTCCATGGTCCCCCGGCGGTGAGTAATCACGATGAACTGGGTTTTGTCGCTCATGCGGCGCATATACCGGGCGTAGCGCACCACGTTGGACTCGTCCAGCGCGGCCTCGATCTCGTCCATGACACAGAACGGCGTGGGCCGCACCTTCAAAATGGCGAAGTACAGCGCGATGGCGATGAGCGCCCGCTCCCCGCCGGACAGAGAGCTCATGTGCTGGATGGTCTTCCCCGGCGGCTGAGCCTTGATCTCGATGCCGCAGCCCAGCACATCCTCCGGGTCCTCCAGGATAAGCTCCGCCTTGCCCCCGCCAAACAGCTCGGCGAACGCCTTTCGGAATTCCTGGTCGATGAGGGCGAACTGCTCCTGAAAAATCTCCGTCATCTCGCCGGTGATCTGGGCGATGATGTCCTCCAGCTCCTTTTTGGCCTTGGCCACGTCGTCCCGCTGGTCGGTGAAGTAGGTATACCGCTCGTTCACCCGGTTGAACTCCTCCACCGCGTCCGGGTTGATGCTGCCCAGGGCGGAAATGGACTTTTTCAGCTCTCCGATGCGCCGCTGGGCCTTCTGGACGGATTCCAGCTCCACCCGCTGGGCGCGAGCCGCCTCGTGGGAGAGCTGATACCCCTCCCACAGCTTGTCCAGCAGCTGGCTCTCCTCCATGGCGGCGGCGGCGGACTTCTGCTCTAAGACGGACACCTCCCGCTCCATGGCCAGCAACTCGTTGTTCTTGTCCCGGGCCTGGCGGTCCGTCTGGTTGCGCTTCCCCTCCAGGGCCAGCTTTTCCTCGTTGAGCCGGCGGATGGCGGCGATCCCCTCCTGGCTGGCCGCCTTCAGCCCCTGAAGTCGGTCCTCCTCCTCCTGAATGCGCCGGGCCAGGTAGTCGTTCTGCCGCTCAAACTGCCCGATCATCGCCGTGCGGCTGGCGGTGTCCCCAGACAGGTCCTCCCGCAGCCGCTCCAGCTCGCCGATGCTCTGGCGCAGCGCCGACTGCTCGCCCTCCAGCCCTGCCAGCCTGGCGCTGTGCTGGGCGGACTCCTCATTCAGCTTGGCCACCTTGTCCTGCAAGGCGGTCCGGCCCTGGGCCTTTGCCTCGCCCTCCGCCCGCAGGGCGGCGGCGGAGCCCTCCAGCGCCTCGATCCTCGCCTTGGCCTGCGCCGTATTGTCCGTGTTCTCCTCCATGCGGCGGCGCACCTGCTCCCGCTCTCCGGCCAGGCCCTGGCGGCGCAGCTCAACCTCCCCCAGCTGCACCTGGGCGCTCTCCGCCCGCTCCGAGTACTTCAGCACGGCGTCCTCCGCCTCGCGCAGCTGGGCGGTGGCGGCGTCCAGCTCATACTGGGCGGCGGTGACCTCCCGCTGGGTTTTTGCCAGCTCGTCCCCCGCAGCTTTCAGGTCGGCGCTCAGCCCGTCCTTTTGCCGGTTCAGCCGTTCCAGCTCGTTGGCCCTGGACAGAATGCCCGCCGAGCGGGACACGGACCCGCCCGTCATGGACCCGCCCGCGTTGAGCACCTGGCCGTCCAGGGTGACGATGCGGAAGCGGTGGCCGAATTTCCGGGCCATGGCCACGGCCTTATCCATGTCGCTGGCGATGACCACCCGGCCCAGCAGGTTGGAGAAGATGCCGGCGTACTGCCGGTCAAAGGAGATGAGCGTATCCCCCATCCCTAAAAATCCGTCCTCGTTCTCCACCGCCCTGTCCCGGAACTCGGCGGGGCGCACGGTGTTCATGGGCAGGAAAGTGGCGCGGCCTCCGTCCCGGCGCTTGAGGTAGTTGATGGCGTTTTTGCCGTCCTCGTCCCGCTCCACCACCAGGTTCTGCATGGCGCCCCCCAAGGCGATCTCGATGGCCACGGCGTACTGGTCGGGCACGTGGAGCAGCCCGGCCACCGGGCCCCGGACGCCCCGCAGGCCCCCGCGCTCGGCCTCCCCCATCACCAGCTTGACCGCCTTGGAGTAGCCCTCGTACAGCTTCTCCATTTCGGACAGCATTTTAATGCGGGAGTTCAGGTTGTTCTCGTCCATTTGCAGCCTGCGGTGGGTCTCCTGGGCCTGGTCCAGCTTTCGCTGCCGGGACTGGAGGCGCATCTGATAGCCGCTGATGACGTTTTTGGCCGCGTCCCGGTCCTCTGTGACCTTTTCCAACTCCTTCTTCGTCCCCTCCAGGGCGTCCCGCGCCTGGGCGGCCCGCTCCTCCTGCTCCTGGAGCTCCTGGCCCAGCTTCTCCTCCCGGTCATACAGCTCCTGGGCCGCGGCGGTGAGGGCGGACAGCAGCTGTCTGGCCTCGCCGGCGGAGGCGGTCTCCAGCCGCTCCCGCTCCTGAAGGCGCTCCAGCTCGTCGTCCAGGCTGCCGGCCGAGCCCAGCACCTCCTGAACCCGCCGCCCCAGCCGCTCCAGCTCCTCCTGCCTCCGGGCCATATCCTCCTCGATCTCGTCCAGCCGCGCCCGGCGCTCCTGGATCTGGGCGGCGATGGAGCCCGCCCGGCCCTCCTGCTGCTCCAGCTCCTGCCGGATGCGCTGGGCGTTCTCGCTGTTGTTCTTGATGTCGTTTTTCAGCAGCGTGATGCCGTTTTCACAGGCGTGCACCTGCTCGTCCAAGCCGGACTGCTTGCCCCGCAGGTTTTCCGCCTGGACATCTTTGTCCCGCATCTCCTGGGCCAGCTCGCCGCTCTGGGCGTACAGCCGCTCCACCTGGCCCTGGGCCTCGTCCCGCTGGCGCACCGCGGCCTCGCAGTCGCCGCGCAGCTTGACCGCGTTGGCGCGAATGCGCTCCAGCTGCTCCAGCCAGACGGAAATCTCCAGCTCCTTCAGCTCGTCCCGGAAAACCAGATACTTCTTTGTCTTTTCCGCCTGGGCCCGAAGGGGCTCCACCTGAAGCTCCAGCTCGTCAATCTTGTCATTGATGCGCACCAGGTTTTCATCGGTGCGCTCCAGCTTGCGCTCCGCCTCCTCCTTGCGGTGGCGGAAGCGGGAAATGCCCGCCGCCTCCTCAAAGATTTCCCGGCGGTCGGCGCTTTTAACGGACAAAATCTCATCAATCCTGCCCTGTCCGATGATGGAATACCCCTCCCGGCCAAGGCCGGTGTCCATAAACAGCTCGTTGATGTCCTTGAGCCGGCAGGCCCTGCGGTTGATGTAGTATTCGCTCTCCCCGGAGCGGTAATACCGGCGAGTCACCGCAACCTCGGTCTCCTCCATCTGGAACATATGCTCGGTGTTGTCCAGCACCAAGGTGACCTCGGCAAAGCCCAGCCCTTTGCGCTTTTCCGTGCCGTTGAAAATCACGTCCTCCATCTTGCTGCCCCGAAGGGTCCGGGTGGACTGCTCCCCCATCACCCAGCGGATGGCGTCGGCGATATTGGACTTGCCCGACCCGTTTGGTCCCACCACCGCCGTGATGTCCGAGCCGAAGGCCAGCACCGTCTTATCGGGAAAGGACTTGAAGCCTTGAATTTCCAATGCTTTTAAATACAATGACCGCACCTCATTATCAAAAGGCCCGCCCCCGCCCCAAGCCGGGAAAATCAGAGCAGAGACCCTTTTTCCGCCTTTATTTCCATATTGCCCATAGATAGTTTATCATATCATTTTACGCCCTATATTGCAACAGTTTTCCCATTCAGGCCCCTGTATTTTTACCGCCGCCCCCTCCTGAAAAAATACGGACAGACCGGGCCAAGGCCCGGTCTGTCCGCTGATTTACTGCGCGCCGTTGAATTCGTCGTAGAATCGGTCGTGGATGACCTGTACCGCCCGGTCCGCGTCGCTGATATGGACCAGGACGGACACCTTGATTTCACTGGTGGAAATCATGTTGATATTGATGCCCGCGTTAAACAGCGCCTCAAACATGGCGGCGGCCACGCCGGGGTTGTTGATCATCCCCGCCCCCACGATGGACACCTTGGCGATGTTGTCCGATACGTCGATGTGGTCGAAATGGATGCGCTCCCGGTTGTCCTCCAGCAGCTTCTGGGCCTGCTCCATATCCCCCTTGGCCACGGTGAAGCTGATATCCTTCGTCTCGCTGCGGCCGATGGACTGGAGGATAATGTCCACGTTCACGTTGTTTTTGGCCAGCAGGGAGAAGATTTTAAATGCGATGCCCGGCGTGTCCTCCAGCCCCACCAGGGCCAGGCGGGCGATATTTTTATCCTTGGCAATGCCGCTGATATGGGATTTTTCCATTGTCTTGACGACCTCCTTCACTTTCGTACCCGGCTTCCCAGAAAAGCTGGACAGCACCTCCAGGTTGACTCCATAGCGCTTGGCCATTTCCACCGAGCGGTTGTGGAGCACCTGGGCGCCCAGGGTGGCCAGCTCCAGCATCTCATCATAGGTGATCTCGTCCAGCTTGTGCGCCCCCGGCACCAGGCGGGGGTCGGCGGTATACACGCCGTCCACATCGGTGAAAATCTGGCACAGGTCGGCGTTGAGCGCCGCGGCGATGGCCACCGCCGACGTGTCCGACCCGCCCCGGCCCAGGGTGGTGATATCGTCGTATTTGTTCAGCCCCTGAAAGCCGGTGACAATCACGATGCGGCGCTTGTCCAGCTCCGCGCGAATGCGCTCCCCCTGCACCCGCTTGATGCGGGCGTTGCCATAGCCGGAGTTGGTGCGAAACCCCGCCTGCCAGCCCGTGAGGGACACCACGGGAAAGCCCATCCCCTCAATGGCCATGGCGCACAGGGAGCAGGAAATCTGTTCCCCGGTGGACAGCAGCATATCCATCTCCCGCTTGGAGGCGCCCGGGTTGATCTCCGCCGCCTTTTCGATAAGGTCGTCGGTGGTGTCCCCTTGGGCGGACAGCACCGCCACCACGCTGTTCCCCTTTTGATACGTATCGGTGATAATGCGGGCCACGTTGCGGATTTTGTCCGCGTCCGCCACCGAGGACCCGCCGAATTTTTGTACGATAAGTGCCATAGTTCCTTTCATCCTCTCATGGAATTTCCATGCCCTTTTGCCGGGCGCTGTCCCGACGCTCTATTTTATGCTGTCCGCCGCTTTGCGCTTCTCCCTGGGGACCCCGCAAAGCCGTCCCTTGGCTTTGTGGGGAAAGGAGGCGCAGCGGAATGAGTGAGCTTTCGCCAAAGCGGAAGCGAGGGATACGGAGCTTGCGGCGATGTTGTCACGCTGCGAAGCGACCAGGGCGCTCGCTCGCTTTCGCTGCGTCTCGGGCTGGTCTCTGGGGCCCGCTGCCCCATCCGCTCGCCCTCGCTCCGCTCCAAGCTCCCTCGCTGTCCGCTTCTCCGCGCTTCTCAGTCAATCCAGCACCCGAATCACGGAGCGCAGCTCAATTCCCGCCAGCAGCTGGTCCAGCTGGGGCCGGGTGAGCTCCCGCCCGGTGAGGCAGGCAGCCTCATCCCCGCCGCTCTCCCGGCGGGCCAGCAGCTTGCACCCCGGCAGAGCCGCACGCAGCGCCTCTGTGGACGCCTTGGCCCGGACATACCACCGGCTGGCCAAGCCGTCCGCGCCGCACACTGCGTCCTGGCCTCCCGGCTCCCAGAACAGCGCCCGGCGGTGGCCCATATTCCGCGCCGCGTCGATCACGTCCGCCACCACAGCGGAGGCGGTGGGCAGCTTGCCCGCGCCCCGTCCGTAGAACATCACGTCCCCAATGGCGTCCCCCCGCACCGAGATGGCATTGAACACGTCCTCCACCCCGGCCAGCGGGTCGGCCTGGTCCACCAGGTGGGGCGCCACATAGGCGCACACCCGAGCGTCCTCCATCCGGATGGCCCGGCCCAGCAGCTTGATCTTTTTGCCCGCGCTCTCCGCGTAGTCCACGTCCGCCAGCGTCACCTCCGTGATGCCCTGGGTGGGCACCTGGTCAGGATAGACGTGCCGCCCAAAGGCGATGGCGGCCAGGATGCATATCTTCCGGCAGGCGTCGTGCCCCTCCACGTCGGCGGACGGGTCCCGCTCCGCATAGCCCTTCTCCTGGGCCTCCCGCAGCGCCGCGTCAAAGCTCAGCCCCGCCCGAATCATCCGGGTGAGGATATAGTTGGTGGTGCCGTTCAAAATCCCGTAGATTTCCAGAATCTCATTGGCCGCCAAGCACTGGGACAGGGGCCGGATGATGGGAATGCCGCCCCCCACGCTGGCTTCAAAGAGATAGCACACCCCTTTCTCCCTGGCCAGCTGGGTCAGCTCGTACCCCTGGGTGGCCACCAGCTCCTTGTTGGAGGTGACCACGCTCTTGCCCGCCTCCAGCGCCCGGCGGGTGAAGTCCAGCGCCACGCCGGCCCCGCCGATGGTCTCCACCACAATGTCCACCTCGGGGTCCTGCTCAATCACGGAGAAGTCCTTGACGAACCGGTCCGCGAAGGGGCTGTCCGGGAAGTCCCGCACGTCCAAAATATATTTCAGCCGGATCAATCCGTCCGCCTTGCGCTCAATGCTGTCCTCGTGCCCAGTGAGCACCTCCGCCACGCCGGAGCCCACGGTGCCAAAGCCCAAAACTGCCACATTTACCATAATATTTGTCATTCCTTTCACCCAGCACACGGCCCGTCGCCGTTGAGGAACCCGCCCTCTCCTGCCCCGTTCCGTCAGCGGACTAAAGCTCTTTTTGGTTCCTTTTTCTCTCGAGAAAAAGCAACTAACCCGCCGGAACCTCACAGCGGATCACCTCGGGCCGCTCCCGCAGCGCGCAGAGCAGCTCCTCCAAACCGGCGGACAGCCCGCTGGTCTCTAATCCCACCGTCACCGCCGCCGCGCCCCCGCCGGGGATGGCCTGGTTGATGGTGAGCACGTTTCCCCCCCGGTCCGCCAGCAGATTGAGCACCGACGACAGAGCTCCCCGTTCATTGCGCAGAAGAATCTGAATGGTGACAATCCGTCCGTGGAGCATATCCTCAAAGGGCCGGATGGCGTCCTTATACTTGTAAAACGCGCTGCGGCTGATGCCCGCCCGGCGGGCGGCGGCGTTCACCGTCTGCTCCTGGCCGGTCTCCAGCAGCCGTTTGGCCTGGGCCACCTTCAAATAAATCTCCGGCAGCACCGTGGACTCCACAATAAAGTATTTGGGCTGCTGGGTCTGTTCCATGGTGTTCATCCTTCCTATTCTATACTCCCGCAGCTTTCTGTCCTTCTATTGTGGTCTATTGTAACACAGCTGTGGACTGTGCGCAATTCCAAACCTCCCTGCTTTTTCGCCAAACCTTTCCCTCTCCTGCCGCCATTCTTCGGCACAATCGCAGTATTCCCCGGTGAGCCGCTAAATAAAGCCGCCCACAGAACAATCTGTGGGCGGCTGCGCTCTACCACCAGGTATTTGTATTTTGATCGGCCGGAATATAGGGCTGCTCCGGCGTGGGCTCCACGATAGGCGGCAGGAAGGGGTCATAGCTGGGCTCCGCCGAAGGCGGCGCAAAGGGGTCGTAGCTGGGCTCCGCCGTGGGGGGCACGATGGGATCGTAGCTGGGCTCCGCCGTGGGGGGCACATAGGGCCAGTCGGTGACGTCCGGGGAGGGGCTGGGATCGAACGGGTCAATGGGCTCCACCGGATCGCTGGGTTCCGGGGCGCTGGTGTGCACCGCGCAGTACGGGCTGCCCAGGTGGTCATAGAGGCTGATCAGCGCGTACTGGTCGCCAATGGACAGGGAATCCCGCGCCATCTCGCGCTGGAAATTCACCATGGTAACCTGCTTGACGCTCTCCTCCGGGCAGAACTCTCCCGCCTGATGATAGGCCCCCGTCGCCGTGCCGTTGGCGGTGGTGATGGGGCTTTCCGTGCAGATGGTGACGGGGACGTGGCACGAGCAGTATTCCCTTGGCCCGTCTCCGCTCACCAGCCGGAAGGTCTGCGCCCGGCTGCCCCGCACGTCGCTCTCGCAGTCCGCCGTGGACAGATTGCCGCAGTCCATGCACACGCTGTAGGAGCTCAGGCTCAGCCCTTCCGGCAGGCCGAAGGCCTGGTTCTCCTTCTCCTGGTGAATGATGGACATCACCTTCTGCCACAGCGTCACCGAGGGATTGTACCCCGTTTGGTTGATGACCTCGTTGTAATCCGGGTATCCCGTCCACACCGCGGCGGTGTAGTAGGAGGTGTACCCGCAGAACCACAGGTCGTACCAGTCGTTGGTGGTGCCCGTCTTGCCGGCCACGGTCTGGCCCGAGATGCGGGCATTGTAGCCCGTGCCGGTGTTCACCGCGTTGGTGAGCATGGAATTGATATAATAGGAGGTCTTGCTCTGGATGACAAATTTGGAGTCCGGCCTGTTGTCCACAATGAGCCGGCCGTCGGCGTCCTGAATTTCCAGCACGGTGGTGGCGGGGGTAAAGGCGCCGTTGCGGGGGAAGGTGGCGTAAGCCGCCGCCATCTCATAGGTGGACACGCCTTTTGTCAGGCCGCCCAGGGCCAGGGGGCTCCGGTTGATGTCCGACAGCACCTCCCCGGTGTTGGTGAGCCGGTAGGCCTCCAGGGAGGTAAAGCCGTACCGCTCCGTCATATAGTTGAAGGACTCCTGGGGCGTGACCTGGTCCAGCACCCGCACCGCCACCGTGTTCACCGACCGGGTCACAGCGTCCAAAACGGTGGTCAGGCCCTTGTACACCGCCGGCGCGTTGGTGGGCCACACCTTGCCGTTCAGCAGGAAGGGGTTGTCGTCAAACACAGACGCGGGGGTAATCAGCCCCATCTCCAGCGCCGGGGAGTAGACGGACAGCGGCTTGATGGACGAGCCCGGCTGGCGCTTGGAGTGCACCGCCATATTCAGTCCCCGGTCCAACGTCTTTTCCATGGTGTTCCCCACCGCCACCACGTAGCCGCTGGAGTTATCCACCACCGTGATGGCGGAGGCCAGCCGCTGGCCGGTTTTGGAGACCTGGTCCAGATTTTCCCGGTTGTTGTAGACCTCGTCCACCGCCGCCTGAATCTCCGGGTCATAGGGCACGATGATGCGCAGGCCGCCGCTGAACACCCGCTGACCCGCCGCCTTGTCGTTGAGGGAGTACTCCTCCTTCAGAATGCTCAGCGCCTCGTCGATCACCGCCTCCACATACCAGGAGTAGTGGGAGGACTTGGCGTCCTTGCCGGCGCTGACCGGCTGGTCCGGATTGTCCGGATCGGCGGGCGCGTTCTGCTTGTCCCTGGTGAACACCAGGGGCTGGGCGATGGCGGCGTCCCGCTCCGCCTCCGTGATATAGGGCACAGGCCGGACCTTCTCGTCCACCTTGGCCATCTCCGCCAGGATGGTCTCCTGCCGGGCCTTGTTGAACTCCCGGTTGGTCCACACCGTACCGCTGTCATAGGAGTTCTCCGTCCCGCAGTACTCGCACACGTCGTCCCTGGTGAGGGAGTAGAGCTTGCACTCCGGGTTCTGGCACTGGTAGCGCACCACGTCCACCACGCCGTAGGGCGCGTAGAGGGACGGGTTGTTGGTGATGCCGGCCAGGCTGGCGCACTCGGCCAGGGTGAGCTGGGAGACATCCTTCCCAAAGTAGTATTTGGCGGCGGCCTGCACGCCGTGGCAGCCGTTGCCCAAATAGATATAGTTCAGGTAGGTCTCCAGAATCTCCTCTTTTTGATAGTTGTTTTCCAGCTCCAGGGCGGTGAAAATCTCCAGAATCTTTCTGGTGACGGTGACGTCGTCGTACTCCGTCAGATTCTTAATCAGCTGCTGGGTGATGGTGGAGCCTCCTTGGATGTTGTGCCCGGTAAACATATAGATGAGGCCGGCTCCCGTGCGCTTCCAGTCCACCCCCTGGTGGGTCCAGAAGCGCTTGTCCTCGATGGCCACAATGGCGTTGATCAGGTCCTCCGGGATGTCCTCATAGGCCACAATCTCCCGGTTTTCGGTGCCCATCAGGGTTTGCAGCTCCACCAGCTGCCCGGTGTATTTGTCCTCGTAATAGATCACCGAATTTTCGTTCATGGTATACGCGGACAGGTCCAGATCGGTCTTGGGCATCACCACTGTTTTCACATAGACCGCCGCATAGCAGATCAAAAACGACCCGGTGACAACGCCCACCAGCAGCAGGGTGCCAAGCATCTGGAAGAAGCGGATGATGATCGTCAAAACCACGGGGCGGCGGCGTCTTTTGCGGCTCTTGGGCTTGGCGCGGGGCGCTTCCCGCTCACCGCCCGGCTGCGGCTCCTGCTGAGGGGCGGGGTAATTTTGATTTGTTGCTGACATTGAGATCCCTCCGAATGTATTCAAAGCCGTGGGCGCCGGGGCGCGCCACAGCGCGGGTCCCTCTCTCCATCCTGCCCGCTCCGGCATGGCAGAATAGGGTTATTATAGCACAGCCCGTCCCATTTGTCCACCCCAGGGCAGGCCGCCGGCCTTGACAGGATTTTCTCCGGATTTTTTTCGATACCTCTTGCTTTTTTCCCCCGCACCCGTTACAATAGAAACTCAGAAACGGAAAGCTGAATCCGGCATAGGAGGCACGGCATATGAGCGAGGAATACGGGCCTGATTTCGTCAGCGTCACCGACGATGACGGCAATGAATTTGAATTGGAGCATCTGGGCACCCTTGAGTACAAGGGCGGCGAATACATGGCCTTTGTCCCCGCCGATATGGACGAGGACGACGAGGACTTCGGGCTGATTCTCCTGCGGGTCATCGAGCAGGACGGCGAGCAGCTGCTGGCCGACATCGACGACGAGCAGGAGCTGAACGAGGTCTACGAGAAGTTCATGGAGGAGCTGTTCGCCGACGACGAGGAGGAATCCTGACGCCCTTCACCCCAATATTTAGACGCACCCCACTGACGGTTCGCCGCCCAGGCGCAGGCCGTGGGCCGCAGTTGCGTTTCAGTGTCTGACCACCGGCGGCAGCGCCAATCGGGGTGTGCGCATCGAAAGCTCTGCGCGCCGGATGATTTGCGCCAACTGACCGTATAGGGCGTCCCCCGGGGATACCCAAGGGGCCGCCGCCCCTTGGGCGCGCTCTTTGGTTACTTTCTCTCGCGTGAGAGAAAGTAACCCCCGCCGGAGGCGCCCGCGCGGCTCGCGACGGCTCGGACGCATTGATTATACCCCTGCCAGGTTCTAACTACGTGTCCGCTCTTTTAAAACCCACATTTTTGAAACGGGACGCCCCCTCGCGCTGCGGTTCGCAGGCCTCCCGGCCCTCCTCGGAGGTGTCTGGACGTTGGAAGCGGTAAAGCTGCGCGGAGGCGACCCACCTGCATCTTCGTGCAGGTTTTTAACGGGGCGGCACGGCCATGGCGGGGGTTTTTTCACCAAAAAAGGCGGAAGGGCCTGTCCTTCCGCCTTTTTAAGCTCAAATTTTTCAGATATTTTTCAGCAAATGATTTTTCCCTTGCAACATGGCCGTTCCCATGCTATAATACCCGTTGCGGCAATTATTCCCCCAAGATAACTGCCGCTTTGCGCCATGCCGGTCCGCATGGCCGCAAACCCTGGAGATACCTTGATATAAAGGAGGGCGCTGTCCCCCGCCGGGTCTCCAAAGCGCATACTGCGGGTGTGCGTCCCCCTTCTCCCCGCACCATCATTGAACACTGAGAGGATTGATTATACCATGAGCGCATCCAGAGAGAAAAAGCAGCGTCAGGGCGCCGGCCCCTCCGACAAGGCCGCCCAGGCCCAGCAGGAGCAGGCCGCCCGCAAGCGCAAAACCGTCACCTACACCGTAATCGGCGTGGTCGCGGCGGCTGCGGTTGCCGCCCTGCTCATTTGGAACTCCGGCTTCTTCCAGAGCCGGTCCACCGCCGCCACCCTGGGCAGCAGCAGCCTGACCACCGCGGAGCTGAGCTACTATTATTACGGCACCCGCAACTATTACGGCACCTACGGCCCCTATATCGGCTCCACCTTCGACAGCTCCGTCGCCGACGACGAGCAGATGGCCGACGCGGCCAACAACGTCACCTGGCGGGACCAGTTTTTAGAGGAGGCGCTGACCGCCGCCCAGCAGGAGCTGGCCCTGTACGACGCGGCCATCGCCGCCGGCTACAGCGACGCGGACGTAAAGGACGACCTGGACAGCACCGTCTCCTCCGTCAAGTCCGCCGCCACCTCCCAGGGCTACAGCTACGCATCCTATCTGCGGGCGGCCTACGGCCCCTATATGTCCACCGGCCTGTTTGAGAAGCTGACCTCCCGCTCCCTGCTGGCCGAGCTGTTCCAGAACGACAAGACCGATGAGTTCTCCAAGGGCTACACCCAGGACGCGCTGAAGGAGTACTACGATGCCGACGACCACGCCGACACCCTGGACACCTTCGAGTACTCCTACCTGTATTTCACCCCCGCCGAGGTGTCCACCAAGGACGCCAACGGCAACGACCTGCCCGAGTCCATGGTCAAGACCAAACAGGAGAAGGCCCTGGACGAAGCCAAGAACAACGCCGCCCAGGCCCTGGAGGAGTACAATAGCGGCGAGGAGCTCTCCCAGCTCATCGAGCGCTACTCCCCCGCCACCTCCGGCGACCATGTCACCTCCATGGGCACCGGCACGCTCAACACCGTATACCGGGACAAGCTGCTGGAGCTGAAGGCGGACGAGGCCGCCGTGGTGGAGAACTCCACCTCCGGCTACTATATGGTGGTCTTCCACAGCCGCGGCCTCTCCGACGTGCCCACCCGGGACGTGCGCCATATTCTGGTCCGTGCCGAGACCACCACCGACGAGAGCGGCGCCATCGTCGCCCCCACCGATGAGGCCTGGGCCGCCGCCAAGGAAAAGATTGACGCCATCCAGGCCGAGTGGGAAAACGGCGGCAAGACGGAGGAATCCTTCGCCGCCCTGGCCAACGAGAAGTCCGACGACGGCGACGGCACCACCGGCGGCCTGTACGAGCGCCGCAGCGAGGGCTCCTTTGTCGCCGAGTTCAACGACTGGGTGTTTGACGCCGCCCGCCAGCCCGGCGAGACCGGCATTGTCCGGCACGAGGGCGACGCCAGCGCCCACAGCCAGTACAACCCCCAGTACTGGGGCTACCACCTCATCTATTTCGTGGGCGACAACGAGCCCGCCTGGATGGGCAGCGTGCGCAGCACCATGGCCAGCGATGCCCAGCACGACTGGCTCCACGAGCTCACCGAGCAGTACGAGATCGCCCAGAGCGACGGCGCCAACTATATCGGCAAATAACAAACGCAAGGGGCCGGATGGAAATCCGGCCCCTTTTCCTATGGGAGTGTGCTATTATGGAAGAACAATTCATTCGCACCCAGATGCTGCTGGGCGCCGATGCACTGGACCGGCTGCGCCGCAGCCACGTGGCCGTGTTCGGCCTGGGCGGGGTGGGCGGCTGGTGCGCCGAGGCGCTGTGCCGCTCCGGCGTGGGTGCGCTCACCCTCATCGACCAGGACACGGTATCGGTGAGCAACCTCAACCGGCAGTGCGCCGCCCTGCACTCCACCGTGGGCATGGAAAAGGCGCGGGCCACCGCCCAGCGCCTTGCCGACATCGCCCCCGGCTGCCTCCTCCGCCCCATGGCCGCCCGGTACGAGGCGGACCGGCGGGAGGAATTTTTCCAAGCCCGGTACGACTATATTGTGGACGCCATCGACCTGGTCAGCTGCAAGCTGGACCTGATTGAGACGGCCCACGCCCGGAGCATCCCCATCATCTCCGCCCTGGGCACCGGCAACAAGCAGGACGCCCAGCTGCTGCGCATCGCGGACATCTCCCAGACCGAGGGCTGCCCCCTGGCCCGGGTGGTGCGCAAGGAGCTGCGCAAACGGGGCATCCCCCGCCACAAGGTGGTGTTCTCCCCCGAGCTGGCCTCCAGCGCCGAGGCCGGGGACGAGGCCCCGCCCCCCGGCCGGCGGTCCGTCCCCGCCAGCGCCATGTGGGTGCCGGCGGCGGCGGGGCTGCTGCTGGCACAGGCGGTTATCCTTGACCTTGCAGACGGCTCGGCAGGCGCTCCCACGCCTTCCTGACCACCCACGCCCCGGCCAGGCCGCACAGGGACCCGATTGCCGCCCCCGCCAGCACGTCGCTGGGGAAGTGGACCCCCACGTACAGCCGGGACAGGCCCATCACCGCCGCCATGCACACCGCCGTGATCTTCATCCACTTCTTCGGCGCGGACAGGCACACCGCCAGGGCAAAGGCAAAAGCGGCGTTGGTGTGGCCCGACGGGAAGGAATTGGGGTCGTGCTCAGGCACCAGGTTGACAAAATTTTCAATGACCAGCCAGGGCCTCGCCCGGGCCACCAGGGGCTTGATGGTGAAATTCACCACAATCAGCCCAATCAGCATGGCGCACAGCGCCGACACGCCGACCTTCCGGGTCTGCTTGAACAGCAGCATCACCACCCCCAGGGCGATGAACAGCATTCCCGTGTTGCCCAACTGGGTGTACAGCATCATAAACGGGTCCAGCACCGCGTTGCGGATATGCTCCGCAATCCACACCAGCGCCTGCTCGTCCAGCTGTTGAATGATTTCCGGCACAGTAGATCCCTCCCCGCTTGACCCGGCGGCCCAAGCTATGTATAATTATAATGCTGGTATTTTGATTTTACCCTATCGCCTGCCCAAAGGCAAGGGTTTTTGGAGGTTTCCCCATGAAAGTCATCCATCTCATCAGCGGCGGAGACACCGGCGGCGCGAAAACCCACGTCCACTCCCTGCTCCAGGGGCTCAACCAGCACCTTCAGGCGGACATGGTGTGCTTTACCGACGGCCCCTTCACCCAGGAGGCCCGGGCGCTGGGCATCCACGTGGACGTGATCGCCACCCGCAACCCCCTGGCCGCCCTGAAGCCCCTACGGGAGAAAATCGCCCAAGAGGGCTATGACATCATCCACTGCCACGGAGCCCGGGGCAATCTGATGGGCGCGCTTTTGAAGAAGTCCACCGGCCTGCCCGTGGTCACCACCGTCCACTCCGACCCCAAGCTGGACTACATGGGCCGCCCCCTGTCCGCCCTGACCTACGGCAATCTCAACGCCTGGGCCCTGCGGCGCATCCCCTACCATATCGGCGTGTCCGACGCCATGGGCGACCTGCTCATCCGCCGGGGCTTTGACCCCCAGCAGATGTTCGCCATCTACAACGGCCTGGACTACACCCCCCGGACCCCCAAGCTCAGCCGCCGGGAGTTTCTCTCCCAGCTGGGGCTAGACTGGCCGGAGGACGCCGTCATCGTGGGCATCGCCGCCCGCCTCAACCCGGTGAAGGACATGAGCACCCTGCTGCGGGGCTTTGCCGCCGCCTATAGGGAGCAGCCTCAGCTGCGCCTCATCATCGCCGGCGAGGGCGCGGAGGAGGCCATGCTGCGCCAGCTGGCCGCCGAGCTGGGCGTGGCGGAGAAGGTGTGCTTCGCCGGCTGGCTCACCGACACGGACAGCTTTTACAACGCCCTGGACATCAACACCCTCACCTCCCTGTCCGAGACCTTTTCCTACGCGCTCACCGAGGGGGCCCGGTTCGCCCTGCCCACCGTGGCCACCCAGGTGGGGGGCATCCCCTTCCTCATCCAGCACAACGTCACCGGCCTGCTGTTCCAGCCCCGGGACCACGAGGCCCTGGGCCGCCATCTCTCCGCCCTGGCGGGGGACCCCGGCCTGCGCCGCCGCCTGGGGGAGCAGCTGCTGCAAAAGGGAAAGGCGGAATTTTCCATCGAGAGCACCATCCGCCGCCAGCTGGACATCTACGACGCCATTCTCCGCCGCCATTCCCGGCGGCAGCGCCGGCGGGATGGGGTGGTGCTGTGCGGGGCCTACGGCCAGAACAACGCCGGGGATGAGGCGGTGCTCAAGGCCGTGCTGGCCGAGCTGCGCGCCATCGACCCGGATATGCCCCTGTGGGTCATGACCCGCAAGCCCAAGCAGACCCGCCTGTCCTACCGGGCGGGGGCGGTGTACACCTTCAACCTCCCGGCCTTCTGCCGCCATATGTCCCGCAGCGTCCTGTATATCAACGGGGGCGGCTCTCTCATTCAGGACGTGACCAGCCACCGCTCCCTGTGGTTTTACCTGTTCACCCTGGCCGCCGCCCGCCGCCTGGGCTGCAAGGTGATGATGTACGGCTGCGGCATCGGGCCCATCCAATCCCCCCGCAACCGGAAGCGCACGCAGAAAATCATCAACCGCAACGTGGACGTGATCACCCTGCGGGACCACGCCTCCCAGGAGGAGCTGTCCCGCCTTGGCGTCACCCAGCCCCGCATTGTGCTGGCCGCCGACCCCGCCGTCACCCTGCCCGCCGCCCCGCCCCAGGCCGCGGAGGCGGTGTTAGAGGCGGCCGGGCTGCGCCCGCAGGAGGGCCAGCGCTATCTGGGCGTCACCGTCCGCCCCTGGTCCGGCTTTGAGGACAAGCTGTCCGTCTTCGCCAGCGCCATCGACTACGTGTACCAGCGCTACGGCCTGCTGCCCGTCTTCCTCCCCATCGAGGGAAAGCTGGACACCGCCGCCGCCCATCAGGTGGCCGGGCTGCTCCAGAAGGCCCCCTCCGCCATTCTCCCCCCCTGCGGCAGCTCGGAGCTGGCCATCGCCCTGTCCGCCCGGATGGACGTGGTGCTGTCCATGCGCCTTCACGCGCTCATATTCGCCGCCGCCCGGGGCGTCCCCCTGGTGGGGGTGGTGTACGACCCCAAGGTCAGCGCCTTCCTGGACTGCGTGGAGCAGGACCTGTACGCCCCCCTGGACCAGCTCACCCCCGCCCTGCTCTGCTCCCTGCTGGACGCCGCCGCCGCCCGCAGGCAGGACCGCGCCGCCTTAGAGAACAAAACCGCCCAGCTCATCCGCCTGGAGCACCACAACAGCGCTCTGGCGGCCGAGCTGCTGGCCGACTGAATCGTCTGTCCGGGAGGTCTTCCCTCATGAATCAAATCGTCTGCCTGTCCTACTCCCCCTGGCTGGCTCGGGCCAGCCGGACCCAGCAGCTGCTCACCCGGCTGAGCGACGCGCAGGTTCTGTTTTTCGAGCCCGCGCCCCCCAAGGGCGCGCCCATGCCGGAGCAGGGCCGCCGGGTGCGCGCCCACATCACGGCCTACACCCTGCCCGCCCCCCTGCCCGGCCCCCAGGAGCACCCCCTGCTCCAGCGCCGGAAGCTGGACCGGGCGGCGGATTTTGTCCAGCGCATCATGGACAAGCACCGCTTTGTAGAGCCCGTGCTCTGGTGCACCGCCCCCGTCCACGCCCCGTTTTTAGACAAGCTGGCCTACCGCGGCGCGGTGTACGACTGCCACCGCTTCTGGGATGAGGCGTATCTTGAGCTGGAAAGCGATTTAACCTGTCACGCCGAGGTGGTGTTCGCCGCCTCTCCCGGCCTCGTCAAGCGCCTGTCCCCCTGCAACGACAACATCGCCCTGCTGCCCAACGGCGTCAACCCTCTGCTGTTTCTCCAGCAGGAGCACGCCCTCCCCCCCGCCATGGAGCGCCTGCCGGGCCGCACGGTTCTGGGCCGGGTGGGCAGCCTCACGGGAAAGGTGGACCTCCAGCCCCTGCTCCATGCCGCCGCCCGGCGGCCGGAATGGACCTTTGTCCTCATGGGCCCGGCCACCCGCCAGGCCGCCCAGCAGCTGCGGGGGCAGGACAACCTTGTGCTCACCGGCCCCGTCACCCCTCTGGACCTGCCGGACTACCTGTGCCGGTGCGACCTTCTTTTTGACCTGCTCCGCCAGGACCGGAGGGGCAGCGATGTCATCTCCCCCGTCATCTACGAGTACCTGGCCGCGGGGAAGCCCGTGGTCGCCGTCACCGACCCCGCCGTACCCGACCCCCTCCCCCAGCTGGTCCGCTCCGCCTATGACGGACCCGGCTTTCTGCGCAGCTGCCGGGACGCGCTGGCGGAGGGCCCCTCCGCCATAGGGCGGCGTCAGGCCTTTGCCCAGCAGTCCTCCTGGGGCAGCCGGGCCGCCCAGGTGTCCAACATTTTGGAGGCAACCGGGCTGTTTTGACATGATTTGAGTTCCTCTCCTTCGGAGAATCGTACAAGCCTACAAAAATCAGACTGGCTCTTGATTTCTCCCCGCTTTTTCGCTAAAATATAGTTACTTATTGGGAAATGAGGTGGCTGTCGTGGTTCGTCTCATCCGCGTCCGTCCGGGCTTTCGTCGCCAGGGCCTCATTGCGTCCAAAACCGCCAACTAAGTCAAAGCAGGCTGCCCGCATCTGTGTGGCGGCCTGTTTGTTTTTATTTTGACGACAAGGAGGACTTACAATGAAAAAAGTCGCCGTTATCATGGGCTCCGACTCCGACTGGCCGGTGGTCAAGGGGGCCTGCGCCCAGCTCGCCGAGTTCGGCATCCCCTGCGAGGCCCACATACTCAGCGCCCACCGCACCCCCGCCGCCGCGGCGGACTTCGCCAAAAGCGCCCGCAAAAACGGCTTCGGCGTGCTCATCTGCGCCGCGGGTATGGCCGCCCACCTGGCGGGGGCCTTCGCCGGGAACTCCACCCTGCCCGTCATCGGCATCCCCATGAAGGGGGGCGCCATGGACGGGCTGGACGCCCTGCTGGCCACCGTCCAGATGCCCAGCGGCATCCCCGTGGCCACCGTGGCCATCAATGGGGCCAAGAACGCCGCGGTGCTGGCCGCCCAGATTCTGGCGGTGTCCGACGACGCGCTGGCGGAAAAGCTGGACGCCGCCCGGGCGAAGATGGCGGAGCAAATCGCGGAAAAGGAGGCCAAGCTCCAGGCGGAGCTGAAGGGCTGACATCCAAACTTACAAACCCATTCATTTTGAAATATAATTTTTGGAGGAATTTGTCATGGAAAACAAGCTTGTTTACACCGGAAAGACCAAGAACGTCTACGCCCTGGACAACGGCAACTACCTGCTCAAGTTCAAGGACGACTGCACCGGCAAGGACGGCGTATTCGATCCCGGCGAGAACTCCGTGGGCCTGACCATCGAGGGCGTGGGCGACGTGAACCTGCGTATGTCCATCTACTTCTTCGAGAAGATCAACGCCGCCGGCATCCGCACCCACTTCGTCAGCGCCGACCTGGGCGACACCACCATGGAGGTGCTGCCCGCCAAGGTGTTCGGCAAGGGGCTGGAGGTCATCTGCCGCCACAAGGCGGTGGGTTCCTTCCTGCGCCGGTACGGCGAGTATATCGAGGAGGGCGCCGATCTGCCCGCCTACGTGGAGACCACCTTCAAGAACGACGAGAAGGGCGACCCCCTGGTCACTAAGGACGCCCTGGTGGCTTTGGGCGTGATGACCGAGGCCCAGTACGACGACATCAAGGACATGACCCAGAAGATCACCCAGATCGTGGCGGACGACCTGAAGGCCAAGGGCCTGGTGCTCTACGACATCAAATTCGAGTACGGCTACGATCCCGACGGCAAGGTGATGCTCATCGACGAGATCGCCTCCGGCAATATGCGCGTGTACAAGGACGGGCAGTATATCGACCCCATGACCCTGTCCAAGTTATTTTTCGCCTGACGCGCAGGAGAGGATATCACCTGATGAACGATTCCACCGGCATCATCGGCGGGCAGGACGGTCCCACCGCCATTTTGGTGGCGGGCGACCCGGTCGGCCTTGTCCTCACGCTGCTCCTGATCGCGGCGGTGATCGGCGCTGTCATCTGGCTGTTCCGGCGCAAGCGTAAGAAATAAGGAGGCTCTTTATGGGCGGATTTTTCGGCGCGATCTCCAAGCGAGACGTGACCCTTGACATCTTTTTCGGCGTAGACTACCACTCCCACCTGGGCACCCGCCGGGGCGGCATGATTATCTACGACGAGCACGACGGTTTTCAGCGGCAGATTCACTCCATTGAGAACACCCCCTTCCGCACCAAGTTCGAGAAGGACCTGGCGGAGTTCCACGGCTGCTCCGGCATCGGCTGCATCAGCGATACCGACCCTCAGCCCCTGCTGGTGCGCTCCCACCTGGGGCTGTACGCCATCTCCACCGTGGGCATCATCAACAATGCGGAGGAGCTGGTGGAGGAGTATTTCGACGGCCACGCCCGCCAGTTTATGGCCATGAGCTCAGGCAAAGTAAACGCCTCCGAGCTCACCGCCGCCCTCATCAACCAAAAGGACTCGCTGGTGGAGGGCATCCGCTACGCCCAGCAGGTCATCGACGGCTCGTCCACCATTCTGATTCTCACCCCGGACGGCATCGTGGCCGCCCGGGACCGGCTGGGCCGCCTGCCCGTGCTGATCGGCCAAAACAGCGAGGGCTGCTGCGTCTCCTTCGAGTCCTTCGCCTGCACCAAGGTGGGCTATGACAACGCCTACGAGCTGGGCCCCGGGGAGATCGTCCGGGTGACTCCCCAGGGCTGGGAGACCCTGGCCCCCGCCGGTGAGCAGATGCGCATCTGCGCCTTTTTGTGGACCTACTACGGCTATCCCAACTCAAACTACGAGGGGCAGAACGTGGAGGTCACCCGCTGCCGCAACGGCGAGCTCATGGCCCGGGCGGAGGCGGCCAAGGGCGCCCTGCCCGACGTGGACTGGGTGGCGGGGGTGCCCGACTCCGGCGTGCCCCACGCCATCGGCTACGCCAACGCCAGCGGCAAGCCCTTCGCCCGCCCCTTCGTGAAGTACACCCCCACCTGGCCCCGGTCCTTCATGCCCGCCAGCCAGGAGGTGCGCAGCCAGGTGGCCAAGATGAAGCAGATTCCCGTGCCCGAGCTCATCCAGGGCAAAAAGCTGCTCTTTGTGGACGATTCCATCGTCCGGGGCACCCAGCTGCGGGAGACGGTGGACTTTCTCTACGAGTCCGGGGCCAAGGAGGTCCATATGCGCTCCGCCTGTCCCCCCATCATGTACGGCTGCAAATACCTGAACTTCTCCCGCAGCAACTCCTCCATGGAGCTGCTGGCCCGGAAAACCGTTCAGGAGCTGGAGGGGGACGAGGGGCAGAAGCACCTGGAGGAGTACGCCGACTCGTCCACCCAGCGGGGCCAGTGCCTGCTCAAGTCCATCTGTGAAAAGCTGGGCTTCGACTCCCTGGGCTACCAGTCCCTGGACGGACTGTTAGACGCCATCGGCATCGACCGGGACAAAATCTGTACCTATTGCTGGACCGGTAAAGAATAAGAGACAAGGAGAGGGATAATTTATGATCGAGTCAAGATGCGGCATCCTCTGCGGGCAGTGTGAGTACCGGGAGCAGATGGGCTGCACCGGCTGCGTCAACATCGACAAGCCCTTCTGGGGGGACGCCTGCCCTGTGAAAGCCTGCACCGAGGGCAAGGCCCACGCCCACTGCGGCCAGTGCGCGGACTTCCCCTGCCAGCTGCTTAACCAGTTTGCCTACGACGAAAAACAGGGCGACGGCGGCAAGCGCATCGAGCAGTGCCGTCTCTGGAAAGGATTGAGCCAATGAACAACTCCCATTCCCAATCTTACGCCGCCGCCGGCGTGGACATTGAGGCGGGCTACAAGGGCGTACAGCTCATGAAACAGCACGTGGAGCGCACCATGATCCCCGGCGTGGTCAGCGGCATCGGCGGCTTTGGCGGCCTGTTCGCTCCGGACCTGGCCGGCATGAAGGAGCCCATCCTGGTGTCCGGCACCGACGGCGTGGGCACCAAAATCCGGGTGGCCCAGCTCATGGACCGCCACAACACCATCGGCATCGACTGCGTGGCCATGTGCGTCAACGACATCATCTGCTGCGGGGCCAAGCCCCTGTTCTTCCTGGACTACATCGCCATCGGCAAGAACGACCCGGAGAAGGTGGCGTCCATCGTGTCCGGCGTGGCGGAGGGCTGCGTCCAGGCGGGCTGCGCCCTCATCGGCGGCGAGACCGCCGAGCACCCCGGCGTGATGAATCCCGACGACTACGATTTGGCGGGCTTCGCCGTGGGCATCGTGGACAAGGAGAAAATGCTCGACCCCTCCATGGTGAAAGCGGGGGATGTCATCCTCTCCCTGCCCTCCAACGGCCTGCACTCCAACGGCTTCTCCCTGGTGCGCAAGGCGCTGGACGTGGAGCACGCCAGGCTGGACCAGTGGAGCGAGGAGCTGGGCCGCTCCCTGGGTGACGAGCTGCTCTCCCCCACCGCCATCTACGTCAAGCCCGTGCTGGCCGCCATGGAGGCTGTCCAGCTTCACGGCGTCAGCCACATCACCGGCGGCGGGTTCTATGAGAACATCCCCCGCTGTCTGCCCAAGGGGCTGAGCGCCAAAATCGACAAATCCGCCCTGGTGATTCCCCCCGTCTTCCGCCTGATTCAGCGCCTGGGCGACATCCCCGAGCGGGATATGTTCAACACCTTCAACATGGGCGCCGGCATGGTGCTCGTCGTGGACAAAAACGATGCGGACAAGGCCCGCGCCCTCCTGCTGGACGCAGGCCAGGCGTCCAGCGTCATCGGCGAGGTGGTCCCCGGCGACGGGGGCGTGGAGCTCCTGTGAGCGCCAAGCGCATCGCCGTGCTGGTCTCCGGCGGGGGCACCAATTTGCAGGCCCTCATCGACGCCCAGCGCCGCGGGGAGATTGTCAACGGGGAAATTGCCGCCGTCATCGCCTCCAAGCCGGGGGTTTACGCCTTGGAGCGGGCCGCCAATGCCGGCATACCCGGCTATGTGGTGGCCCGGAAGGACTACCCCTCCAGCCAGGCCATGACCGCCGCCCTGGTGGACAAGCTGAGAGAGCTCAACATCGACCTGGTGGTGCTGGCTGGGTTCATGGTGATTCTCACCCAGGAAATGGTGCGCGCCTACCCCAACGCCATTTTGAACGTCCACCCCGCCCTCATCCCCTCCTTCTGCGGGGATGGCTGCTACGGCCTTCACGTCCATGAGCGGGCGCTGGAGTACGGGGTGAAGGTGTCCGGCGCCACCGTCCACTTCGTCAGCGAGGAGTGCGACGGCGGACCCATCGTGCTGCAAAGGGCGGTGGCCGTGGAGGAGGGCGACACACCGGAGACCCTCCAGCGCCGGATTATGGAGCAGGCGGAGTGGGTTCTTCTCCCCCAGGCCGTGTCCCTGTTCTGCCAGGGGCGCTTGCAGGTGGAGGGCCGTAACGTCCATATCCTGGAATCGTGATGAAAGGAATCCCCCATGAATCAGCAGGTTTACCAGTTCCAGGCGCAAATTGAAGCTGTCCCGGACAAAAACGGCGCCTATGTCCGCTTCCCATACGATGTCAGAGCGGAATTTGGAAAGGGCCGCGTAAAGGTGAACGCCACCTTTGACGGCGTTCCCTACGCCGGAAGCCTTGTCAATATGGGCGTGCGCAACGGGGACGGCTCCATTTGCCATATCCTCGGCATACGCAAGGACATTCGAGAAAAAATCGGAAAGCAGCCCGGCGACGCCGTTTTTGTCACCCTTCAGGAAGCCGCTCCCCCTGCTTCCCCGTAAAGGGCCCACCCTGCGCCGGGCGGCCAATCACTTATGGAGGACGATTTTATGCAGACACAAGCCTTTACCGAACTGCTTCGCGCCAATCCCTATCCCGGCCGCGGCATCATGCTGGGCCGCTCTGCCGACAACAAGAGCGCCGTCATCGCCTACTTCATCATGGGCCGCAGTGAGAACAGCCGCAACCGCGTGTTTGAGGAGACGGAGGACGGCATCCGCACCAAGGCCTTTGACGAGAGCAAAATGACCGACCCCTCTCTGATTATCTACCACCCCGTGCGGCGGCTGGACAGCGGCCTGACCATCGTCACCAACGGCGATCAGACGGACACCATCCGGGACAACATCCTGGCGGGCCACTGCTACCGCCACGCTTTGAATACCCGCACCTTCGAGCCCGACGGCCCCAACTACACCCCCCGCATCTCCGGCGTGGTGAAGCCCAACGGCTCATACAACCTGTCCATCCTCAAGAGCCTGGACGGGGACCCCTCCTGCGCCTGCCGGTACTTCTTCGAGTACGACGCCCCTGCGGCCGGGGTGGGCCACTTTATCCACACCTACGAGCGCGACGGCGACCCCCTGCCCTCCTTTGAGGGCGAGCCCCGGCGGGTGGCCGTCACCGCCCCCGACGCGGAGACCCTGGCAGGAGATTTGTGGCTGGCGCTGAACGAGGGCAACAAGGTGTCCCTGTTCGTGCGCTACATCGACCTTACCACCGGCGACGACGAGACCTCCATCATCAACAAGCACTGGTAACAAAATTTTAAGGAGGACCTCAATATGAAAGATTGGCAAACGCTCATTAGCTCGGTCATTATTAGCGTTGCCATTATCGGCGCTGCATTGATCTTGTCAGATGCTGTCCGCTATTGCGGAGAAGCAATCAATGCCGGATTCACCTTAATACGTTAATCTCAATTTCGATTTTAAGGAGGAGGCTCAACTATGACCGAACTGGAACTGAAATACGGCTGCAACCCCAACCAGAAGCCCGCCCGCATCTTCATGGAAAGCGGCGAACTGCCCCTGGAGGTGCTCAACGGCAAGCCGGGGTACATCAACTTCATGGACGCGCTGAACTCCTGGCAGCTGGTGAAGGCCCTCAAGGCCTCCACCGGCCTGCCCGCCGCCGCGTCCTTCAAGCACGTCTCCCCCGCCGGGGCGGCCCTGGGCCTGCCTCTCACCGAGGTGGAGCGTCAAATCTACTTCGCCCCCGAGGGGGACCTCTCCCCCATCGCCTGCGCCTACATCCGCGCCCGGGGCGCGGACCGGCTGTGCTCCTTCGGCGACTGGGCCGCCCTGTCCGACGTGTGCGACGCGGACACCGCCCGTTTCCTGGCCCTGGAGGTATCCGACGGCGTGATTGCCCCCGGCTACACCGACGAGGCCCTGGCCATCCTGCAAACCAAGCGCAAGGGCGGCTACAACGTGGTGAAAATCGACCCGGGCTACGCCCCCGCCCCCATCGAGCGCCGGAACATCTTCGGCATCACCTTCGAGCAGGGCTACAACGATTTTGTCATTGACGAAACGCTGCTGGAAAACCTGGTCACTGTCAACAAGGACCTGCCTCAGCGGGCCAAGCACGATATGCTCCTCTCCCTCATCACCCTGAAGTACACCCAGTCCAACTCCGTGTGCTACGTGAAGGACGGGATGACCATCGGCGTGGGCGCGGGCCAGCAGAGCCGCATTCATTGCACCCGCTTGGCGGGCAGCAAGGCGGACATCTGGTGGCTGCGCCAGCACCCCAAGGTGCTCTCGCTCCAGTTTGTGGACGGCATCCGCCGCCCCGACCGGGACAACGCCATCGACATCTACATTTCCGACGAGCACGACGATGTGCTGGCCGACGGCGTGTGGCATAACACCTTCCAGGTGAAGCCGGAGGTGCTCACCCAGGCGGAGAAAACGGAGTGGATCGCCAAGCAGTCCGGCGTCACCGTGGGGTCGGACGCCTTCTTCCCCTTTGGCGACAATGTGGAGCGGGCCTTCAAATCCGGCGTGAAGTACATCGCCCAGCCCGGCGGCTCCATCCGGGACGACCAGGTCATCGCCACCGCCGACAAGCACAACATGGTCATGGCGTTCACTGGGATGCGGCTGTTCCACCACTAGGCGCATCGCCTTTCTGCGGAAAGGCTGTCGCTTCGCTCCAAATGCGCCTTCTAGGGGGAACTAGTTCCCCCTAGATACGCGGCTTCGCCGCGATACCCCCTCCACTCTCCGAGGGGACGAAGGTTTAATAGAAACGAGGTAATACGACATGAGAGTTTTAGTCGTAGGCTCCGGCGGCCGTGAGCACGCCATCTGCTGGAAGCTTGCCCAATCTCCCAGGGTGGATCAACTGTACTGCGCCCCCGGCAACGGCGGCATCGCTCAAGCTGCGGACTGCGTGGATATCAAGGCCACCGATGTGGACGGCATGGTGGCCTGGGCGAAGGACAACGCCATGGACTTCGTGGTGGTGGCCCCTGACGATCCCCTGGCCCTGGGCATGGTGGACGCCCTGGAGGCGGCGGGCATTCCCGCCTTCGGCCCCCGGAAGAACGCCGCAATCATTGAGGCCAGCAAGGCGTTCTCCAAAGAGCTGATGCAAAAGTACCACATCCCGACTGCAAGGTATCAAACCTTTACAGACCTTGACGCGGCCCTTGCCTACATCGAAGCCCAGGGCGCGCCCATTGTCGTGAAGGCGGACGGCCTTGCCTTGGGCAAGGGCGTGGTGGTGGCCGCCACGGTGGACGAGGCCAAAACCGCCGCCCGGGAGATGATGGCGGACAAGAAATTCGGAGAATCCGGCTCCACCGTGGTCATCGAGGAATGCATGACCGGGCCGGAGGTCACAGTGCTGGCCTTTGCCGACGGGGAGCGGGTCCGCCCCATGCCCGCCAGTCAGGACCATAAGCGCGCCTTCGACGGCAACCGGGGCCCCAACACCGGCGGCATGGGGGCCATCTCTCCCCCGCCCCAGTACACTCCGGACGTGGCCCGGCGGTGTATGGACGAGATTTTTCTGCCCACCATTCAAGCGCTGAAGGCGGAGGGGCGGCCCTTCCAGGGCGTCATCTACTTCGGCCTGATGCTCACCCCCCAGGGTCCCAGGGTAGTGGAGTATAACGCCCGCTTTGGCGACCCGGAGTGTCAAGCGGTTCTGTCCCTTCTGGACAGCGACCTGCTGGACATCTTCCTGGCCTGCCGGGAGGGCGCTTTAGGCCAAACGGAGATACGCTGGAAGGAGAGCGCCGCCTGCTGCCTGGTGCTGGCCTCCGGGGGCTATCCCCTGGAGTACAAGAAGGGCTATCCCATCGCCGGACTGGACGAGGCAGGGCGTTCTGCCGTGGTCTTCCACGCCGGAACCGCCCAGAAGGACGGCCAGACCGTCACCAATGGCGGGCGCGTCCTGGGCGTTACCGCGCTGGGTAATACCCTGGAGCAGGCCATTGAAAACGCCTATGCCGCCGCCAAGCCCATATCCTTCCAGGATATGCACTTCCGCACCGATATCGGCCGCGCATTTTGAGCTCTGCGCCGCCTCCCTTCGCAGCGGGGTAAAAACACCCCTGAAGTTGCATCTTTCGGTGCACCAAGCAAAATATTTTTTAAAAAAATTCCGCCCATGACCCCATGGACGGAATTTTTTTCGCTATTCCTCCCCCGCTTCCCGGACGTACCGGCGCAGCTCAAACAGCCCCGCCATGACGAGCAGGGCGGCAGCGATGCCCGCCACGGTCAGCGCCACCCCGGCGTAGGCCCGGACCTCCTCGTGCCGCCCTCCGGGCAGGGTCAGCAGCAAATCCACCCCGGTGGCCACCAGGAGATATACCGTCCGGCGACGGCGCAGCTTTCGGTCCAGTCCGCCCTTCTCCGGCTGGTACTGCTCCGCCAGCGCCGCCATATCGGTGATAAATTGGAAGTGAACGTACAGCACAGCCACAGCAACCAGCAAATCCAAGAACAAAATATGCCCTTTCACACTCTGGCCCATCCACGCCGCCAGCCAGTCCGCACCGTTCCACACCGCCATCAAAACCTCCAGCGGCCGCAGCAGGGCCAAATCCCGCCGCGCCCCGGCCAGCTTTTGGCAGGCGGACAGCAGCAGCAGCCAGCCCACAAAAACAGGCAGAATATCCACCCTGTTCAGCTTGAAATGGATGTGGAGGAAAAAATACCCCCACGCGGCGTGGGACAGGCCGCGGTACAACGTTTCCCTGTCAAGGCTCAATCCACTCGCCCCCTTCCGCCGGCAGCAGCTCCAGCTCCGCCGCCCACTTACCATCCAGATAGAGCGCCGCCCGGTAGGAGGCCGGGGCCAGATACGCCCCGTCCGCGCCCCAGTCCATGCCGTCCCCTCCGCCGGAAAGGAACACCCGGTCCCCCCAGTCGTAGTCCAGCACATGGCTGCCGAAGCTGTCTCCCCAGCTGCCGCCGCCGGAGCTGTCCGTGTCCAGGTATTCCGGGTCGATGGGTCTGGGCTCCCGGTCCCCCTCCCCGTAGACGGGCCTGGCGGTGAGCCCGATGCTGGCATAGCTTCCCTTGTCCTCCGCCACGCCGGTGTAGACGGCCCAGAACTGGTACTGCCGGCGGCCCCGGTCAAACTGGGCGCGGGGCTTGGGAACATCGTCGAAGGAGGTCATATTCCAGAAGCTGTTGCTGCTCTGGACCTGGCTGTTGACGCTGGCCAGGGTCTGCCACCGGGCCTGAATCAGCCAGTCGCCGTATTGGGCCTCATACACCCTGCAGGGCAGGCCCAGGTTGCTGCCCATCCGCTGGTCTCCCGGCACCGCCCGGATGGTCTCCTGGGGGATCACCACCCAGCGCTCCCCCTCCCGCTCCGCCCGGAGCTTTTGCACCGCCAGCCACCGCTCAGCGGTCACGCCGCTCCACTGTTCCCCGTTGGGCGGGCTGTACAGGGTGAATACCAGCAGGCCCTCGTAGGCGTCCTCCCCCGCCGGGGCCAGGTTGTAGATGTCATAGCCGTTGGAGCGGTCCACCAGATCCTTCCAGCTAACCTCGGGCCAGCGCCAGTCCGCCGGGCGCAGCCGCCAGCCCTGCTCCGCCAGGGCGTTCTGTTCCGACAGGGGGGCGCACATGGCCCGGTAGCCGAAGTGCTGGGTGAGCACCGCCTTGGCGTAGGTGTCGAAGGCCCCGGCATAGGTGGTACAGGGGGTGGTCCGGGCGTAGGCCATGATGATATCTGTGCCGCCCACGGCGGGGCAGTCCCCGTCCGCCTGGGCGCCCGCCACCAGGGACACGGCCAGCACCAGCGCCACACACACCGACGCCAGGGCCATCCCCGCCGGATAGCGCTTGAACCGGGCGATGGCCTGGATGCGCCGGGCGATGTTCTTCCCCCCGTTGGCGGCGGAGGAGGTACCGGGGGTGCGGGCGTACTTCTCGTCCGCCATGCTCAGGAGGATGCGGCCATAGTCCCGGCGGTCCTCCCCCTCCAGCCGCTCCAGCACCCGCTGGTCGCACAGGGACTCCAGGTCGTTCCCCGCCCGGTCGGCGCAGTACCACAGCAGCGGGTTGCACCAGTGGAGGCAGCGGAAGAACGCGATCCCCCACCCCCAGGCCACATCCTTATATTTAAGGTGGAGCAGCTCGTGGAGGATCACCTTTTCGTCCGTCACCCTCCCGGCGGGCAGGGCCAGCACGGGCCGGAGCACCCCGCAGATAAAGGCGGTGGGCAGGCCGTCCACCTCCACCGCCGGACACACCGGCAGGCCGTACCGCTCCGCTACCGCCCTGACCCGCTCCATCTGGGCCAGGCGGCCCTTTCTCAGCGCCAGCCGCAGACGGACATAGGAGGCCGCGTACCGAAGAACCAGCAGCACAGCTACCCCCAGGACGTAGGCCAGAAACAGCCAGTCGAACACCGTCGCGGGCGGGGCAGGCGGCGGCAGAGGGACGGGCGCCGTCACTTTCGTAAGCGTCCCAAATTGGCCGGTGAGGGCGGACTTCAGCGCCTCCACCCACAGGGGCCAGTTCACCAGCACGTACCGCCCGCCCCAGCCCGCCGGCAGGAGCAGAATCAGCGCCAGCACGCCCCACACCCCAAACTGCCACCGGGGGGACAGCTTATCCCGGAACATGGCCTTGACGCACAGCAGCAGCGCCCCCACCCCGGAGGCGGTGAGCGTCTGCAATAAAAAGGACCAAAAATCTGTCATAAATAGCACCTCTCATCATGGCTGTGCGCTTCTGATGTCACGCTCGGATTGGGCGCATGGCCGGGTCGATAACGCCTATCCTCGCGCTTCTTGCTCGCGCTGGAAGGCCTCCTCCGAATGAGCGGCGGCCATCCGAGCGCCCCGTAGCCTATGGCCGCCGCGAACTGAGGGGGAGGCCTTCCAGCGCCCTTCGCATGGAGCGCTGTTGTCACGCTGACCGCTTCTCCACGCTTCCCTGTCACGCTGCGAAGCGGTCAGGTCGCTCGGTCGCCTTCCCTCCGTCTCGGGCAAAATCCGGGCCAACTCTGTTGGCCCGGATTTTGCCCTCGCTCCGGTCCAGGCTCCACTCGCTGACCGCTTCTCCACGCTCATACCTCCATCTCGTCCAGCAGCCGGCGCAGCTCGTCCCGCTCCTGGGCGGAGATGGGCTTCTCCCGCAGAAAGGCCGCCACCAGGTCCCCCGCCGCCCCCCGGTACACCTCCTGGAGAAAGTCGTCCCTGGCCTGGGCCTGGCAGTCCTCCCGGCTCAGCGCCGCCCGGTACCGCCGGGGGCTGCCCTCCTTGTCAATGGACACCAGCCCCTTGGCCTCCATCCGCGTCAGATAGGTGAGCGCTGTGTTCCGGCTCCAGCCCGTCTGTTCCCACAGGGCCTGGGTGAGCTCACCCAGCGTGGGACCGGGCCGGTCCCACAGCACCCCTAACACCAGCCATTCCCGCTGCGAAAGCTTTGTCATGCCAGCCCCTCCTACAGTTGTAGTTTTCTATATCCTACAACTGTAGGAGCTTTTTGTCAAGGGATTTTACGCCGCTCCGGCGAATAGATTGGAGCCAGGACAGGACTCTGAACACCGCCGGAGGGACGCTATGGACGCCATCTATGCCAGACAGTCGGTGGACCGCACCGACAGCATCTCCATTGAAAGCCAGATCGAGCTGTGCCGGTACGAGCTCCGGGGCCGGCCTGCCAAAACCTACGCCGACCGGGGCTACAGCGGAAAGAACACGGAGCGCCCCGCCTTTCAGGAGCTCATGGCCGACATGAGGCGGGGCCTCATCGGCAAGGTCGTCGTCTACAAGCTGGACCGCATCAGCCGCTCCATTCTGGACTTCTCCTCCATGATGGACACCTTCGCACAGTACGGCGTGGAATTTGTATCCACCACCGAGAAATTCGACACCTCCTCCCCCATTGGCCGGGCCATGCTGAATATCTGCATCGTCTTCGCCCAGCTGGAGCGGGAGACCATCCAAAAGCGGGTGGCGGACGCCTATTTTTCCCGCAGCCGAAAAAGCCTGTACATGGGCGGACGGGTGCCCTTCGGCTACCGCCTGGCCCCCGCCGCCGTCGGCGGCGTCAAAACCGCTATGTACGAGGCCGTTCCCCAGGAGGCCGAGGTCGTCCGCACCATGTACCAGCTTTACGCCCAGCCCGAGTGCTCCTACGGCGACATTGTGCGCCGCCTTCACGACGGCGGCGTCACCAAACGGGGCAGGCCCTGGGAGCGCGCCCGGGTGGCCGATATTCTGCGCAACCCCATCTACGTCCGGGCGGATTTGTCCGTCTACCAGTTCTTTTTGGAGCAGGGCGCCTCCGTCGTCAACGACCCCTCGGATTTCATCGGCGTAAACGGCTGCTACTGCTACCGCACCAAGGACAGCGGCCCGGGCTCTGGCCTGGCGGGCTGCTGCCTCGTCCTCGCCCCCCACGCCGGGCTGGTCCCGGCGGACATCTGGCTCCAATGCCGCAGAAAAAACCTGAATACCGCCCAGGTTCAGCCCCACCAAAAGGCAAAAAACACCTGGCTCGCGGGCAAAATCAAATGCGGCCTGTGCGGATACGCCCTGGCGTCCAAGCGCTACGCCGGCTCAGACCACCGCTACCTGCTCTGCACCCACCGGATGGACGCGAAGGCCTGTCCCGGCCCCGGCACCGTCTATGCCCAGGACCTGGAACAGCTCGTTCTGGACGAGCTTCAGGCAAAGCTGGCCCTGTTTCCCGTCCTTCACCCCCGCCCCGCCGCCGCGCCCAGCCCGGAAGCCGCCGCGCTCCAGGTGGAGCTCGCCCGGCTGGAGCAAGAGCTTGACGGGCTGACCCAGCGCGCCGCCCTGGCCAACGATACCCTGCTGCGCTACATCAACCAGAGGGTCGTCCAGCTGGATGGAAAAAAGCAGACCGTTCAGCGCAGGCTCTCCCTGGCCAGCGCGGAGGCCGCCCGGTCCGCCCCGCCAATCACCCGCCATCTCTCTTGCTGGAGCCAGCTGTCCTTTGAGGACAAACGGCGGGCGGCCGCCCCGCTCATCCAAACCATCCGGGTGTTTCCCGACCGCGTCCAAATCCAATGGCTCCTCTGATTTCAACGCATACGGGCGCTGCGCCTGCCCGTCTCTTTTGTTCTTCCCCCTGTACGCTTTGGTGAAGCGATTGCCCTGGCCAAAGAGCGCCTGGATCAGAAAAACGTGTACTTCACCAACCCCGCCTTCGACAAATAAAGCCCGGCGCGGCTCGCTCCCAGTTTCAAGAACGGAAAGGTTCTTGAAACTGGGATTTTTTCTCTTTTTCGGCGCATATTCGTTAAAATTCACAATTTATAGACCGCTGTGGCCCGTTTAGCAGGGAAATGTTTGTAAAATTATTGACAAACTGTGAATAAACTGATAAAATAGGATTCGTTGAGATTCACGGTCCCTGTTATTCATTTTGAAGAAAGAGAGGGTAACTTTTTATGTTGAAAAAGTTTTCCAACGGCTGTGTGCGGATTATGAACCGCTGGCTGCCCGACCCGTTCCTGTTCGCCATCATCCTGACCATCGTGGTGTTTATCGCCGCCATGGCCAGCACCTGGCAGAACCCCATCGAACTGGTCTGGGCCTGGGCCGGCAAGGGCGGCTCCGGCGACGGTATGTGGGGCCTGCTGAGCTTCTCCATGCAGATGGCCCTGGTGCTGGTGCTGGGCTCCGCCCTGGCCTCCGCCAACGTCTGTAAGAAAATTCTCCGCTCCATCGCCGGTCTGGCCAAGAACAAGATGAGCGCCATCGTGGTTGTCACCGTGGTGTCCACCATCTGCTGCTGGCTGAACTGGGGCTTCGGCCTGATCGTGGGCGCCCTGCTGGCCAAGGAAGTGGCCCGCCGCGTCCGTGACCTGGACTATCCCCTTCTCATCGCCTCCGCCTATTCCGGCTTCGTGATCTGGCACGCCGGCCTGTCCGGCTCCATCCCCCTGCAGATGGCCACCGGCAAGGAGTTCCTGGGCATCACCTATCAGGCCAACCTGACCCAGACCATCTTCCACCCCATGAACATTGTCATGTGCCTGTTGGTTCTGGTTGGCCTGCCCTTCCTGAACTACGCCATGCACCCAGACAAGGACCACACCATCACCGTGGACCCCGCCCTGCTGGTGGATGAGAAGGAGAAGGAGTACAAGGTTGAGACTCCCGCCGAGAAGATCGAGCACAGCAAGATTCTCTGGGCCATCATCCTCATCATGGGCTTTGCCTACATCGTGCTGTTCTTCATCCGCGTTGGCGCGGCGAAGCTGGATCTGAACGCCGTCAACGCCATCTTCCTGTTCCTGGGCCTGCTGGCCCACGGCGACCTGCGCAAGTACGTGGACGCCATCGGCGAAGCCGCCGGCGGCGCGGCCGGCGTGCTGCTCCAGTTCCCCTTCTATGCCGGTATCATGGGCCTGATGGTGGCGCAGAACGCCGATGGCGTGTCCCTGGCCAAGATCATCGCCCAGTTCTTCACCGATATCTCCAATGATATCACCTTCCCCATGCTGACCTTCCTGTCCGGCGGCATCATCAACTTCTTCGTGCCCTCCGGCGGCGGCCAGTGGGCGGTTCAGGGCCCCATCGTGATGCCCGCCGCCACCGATATTGCCGCAAAGGCGGGAATCGACGCCGCCAACTACTATGGCCGCGCCGCCATGGGCATCGCCTGGGGCGATCAGTGGACCAACATGATTCAGCCCTTCTGGGCTCTGCCCGCCCTGGGCGTGGCCGGCCTGAAGGCCAAGGACATCATGGGCTACCTGGTGGTCGTGCTGCTGTTCACCGGCCTCGTGGCAATCCTCGGCTTCCTTGGCTGGGGTCTGCTGTTCTAAAGCCCCCTGTCCTCTCCGTGAATCCCCGAAAAAGCCCGCTCCAAACGGAGCGGGCTTTTTTCGTCCTTATTTCATTTCCCAGCTCTCCCCCGTGGCGTAGTCGATGCCCACGCCCGGCTGGACGTTGTAGACATATACGTTAAAGCAGACGCCCTCCCCCTCGTCCTCCACAGAGAAGGCCTCCAGCTGAACGCCGCTGGCCACCAGGTTCGCCCCCTCAAAAACGGGCGTCACCCGGTAGAGCACATGATTCCCTGTGTTCTCCACGTAATCGTCCACCATATTCTCAAAGGGGAGCATTCCCTCCACATTCATGTACCGGGTGCCGGTGATGAGGTTTTTCCGGTTGGCGTTCTCCCCCGCCAGCTGATAGCCGATGAGGTGGCAGCGGTTGTACAGGTATTTCCCGTCCACGCAGTCGTACTTCACCGTCTGCCAACCGGAGGGCTTCACCTGCCCGATATCCCCCCGGGGCTCGGTGGGCATGATTTCCAGGCAGATGTTGGCATAGGCCGGGCCGCACCGGCCCAGGGCGTCCAGCTCACTGTAGGTCTCAAACGCCTCAAGGGTCAGCTCCCCCGCGTCAAAATCCGGCCAGTTGTCCTCCAACACCACATAGGGCTGGCCGGAATAGTCCGGGATGTCGTCCATCACCACCGCCGCCGGCGGCTTCAGCCCCAGCTCCACCAGCAGGTTGTCCAGCGTCAGCGAGCCGTTGGCATACAGCCCGATTGCGGCCACCGCCACCGTTATCACGATCACGGCCAGCAGTGCAATCAGCCGTTCCCGGCTGAGGCCCGCCTGCCGCCTTTTTCCCGTGCGGGCGCTCATGCTTCACCATCCCCTCTCAGCTGGGCCAGCAGCGCCGCTGCATCGCCCTCCCGCTCCCCCACCAGGACCAGAAACTGCTCCTCGTTCAGCACGGGCACGCCCAGCTCCTGGGCCTTCCGCAGCTTGGAGCCGGCGGCCTCTCCCGCCACCACGCAGCCCGTTTTCTTGGACACGGAGCCGGACACCTTGGCCCCCAGGGCTTCCAGCTTCTCCCCCGCCTCCTTGCGGGAACAGCTGGACAGCTCCCCGGTGAGCACGAAGGTGAGCCCCGCCAGCTTGTCCCCCACCGGGGCGGAAAGGCTGTCCATATTCACCCCCGCCGCCTTCAGCGCGGCGATCAGGTGCTGGCTCTGGGGGGCCGCGAACCACTCCGTGAGATACCGGGCCGTAACCGCACCCACGTCGTCCACGGCGGTGAGCTCCTCCTCCGTGGCCTGGGCCAGCCCGTCCAGAGAGCCAAACCGGGCGGCCAGAATCTTTCCCGCCTTCTGACCCACCTGGCGGATGCCGAAGGCAAACAGCAGCTTGGAGAGGTCGTTCTGCTTCGAGCGCTCAATGGCCGCCAGCAAATTGTCCGCCGACTTCTTTCCCATGCGCTCCAGCTTGGCCACCTCGGCCCGGTCCAGGCTGTAGAGATCGGCGGGTGTTTTCACCATTTCGGCGTTCACCAGCGCCTCCACCACCGCAGGGCCCAGGCCCTCGATGTCCATGGCGTCCCGGCTGGCAAAGTGGGTGAGGTTGCGCAGCAGCTGGGCCGGGCACTCCGCGCCGGTGCATCGGATGTGGGCGCCCTCCTCGTCCCGAACCACCGCCGCGCCGCACACTGGGCAGACCGGGGGCAGCAGATAGGGCGCGGTGTTGTCCGGCCGCTTCTCCTTCACCACCGACACGATCTCCGGGATGATCTCCCCCGCCTTCTGCACCACCACCGTGTCCCCGATGCGGATATCCTTCTCCGTGATGAAGTCCTGGTTGTGGAGGGTGGCGTTTGTCACCGTGGTGCCCGCCAGCCGCACCGGCGCCACCACCGCCTTGGGGGTGAGCACCCCCGTGCGGCCCACCTGGACGATGATGTCCTCCACCACGCTCTCCTTCTGCTCCGGCGGGTATTTATACGCCGCGGCCCACTTGGGGAATTTGGCCGTTTCTCCAAGCATCTCACGCTGTGCCAAGGAGTTTACCTTTACAACTGCGCCGTCAATGTCAAAGGGGTATTTTTCCCGCTCATCCCCCAGCTGGAAGATGGCGGACTGTACCTCCTCCATCTCCTGAAACCGCTGGTAGTCGATCACCTTGAAGCGCAGGGAGCGCAGCCAGTCCAGCTCCTCGCTGTCCGTTTCAAAGGGCGCGCGGTCCGTATACTGGACGTTGAACACCACCATATCCAGCCCCCGGGCGGCGGCCACCTTGGGGTCCAGCTGGCGGAGGCCCCCGGCCGCGGCGTTTCTGGGGTTGGCGAACAGCGCCTCCCCCCGCAGCTCCCGCGCATCGTTCAGCCGCTCAAAGGTCTTTCGGGGCATATACACCTCTCCCCGGACAATCAGGGTCCGGGGCGCGTTTTCCAGGCGAAGCGGAATGGATTTGATGGTGCGCACATTTTCCGTCACGTCCTCCCCCACCTCACCCCGGCCCCGGGTGGCTCCCCGGACAAACACGCCGTTCTCATACTCCAGCGCCACCGAAAGCCCGTCTATCTTGGGCTCCAGCAGGTACTCCGGCTGCTGGGCGCTCTCCCGCACCCGCCGGTCGAAGTCCAGCAGCTCGTCAGGGGAAAATACGTCCTGAAGGCTTTTCAGCGGGACCCGGTGCACCACCTCCTGAAAGCTGTCCAGCGCCTCCCCGCCCACCCGCTGGGTGGGGGAATCCGGCGTCACCAGCTCCGGGTGGGCCCCCTCCAGGTCCTCCAACTGCCGCAGAAGCCGGTCGTACTCCATGTCGGAGATGGTGGGCGTGTCCAGCACATAATATCGGTAGTTGTGCTCGTTCAGGTCTGCCCGCAGCTGCGCGGCCTGGGTTCTGATGTCCATGTCAGCCGTTCCCCTTTTCCAGATTCAAATAGGTATCGGGCGTCTCGCCCACAATCACGGTCTCCGCCACGCAGACTGTGCTGCTCACCGACACGGGGAGCACTTCTCCCGGCAAAAACAGGTATACCGTGGCTAAAATCTTTAAATTTACCTGATGAAGCGTCTGATTCACCCCGGCGGAGGTGAACAGATTTTCGTAGTCCGCCGTGACCTCTCCCACCGAGTCCACCCGCACCCGCACCGACGGCCCCGCGCCGGACAGCAGGGGCTGCCCGGTCAGCGTCCCCAGCGGCACGCCCAGCTCGTCGCTGTCCAGAGCGCTCAGCCGCCGGGCAACGGCCTCCACCACCTGGCGCTTAAAATGGCTGTTGGCCGCGGTGTTGCTGGTCATGGAGGCGACCTTCCCTGCCCCGTCCCGCTCTATGGTGATAAAATCGGCGTAGCTCAAGCCCTGCTGCTGAAGGCAGTTGTCCACGGCGGCGTCAATGGCCTGGGTCATCAGATTTTTTGCCTGGCTGGACGCCGCCGCCGTCAAAACCGGGTGAAGCCGCACGTTCACCATATGCAAAAGCACACAGGCCAGCGCCGCCGCCACCCCAAGGGGCAGCGCCGCCGGCAGGCTTCTCCGGCGCAGCATTACAATCAAGCGTTTAGCCTTTACACCCATACAGCCACCCCCCATGGGCTACTGTATGCGCGGGACGGCTCGGCCTATGTCACTCCCGGTTGCGCAGAAGCTCCTCCGCCGCCAGCAGGACGCCCGCCTTGCCCGACTCGTAGGTGAGCCCGCCCTGGAGGTACACCGTATACGGCTCCCGCATGGGCGCGTCGGCGGACAGCTCAATGGACGCGCCCTGGATAAACGCCCCCGCCGCCATAATCACCGGGCAGTCGTACCCCGGCATATCCCAGGGCTCCGGCGTGACGTAGGAGTCCACCGGCGCGCCGGACTGGATGCCCTTGCAGAACCGCTTCACCGCCTCCGGCCCGCCCAGGTGAATCATCTGGATGATGTCATGGCGCGGCTCGTCGGACCGGGGCTGGGCCTCATACCCCAGCAGCTCCATGATCCTGGCGGCAAACACGGCGGTCTTCACCGCCTGGGCCACCGTATGGGGGGCCAGGAACAGCCCCTGGTACAGCAGGCGGTTGTTGCCCAGGGTGGCCCCGCACTCCCTGCCGATGCCCGGACAGGTCAGGCGCATGGCCGCCCCCTCCACCAAATCCCGCCGCCCGGCGATATACGCCCCCGTGGGGGCCAGCCCCCCGCCGGGATTTTTGATGAGGGAGCCCACCACCAGGTCCGCCCCCACGTGGGTGGGCTCCCGCTCCTCTACAAACTCTCCGTAGCAGTTGTCCACTAAAATGGCGGCGTTTTGGTTGTTTTTCCGCACAATGGCGCACAATTCCCCGATCTCGTCCACCGACAGAGAGGCCCGGGTGGCGTACCCCTTGGAGCGCTGGATGAGCACCGCCTTCACCCTGGGGTCCCGCACCGCCTCCGTCAGCCCCGCCGGGTCGGGAGCGTCGTTCACCAGCTCCACCTGGCGGTACTCCACGCCGTAGTCCTTCAGCGAGCCGTGGCCCTTGTCCGCAGCCCCCACCACGCCCAGCAGGGTGTCGTAGGGCGCGCCCACGGCGGACACCAGCACGTCCCCCGCCCTCAGCGCCCCGAACAGGGCGCAGGCGATGGCGTGGGTGCCGTTGACAAATTGCAGGCGCACCAGGGCGTCCTGGGTCCCGAACAGGTCGGCGTAAATCTCGTCCAGCTTGTCCCGGCCCAAATCGTCATAGCCGTAGCCGGTGGTGCCGGCAAAATAGCTCTCCGCCACCCGGTGCTTCTGGAACGCCGCCAGCACCCGCCGGGTGTTCCCGTGGGCCACGGCGTCAATGCGGGCAAACTGCTCCGCCACGTCCCGCTCCGCCTGCCGCGCCAGCTGGTCCGCCCGCTCCGATATCTGTAACGTTAAAGTTTCCATTGACATATTTCGCTTTCCTCTGATGTCACCGCTCCAGCTTGCAGCCGGCGAAGGCGGCGGTCAGCCGGGCGCAGGCCTCCACATCCCCCCAGTCCGCCATCTCCACCGGGGTGTGGATATAGCGGCAGGGGATGGAAATCCCGCCGGTATACACCCCCGCCCGGGTCTGGTGAATGGGCCCCGCGTCGGTGCCGCCCCGCCTGGAGACGCTGCGCTGGGCGGCGATGCCCTGCTCCCGGGCCAGCGCCTCCAGCCGCGCCACCATCTCCGGGTGGCAGATCACCGAGTGGTCCATCACGTTGATGGCCGCGCCCTTGCCGCACAGGGCAGTGACCTGGTGGTTGGCCCCCGGCACGTCGTCCGTGCCGCACACGTCCACCGCCACGCCGTAGTCCGGGTCGATGGCCCAGGCGGCGGTTTTGGCCCCCCGGGTGCCCACCTCCTCCTGGGCGGAGAAGACGAAATACAGGTCGTTGTCCGTTTTTTCCAGCCGCTCCATGGCCATGAGCAGCACCAGGCAGGCGATGCGGTCGTCCAGATAGGGGGAGATCACCCGGTTCCCCGCCGTCCGGGTGGGCGTGTCGTACACCATCGCGTCCCCCACCTGCACCAGCTTCTTGGCCTCCTCCCCGTCCGCCGCGCCGATGTCCACCACCAGGTCGGCGGCCTTCAGCTTGGCCAGGTCGGCGTCCGCGGCCGCACAGAGCAGGCCCTTCGCGCCGTTTCGGAACCGCAGCGGGGTGTACAGCGCCCGCGCCGCGCTCACGCCGCCCAGCGGCCCCACATGGACATACCCCTTCTCGTCGATGTGGGTGGCCACCAGCCCGATGGAGTCCATGTGGGCGGAGAACATCACCCTGGGGCCGCTCCCCTTCCGGTGGCAAATCAGGTTTCCCATCACGTCCCGGGAGATTTCGTCCACATAGGGCGCGGCCAGCTTCTCAATCAGCGCGGCGGCCTCCTCCTCGCAGCCCGAGGGGCCAAAGGCGGCCGCAAGCTGCGTCAGCGTTTTCATCATATCCATGTCAAATTCCTCCTGTCAGGCCTGGGCAACGGCCTGTATCAATTTCCGGGCCAGCGCCAGCATCTGCTCCGCGTCGGAGATGCTGCACACGCTGTTGGGGGCGTGGAGATAGCGCACGGCCGCCGAAATTCCAGTCACCCGCACCCCCGCTTTGGTGCGCTGGACGGCCCCGCCGTCGGTGCCGCCGGACAGATAGTGCTTCATCTGCCAGGGGATGCCGTCTTTCTCCGCCAGCTCCCGCAGCAGCTCAAACAGACCCCGGTCGTAGATGGTCCCGCCGTCCATCCAGGACAGCACCGGGCCCTTTCCCGGCCAGCACACCTGCCGGTCCGGCTCCAGGGCGGGCACATCGGCGGCGGTGGTGCCCTCCAACACCAGGGCGATCTCAGGCGTCACGGAGAAGGCGGCCCCAAAGGCGCCCCGGGTGCCCACCTCCTCCATGGCGGTGAACACGAAGGTGCAGTCCATGGGCAGCTCCTCCTCCAGCAGCTTCACCATCACGGCGCAGCCCACCCGGTCGTCAATGGCCTTGGCCTTGAGCAGCCCCTCGCCAAACTCCACCGCGTCGCTGACAAAGGCGCACACGTCCCCCGGCTCCACCTGGGCCAGCGCCTCCTCCTTGTCCTTGGCGCCGATGTCGATATACAGATCGGTGAGCTTGGGCACCTTTTTGCGCTCCTCCGCGGTGGTCAGGTGGATGGCCTTCAGGCCGATGATGCCGGGGATTTTCCGTTCCCCCACCTCCACCTGCTTTCCCAACAGAATCCGGCGGTCAATGCCGCCCACGCAGCCGAATTTCAGATAGCCCTCCTCCGTCACCGACTTCACCATCAGGCCCACCTCGTCCATGTGGGCGCACAGCATCAGCTTGTTCCCGGCGGCCTTCGCCCCCCGCTTGAACACAATCAGGTTTCCCAGGGCGTCCACCTCCACGCGGTCGGCGTGGGGCTCCACCCGCTGCCGGATATAGTCCCGCACCGGGTCCTCCCAGGAGGACACGCCGGAAAGGCCGCACAGCGTTTTCAGCGTCTCAATCATGGCTCGCGCCCTCCTTTCCCAAAGCTTCCGCAAAGGCGGCCAGCAGCCGGGCGGTGTCCTCAATGTCGCTGCGCTGGACCACCTCCACGGGGGTGTGCATATACTTCAGCGGGATGGACACCACGGCGGTGGCAATCCCCTCGTTGGCCACCTGCATGGGCCAGCCGTTGGTGCCGGAGTTTCCCGTCATGACCTCCCTCTGCACCAGCAGGTTCAGCTGCGCCGCCCGGTCCAGCAGCTCCCGGGTCATCCAGCGGGTGCAGTTGGGGCCAACGCCCACCGTGGGGCCAGCCCCCAGGGGAAAGGTCTCGTCCTTGGCTGCGTCGGGCGTCCTGCCGTGGGTGACGTCCACCGCCACGCAGAAGTCGGGCGCAATCGCCTGCGCGCCCACCTTGGCCCCCGCGCCCCCCGTCTCCTCGCACACGCTGCCCAGGATATACAGGTCCACGTTCAGCTCCCTGCCCCGGAGCAGCTCCGCCGCCCCCAGCAGGGCGGCAAAGCAGGCCCGGTCATCCATGGCCTTGCCGCACAGCTGCCGCTCCCCCAGGGGGAAGAAGCCCGCCCGGTACGCCACCGGCGTCCCCAGGGGGACGCGCTTCTCCGCCTCCTCCTGGCTCAGCCCCACGTCGATGAACAGCTCCTCCATCTTCGGGGCCTTCTCCCGGTCCTCCGGCGAGAGCACATGGGGGGGCAGACAGGCCACCACCCCCAGCATGGGCGGCTGGGTGAGCACCGTCACCTCCCGGTCGGGCAGCATCCGGGCGTCCACTCCGATGGCCGCGAAGTGGAGAAAGCCCTGCTCAATCCCCGTAACCGTCAGCCCGACCTCGTCCAAATGGGCGTCTAACAGCAGCTTTTTCGCCCCCGGCCTGCCGCAGCGGCGCACCCCCACGAGGTTGCCCAGCCGGTCGGTCCACACCTGGTCCATCAGCGGCTCCAGCAGCTCCCTGGCCGCCTGGGCCACCGGGCGCTCAAAGCCGGAGGGGCCGCTCAGCGTACACAGCCGCTCTAATATCCGTTCGATTTCCACCGTTACATTGCTCCTTTTTTATGATTGCAGGGCGTTGACCAATTCCTTGAACACATTGCCCCGCTCCTCGAAGTTTTTAAACCGGTCGAAGGACGCGCTGGCCGGCGACAGAATCACCACATCCCCCGGCCGGGCCAGCGCCCGGGCCCGCTCCACCGCCTGGGCCAGATCGGCGCAGTCCACGATCTCGGGCCCGCCCGCCCGATCGCCCGACGCGGCCAGGACCGCCGCCTTGATCTTCTCGGCGGTGTCCCCCGTGAGCAGCAGCGCCCGGACGTGCTCCACAATCTCCGGCCCCAGCACATCGTAGGGGATGTGCTTGTCATAGCCGCCGGCGATGAGGATCACCTTCTGGGCAAAGGACCGCAGCCCCGCGATGGTCCTGCTGGGGCTGGAGGCGATGGAGTCGTTGTACCAGCGCGCGCCGTCCAGCTCCCGCACCAGCTCGATGCGGTGGGGCACCCCGCCGAAGGTGCGGGCAAAGCTGCGGATCACCTCGTCGGGGACCAAATCCTCCACCACGGCGATGGCCGCCATATAGTTTTCCAGGTTGTGCTCCCCGGGCAGGGCGATGTCCTCCGCGTGGACAATGGGCCGCCCGCAGTACATCACCATGCCGTCCTTCAGATAGACCCCCCGCTCCAGCACCCTTTTCCGGCTGAACATCGTCACCTTTCCCCTGGCCTGCTGGGCAAAGCCGGCGGTAATCTCATTGTCCCCGTTGAGCACCAGCTGGTCGCAGGCGTCCTGATAGGCGAAAATGTTCCGCTTGGCGGACACGTACTCCTCCATGTCCCTGTGTACGTCCAGATGGTTGGGGGCCAGGTTGGTCACCACGGCAATGCTGGCGCTCTGACGCATGGTGAGCAGCTGGAAGGAGGACAGCTCCAGCACCACCATGTCGTCCGGCCGGATCTCGTCCACCTGACACAGCAGCGGATGGCCGATATTGCCCCCCACAAAGGTGCGGTAGCCCGCCGCCTGGAGCATCCCGGCGATGATGGTGGTGGTGGTGGTCTTGCCGTCGGACCCCGTCACCGCGATGATGCGGCAGGGGCACAGGGACAAAAACGCCTCCATCTCCGAGGTCAGCCGCGCCCCCTCCGCCACCGCCTTGGCGAGCTGGGGCACATCGGGCCGCAGCCCCGGCGTGCGGAAAATCACCTGCGCCCCGTCCAGATGGTCCAAATAGTCCGGGCCCAGCGCCGTCTCCAACCCCCGGCTCTCCAGCCGCTCGATGGCGCCGCCAAACTCCTCCCGCCGCCGCTTGTCGCAGGCCAGCACCGGCACGCCCGCGTCCAGCAGCCGCTCCACCAGCGGCATATTGGACACGCCCAGGCCGATCACCGCCGTGCGCCTTCCCTTTAAGGAGCTCAAATATTCGTTCAACACCGATTTCATCCGTCCCCGCACCTCCAATTCACAATACAATTCCTGGCAGCCCTCCAGGAAAATTTACGCAGAAACTATTATACCCCATCCGAATCCATTTGACAATCACCCAAAGTTGAAGTACAATCAAATTCGCAAGTGCGCTGGACAGCCGCGCGGCCAGGCCGAAAGGCCGTCCGTGAGGAAAGTCCGGGCTCCACAGGGCAAGGATAACGGGTAACACCCGCCGGGGGCGACCCCAGGAAAAGTGCAACAGAAATAGACTGCTGGCGGGCTTGCGCCCGCCAGTCAAGGTGGAAAGGCGAGGTAAGAGCTCACCCAATGGCGTGTCAAGCGCCCATTGCTGTAAACTCTATCCGGAGCAACGCCGTGGGAACACACAAGGCCGGCCCGGCCGTGTTCAGGAGGCGGCTGGAGCGCGTTGGCAACAGCGCGTCGAGATAGATGGCTGTCTTAAATGACAGAACCCGGCTTACAGGCTCACTTGCACCAAACGCGGGGCTTCCTTGGGAGGCCCCGCGTTTTCCATGCCCGATTCCCCCATTTCTTTTGGGATATCCGTTGCGCTTCGCCCCGTTATCCGATATAATAGACGAAGGATTTCCCTGAAACGGGATAAGGAGGGATTTTTTTGCGTCTGCTCATTCGGGGCGCGCGGGTGGTGGACCCCGCCGGCGGCCTGGACGCCCCGCTGGATATTTTAACCGATAACGGCAAAATCGCCCGCCTGGGCGCGGACTTGGCCGCGGACGGCGCCCAGGTGCTGGACGCCGCCGGTCTGGTCGCCGCCCCCGGCCTGGTGGATCTCCACGTCCACCTGCGCCAGCCGGGCTTTGAGGACAAGGAGACGGTGGCCACCGGCTGCGCCGCCGCGGCAAAGGGGGGCGTCACCACCCTGGTGGCCATGCCCAACACCCGGCCCGCCGCCGACTGCCCGGACATTGTGAGGCTGGTGCGGGACAAGGCCGCCCCCACCGGGGTGAACGTCCTCCCCGCCGGGGCGGTGACGGTGGGCCAGAAGGGCGAGCGGCTCACCGACTTCGCCGCCCTGAAGGCGGCGGGCGTGCCCGCCCTCACCGACGACGGCGTGCCTATCCAGAACCTGGCCCTCCTCCGGCGGGCCATGCAGGAGGCGAAACGGCTGGATCTGCCCCTTCTGGACCACTGCGAGGATCGGGACATGGTGCAAAACTACGCCGTCAACGAGGGCGATGTGTCCCGTCAGTTGGGCCTCCCCGGCCGCCCGGCCATCGCGGAGGAGCTGCAAATCATGCGGGACGTGATGCTGGCGGAGGACACCGGGGCCCATGTCCACATCTGCCACATCTCCACCGCGAAAGGGGTGGACATTGTGCGGCAGGCCAAGGCCAGGGGCGTGCCCGTCACCTGCGAGACCTGCCCGCAGTACTTTACGCTCACCCAGGAGGAGGTGCTGCGCCAGGGGACCATGGCAAGGGTCAACCCGCCCCTGCGCACCCAGGCGGACGTGGACGGCATCCGGGCGGGACTTCTGGACGGGACCATCGACGCCATCGTCACCGACCACGCCCCCCACACCGCCCAGGAAAAGGCCAGGCCCCTCCCCGACGCCCCCAGCGGCATGGTTGGGCTGGAGACCTCCCTGGCCCTGGCCCTCACCGGGCTGTACCACACCGGGCTGCTGCCGTTGGCACGGGTGCTGGCGCTCATGTCCGCCTCCCCCGCCGCCCTGCTGGGGCTTCCCAAGAGGACGCTGGAAGTGGGACGGGACGCCGACCTGGTTCTCTTTGACCCGGAGGAGGAGTGGACCATCGACAAAGAGCAATTCGTCTCCAAGGGCCGCAACACCCCCTTCCACGGCCGGACCGTGCGGGGAAGGGTCAAATACACCATTTCCCAGGGAAAGATTATTTATATGGAGGGCTGAATCATGTCATTCGACGCATTGCAGGACAAGATCAAGGCGAAAAAAAACCCCACTGTGGCCGGGCTGGACGCCCGTGTGGAGTACGTCCCCCCGTTCATCCTGAAAAAGTACACCCAGCAATCCGGCGAAACCCTGGAGGCCGCCGCCGCCGCCGTGCTGGAATTCGACAAGGGCCTTATCGACGCCTTGGCGGACGTGGTGCCCGCCGTCAAGCCCCAGTCCGCCTACTTTGAGATGCTGGGCTGGCGGGGTATGCGGGCCCTGGAGGAGCTCATCGCCTACGCCAAGGCCAAGGGCCTGTTCGTCATCGCCGACGTGAAGCGGGGGGACATCGGCACCACCGCCTCCGCCTACAGCGAGGCGTGGCTGGGAACCTCCCAGGTGGGCGGGACGGCCTGCCCCGTGTTCGATGCCGACTGCGTCACCCTCAACGGCTACATGGGCTCGGATGCCGTCAAGCCCTTTTTGAAGGACTGCACGGAGCGGGACAAGTGCGCCTTCGTGCTGGCCAAGACCTCCAACCCCTCCTCCATGGAGCTCCAGGACATTGTGGCGGGGGACCGGCTGGTATACACCGTCATGGGCGACCTGATTCAGCGCTGGGGCCAGGGCACCGAGGGCAAGTACCACTATCAGGCCCTGGGGGCGGTGGTGGGGGCCACCCACCCCTCCGTCCTCAAGGAGCTGCGCCGCCGCCTGGACAAGACCTTCTTCCTGGTCCCCGGCTACGGCGCCCAGGGGGGCACCGCCGCCGACGTGCGCTACGCCTTTGACGAGCTGGGCCGGGGAGCCATTGTCAACGCCTCCCGCTCCATCATGTGCGCCTGGCAGAAGACCGGGAAGGACGGCGCGGACTACCAGGAGGCCGCCCGGGCCGCCGCGGAGCACATGCGAGACGAGATCAAGCAGTATGTGACGATTTTGTAAGGGCCCGCTTTTCTCTCGAGAAAAGTAAGAGAACTTTCAACTTTTTTTACAAGCATAGGGGAGATAACATGGCAGTTCAACAGATTTGTACCGTGGTTGAAATGACCCAGCTGGACGCCTCCACCTGGTGGATGGTGCTGGAGGTGGGCAAGCTGGTGGAGCAGCACGGCCTCACCGGCGGACAGTTTTTACAGGTCAAGTGCGGCCACAGCCGTCTGCTCCGCCGCCCCATCTCAGTGGCCCGCACCCAGTGGGACGAGCCGGAGGACACCGCCGCCCTGATCTTTGAGGTCCGGGGCGAGGGCACCCGCTGGCTGTCCCGGCGCAAGGTGGGGGACAAGCTGGACGTGCTGGGCCCCCTGGGCAACGGCTTTGACGTTTCGGAGGAGGGGCGCTATCTGCTGGTGGGAGGCGGCATCGGCGTGCCGCCCCTCATGGAGTACGGCGAAAGCCCCAGATGGTCCAAGGTGGCGGTGCTGGGCTTCCGCACCAAAGACAAGGCGTTCCCCGCTGTGGTCAGCCGGTTTGAGGAGAACTGCGAGCAGACTTACCTGTGTACCGACGACGGCACCCTGGGCCGCCACGGCTTCGTGGACGGGCAGGTGCGGGAGATTCTCGAACAGGATAAAGCCTTTACAGGCATTCTGGCCTGCGGTCCCAGACCCATGCTGAAAAGCGTGACGGCGGTGGCGGCCCACTTCGGCGTCCCCTGCCAGGTGTCCATGGAGGAGCGGATGGCCTGCGGCGTGGGGGCCTGCCTGGGCTGCGCCATTCAGATGAGGGACGGAACCATGAAGCACGTGTGCAAGGACGGCCCCGTGTTTAACGCCGAGGAGGTGGACTGGGATGCGTGAGAAGGTAGATTTGTCCGTGGAGCTGGCGGGGGTGACGCTGAAAAACCCGGTGGCGGTGGCCTCCGGCACCTTCGGCTTCGGCCGGGAGTACGGCCAATTCTTCGACCTGTCCGCATTGGGGGCCATTTGCTGTAAAGGCTTAACCCTTCATCCTCGTGAGGGCAATCCCCCGCCCCGGATCGCCGAGACGCCCCTGGGTATGCTCAACTCGGTGGGGCTGCAAAATCCCGGTGTGGACGCCTTTATCCGGGACGAGCTGCCCTTCCTGCGGCAATTCGACGTGAAGGTCATCGCCAACATCTCCGGGAACACCCCGGAGGAGTACGGCGTGATGTGCGAAAAGCTGTCGGAGGCCGGGGTGGACATGATCGAGGTCAACATCTCCTGCCCCAACGTGAAGGCGGGGGGGCTGGCCTACGGCACCCGGCCAGACCTGGCCGCCGAGGTGACGGCGGAGGCAAAAAGGCACGCCCGCGTCCCGGTGATGGTGAAGCTCTCCCCCAACGTCACCGACATCACCGAGATTGCCAAAGCCGCGGCGGACGCCGGGGCGGACGCCCTCTCCCTCATCAACACCCTGCGAGGGATGCGCATCGACGTAAACACCCGCCGCCCTATTTTGAAAATGAACACCGGGGGACTGTCCGGCCCCGCCGTCCTCCCTGTGGCCGTGCGGATGGTGTGGGAGGTGGCCAGCGCCGTCAAGCTCCCCATCCTGGGCATGGGCGGGGTGTCCACCGGGGAGGACGCCGCCCAGCTCATGCTGGCGGGCGCGTCCGCCGTGGCGGTGGGCACCGCCCTGTTCGCCGACCCCTGCGCCCCGCTGAAGGTGCGGGACGGGCTGGCGGATGTCGCCGCGAGGCAGGGACTGAGCGCCGTCCGGGAGCTCACCGGCGGCGTGCGGCCCTGGTGACGGGGAAAGCGAGGGACCCTATGACTACCATATATCTGATTCGCCACGCCCAGGCGGAGGGCAATCTCTACCGCCGCTGCCACAGCTGGCACAACGGCCTGCTCACCCACACGGGCCGGGAGCAGGTCAAGGCCCTGGAAAAGCGGTTCGAGGGCGTTCACTTCGACGCGGCCTACTCCAGCGACCTCTACCGCACCATGTCCACCGCCGGGGCGGTCTGCCGCACCCGCGGCCTCACCCTCCGGGTGGACCCCCAGCTGCGGGAGATCGGCGCGGGGGTGTGGGAGGATGTGCCCTGGGGCCAGCTCCTCCACGACCACCGGGACAGCCTGGCCGCCTTTCTGCGCTGCGACCCCGCGTGGCAGGTGGAGGGCAGCGAAACTCATACCCAGGTCCGCCGGCGGGTGCGGGCCGCCGTGGAGCGCATTGCCCAGGCCCATCCCGGCCAGACTGTGGCGGTGGTGTCCCACGGCTGCGCCATTCGGGCGGCGCTGTCCGCCTGGCTGGGGCTGGGCGAGGATGAGATCGGCCGGCTCCCCCTGCCGGACAACACCGGCGTGGCCAAGCTGGAGGCGGCGGACGGCCGCGTCAGCGTCATCTACTACAATGACAGCCGCCACCTCCCCCCGCCCTCCGCGCCGCCGCTGGTGGGCGTGGCCGGGATGGAGAAAAACGCCCTGCGCTTCTCCCCCCTTCCCATCCCCCAGGAGCGGGCGCAGTACCTTGCCGCGCTGGAGGAGTGCGGGCTCGCGCCCGATTCCGTTGACGGCGGCTCCCACGCCCCGGACAGCATGGTCCTCGCCCTTCTCGGCGACACGCCGGTGGGCCTGCTCCACATGGACTGGGCCCGGGAGGACGCCCCGCGCACGGGCTGGGTCTCCCTTCTCTACGTAGCGCCGGAATTTCGCGGACAGCGGTTTGGCGCGCAGCTGCTGGGCCACGCGGTCTGCACCTACCGGGCCATGGGCCGCCAGTTTTTGCGTCTCCCATGCCCTCTGGACAATGAGCGGGCCAAAAAATTCTTTTTCGCCCACGGCTTCGCCCACGCGGACAGCCGGCCGGACACCCTGGAACAGTACATCGGCCTGGCGCTGTAGGAGGTGCTTTGATGGAACCCCTGACCATTCCTCTCTTTGCCGCCGTCATGCTCATCCCTGTTTTCTACGTCCTCTGGTATTTCGGCATCGCCGTCACCCGGATCGGCTTCAGCTGGTTTCGCGCCAGCCTCAGCCTGCCCGCCCGCTGGGAGGGCAAGCTATCCGGCTCCTCCGGCCTTATGCGGCGGAATTTTGTGATTCTCAAAGGGCGCTCCACCCTCTCCATCGAAATTGTGTCCATTTCGGGCACAATGGCTTTCGAAATCAACGCCCCGGACGGCTCGGTCCTCTCCCCTGCCTCCGGCTCCTACGGGCGGGACGCCGCCCTTCTCTTTGACGTAAGCCACCTCAAGCGGTGCTCCGTCACGCTGCATGTGGAGGACTTCAACGGCTCCTTCCGCATCACCCTCACATAACGCCCCAGGGCGGCCGGGATTTCCCGGCCGCCCTGTTTTTGTCAGCGCATGGCCCGGCCCACGTTCCTGGCCGCGTCGCCAATGGCGTCGCCCGCATCGCGCACCGCGTTGCCCGCGCCCCGGGCCAGATCCCCCGCGGCGTCGCCGATGTCGTCCATCACGTTGTCGCCAACTCCGGCGCTGCCGTCGGGCTTACCGTCGTTGTCCAGGTCGTTGGTGCCGCCCGCGCCGCCGCCCTGCATGGCGTCATTGCCGCCGTTCCCGTCCATGCCGGGGCTGTTGTCAGCTCCGGGCACCGTGTGGGTGGGGCTCACGGTATGAGTGGGGCTCACGGTGTGGGTGGGTTCCACCGGGTCGGAATTCTTTTCCCGGTTTGCCGAGCAGCCCGTCAGCGCCAGAACAAACACGAGGGCCGCACACAAAGCAAAGCTTCTCTTTTTCATCTTCATGCCTCCTACGGTTTCTTCACTTTCCCCGCTACTCATTATGCGCCGGGCCAGACAAATTAACAGCAGAAAATTTTTGCTCTTTTTCCACTAACGTCATTTTATAAACCTTTCCCCGCACTTTTTCCGATGAACCGCATACACTGAACCAAGGAAACACCAAATAAATCCGCCGTGACCTGTTGCTTTCATGAAAAAGTTTCCTAATTCCTGCAAGGAGGAGTTCTCTATGCCTCAAACCGGTTCTTTGACTGTTCGCGTATTTACCTCTCAAGCCCAGCTGCCTGTCTCCGGGGCCACAGTGATCATATCCAGCAAGGACGAGAACGGCCGGCACAAGGTCTATTCTATTCAGACCACCGACAGCAGCGGAGCCACCCAGCCTTTTCAGCTGGAAACGCCTGACCGCATCCTCAGCGAAACCCCCAATGGCGCGGCCCCTTTTTCCGACTACTCCCTCGTGGTGGAGCACCCGGAATACTACCTGGCCACCTTTGATAAGCTGCAGGTGTTCCCCGGGGTTGAGACGGTGCAGAACGTCCCCCTGGTTCCCCTGCCCCAGCCTGCCGGAGAGGACATCAACGCAGAGCCGGTGGTGGTCACCCCTCAGCCTCTGTAAGCCGCGCGCCAGCGTCAAGTAAGGAGGTCTCTATGCCTATTTCAGTAACGCCCTATATCCCCCAGACCATCACCGTCCACACCGGTCCGGCCAATCAGTGGGCGGAAAACGTGACCGTCAGCTTCCCGGACTACATCAAAAACGTGGCTTCCAGCGAAATCTACCCCACCTGGCCGGAGGAGGCGCTGCGGGCCAATATCCTGGCTCAGATTTCCTTCGCCCTCAACCGGATTTACACCGAATACTATCCCAGCCGGGGCTACGATTTTGACATCACCGCCTCTACCATGAACGATCAAAAATTCATCAAGGGCCGCAGCACCTTTGAAAATGTGGACCGGCTGGTGGATGAGCTGTTCACCACCTATATCCGCCGGAAGGGCTTTGTGGAGCCTCTGGCCGCCAAATTCTGCAACGGAACCACCGTCACCTGCGACGGCCTGTCCCAGTGGGGCAGCGAACGGCTGGCCCGCCAGGGCATGAAGGCCATGGATATTTTGCGCCACTATTATGGCGACAACATTGAGCTGGTATCCAGCGCCCCCATCCGCGACATCTCCTATTCTTACCCCGGCTACCCGCTGCAAACCGGCTCCTCCGGCGATTACGTCACCGTTTTGCAGGTGATGCTCAACCGCATTGGCCAGAACTATCCCGCAATTCCCCGCATCAGGCCGGTAGACGGCGTATTCGGCAGCCAAACCGAGGCGGCGGTCAAGGAATTTCAGCGCATTTTCAACCTCACCCCGGACGGCCTGGTCGGCCAGGGCACCTGGTATAAGCTGGTGTCGCTCCACGGCGCGGTCAGAAAGCTGTCCGAGCTGGTGAGCGAGGGCCAGCCGTTCACCCAGATTCAGGGTCCCGCCGCAGGGGTTACGCTCCAGGAGGGCAGCACCGGCGTCGCCGTATCCGCGCTGCAGTACTTCATCTCCATCATCGGCCAGTTCTCCTCCACCATTCCCGCCCTGGCCATCGACGGCATTTTCGGCCCCAACACCAGGGACGCGGTGCTGGCCGCCCAATCCCGCCTGGGCCTGCCCGTCACCGGCGTGGTAGACCATCAGACCTGGCAGCGGCTGTACGATGAATACCTGGGCATCGCCCGCACCGCCCTGGCCGGAGCCAACCTTCCCACCAGCGCCCAGGACATTGAGAGCTCCGTCATTGCCGGACAGTTCCCAGGCTATAACCTCACCTATGGAAACTCAAACGCATGAAAGGAAGGACATCCCTATGAACTATGAGGAAGTGATTGGGACCGAGAAGACCAACGTGCCCGTCCGATCCCTGCAATATATGCTCAACCAGCTGGCCATTCACGATCCCAAGCTGATCCGCCTCACCGTGGACGGCATCTTCGGCGAGCGCACGCTGGAGGCCGTCATGGTGTTTCAGCGGGAATATCACCCCCCTGTTACCGGAGTGGTCGATATGGGCACGTGGGACGCCATCCGGTCCGCCTATCAGCAGACAGAGCTGCAATATGGGTTTCCCCCTCCCCTCAATGTCCTGCCCTGCGGCACCTACACCGCCATCGAGGGCCAGGAGTGCCCGCCGGTGCTCATCGTCCAGGCCATGTTTTCCTCTCTCAGCAAGGTGATGACCAATTTCTCCCCCTGCAAGCTGAGCAGCTGCAACGACGGCGAGACCCCCGCCAACATCCGCATCGTCCAGCAGCTGGCGGGACTGCCGGCCACCGGCGTGCTGGACCGGGCCACCTGGTCCTACCTGGTCCAGCTCTACCAGGCCCTTGTCACTCGCAGCTAAGCGGCAAGACGCATACATTTTTTTCTTGTCAAGCCATTCATTATCCGCTATAATAGTTCGAAACAGCGCCTGTATACAAAAGGAGATGGAGCCCAATGTCCCGGTTCGGTTTTATCCACGACAAGCTGGACACAAAGCTGCTGGTATTATATATTGCGGACCGCGCGGCAGGCCCGCTCAGCTTTGACACCCTCACCGATCTGGCCATGTGCGACGAGGGAGTCGATTACTTTCAGTTTGCCGAAGCTGTGGCCGAGCTGCTGGAAAGCGGCCACCTGAGCCAGAACGAGGAGCATTACGCCATCACTGATAAGGGCCGCCAAGCCTGCGCCGCCGGTGAGAGCAGCCTCTCCCCCGTCATCCGCCGCCGGTGCGACCAGCGCCTCGCCCCGCTGAACCAGGCGCTCAAGCGGAGCGCCCAGGTTCGCGCCGAGCTGCGCCCGCAATCCGGCGGAACCGACGTCTGCCTGACCATGGACGACGACGAGGGCAGGCTGTTCTCCCTCACCCTGCTGGCCCCCTCCCAAAGCGACGCGCAGCAGATTGCCGACCAATTTCTCAAGCATCCCGATCAAGTATACAACGGAATTTTGAAGGCTCTGCTCCCCGGCCATGATAGGAGTGAAAATCAGTGAACATTTTGGGCTATTCCGTCCTGGACCTCTTTCTCTATTTTGTGTTCTACTCCTTTTTGGGCTGGGTGATGGAGACCTGCTACTGCTCTTTGTGTGAGCGCCGGCTGGTCCCCCGCGGCTTTCTGTACGGCCCCATCTGCCCCATCTACGGCACGGGTGTGCTGCTGATGATCCTGTTTTTCACCCCGCTGAAGCAGAACCTGGTGCTGTTTTATGTGGTGGCCGTTGTCGTGATGAGCTCCTGGGAGTACTTTGTGGCCTGGCTGTTGGAGACCACCACCCACATAAAATACTGGGATTACTCCCACTTCCGCTTCAATTTGAAGGGCCGTATCTGCCTCTGGGTGGCGCTGGTGTGGGGCGTTTTATCCTACGTGGTCATCTTTTTCATCCATCCCCCTGTGGAGGCCCGCTTCCAGACCATTCCCCCCTGGCTGAAGTACAGCCTCGGCGGCACGCTCCTGTCCGTGCTCGTCCTCGACGCTGTATTCACCATCCGCCATCTGGCCCTCGTGTCCAAGCTGGTGGTGGGCGTGACCTCTCTGGGGGAGGAGCTTCAGCTTCAGCTCTCCCTGGGAAAAGCGGAGCTCACGGATATGCTGGAGGATAAATCCGCAGCCCTGCGCCAGCGCTACAGCGCCGAAATTGCCCAGCTGGAGCGCTACAGCCGCCGCTTCCGCAGCCGGTACAGCAAAATGAGCCCCGCCCGGCGCTATACCGTCCGCCGGGAGGATATCGCGGCGGCCGCCCAGCTGGCCCGCGACGAGCTGCTGAGAAAGAAACAAGAGCGGCAGGCCCGGCGCAGCGCCAAATAGTACGAACATCCGCTTCTGCAAAACGGTTTCAAACAATGCGGCCTCCGGTTAAGTCCCGGAGGCCGCATACCGTTTTCATCCCGTCAGCACAATATCCCTCACGCTGATATGTTCCGGCAGAATGGGCGCTTCATAAAAAAGCGGGGCTGAATAACGCCCCGCCCTTTCATCTTTTACAGCCTTGAATCAATGCCTTGGCCTCATCCTTTTTTAGTACCTTGCCATAGGAAACCACTTTCCCATCCACAACCAGGGCCGGGGTTGTCATCACGCCATAGGCTGCAATCTGCGCGAAGTCCGTCACGTGGTCAATGGCCGCATCCATGCCCAGCTCCGTCAACGCCGCCCGAACGGCGTCCTCCAAGGCGTTGCATTTCGCACAACCGCTCCCCAGCACCTTGATCCCGGCAGCGGACTTTGCCCCTTCCGCCTGCTCCATCGCTTCCGGGGCGCAGCTGCCGCCACAGCAGCAGGCTTTTGTCGCTCCTTTTTTCTTGCCAAACAGTCCCATAAATCATTCCTCCTAAAAATTATATCAACAAAAATTGGAACACATTGAACAGGTAGCCCACTATGATTATGCCAACGGTGCAAATGCCGGTGAACAGGGCGAGCAGTTTCGGCTTGACCGCCTTGCGCAGCATAATCATAGAGGGAAGGCTCAGCGTCGTGACGGCCATCATAAAGGACAGGATCGTGCCAAGCTGTGCCCCCTTATACAGCAGAGCCTCCGCCACGGGGATGGCGCCGAAAATATCGGCGTACATGGGAACGCCCACCAGCGCGGCAAGGATCACGCCGAAGGGATTGCTGCCGCCCAGCACAGCTTCAATCCACCGCTCTGGAATCCAGTTGTGAATGACCGAGCCAATGCCCACGCCTATCAGAATATAGGGAAGCACTTTCTTGAACGTAGAAACGACTTGTTCTTTGGCAAACTGAACCCGCTCCCCCCTTGTCAGCGTGGGGGACTCAATATCCACACTGCTGGCCTTGCGGATAAATTCCTCCACATACGCCTCCATGTGCAGCTTCTCGATCAACGTGCCGCCTGCTACGGCGATCACCAGCCCGACCACCACATAGATGACCGCCACCTTTGCGCCGAAAATGCTCATGAGCAGGATAAGACTGCCCAGGTCTACCATCGGGGAAGAAATCAAGAAGGAGAACGTCACTCCTAACGGCAGCCCAGCGCTGGTGAAGCCGATAAACAGCGGAATGGACGAACAGGAGCAGAACGGCGTTACCGTTCCCAGCAGGGCCGATATGATGTTCGCACCGACGCCGTGAAACCGCCCCAATATCCTCCTACTGCGCTCCGGCGGAAAATAGCTTTGAATGTAGGAAATCACGAAAATCAAAAAGCAGAGCAGCACCGTGATTTTCAACACGTCATAGAGGAAAAACTGAACGCTTCCTCCGACACGCTCTCCCACATCCAGCCCCAGCAGGGAAAGCCCTCCGCCAATCAGTTCATTCAGCCACCTCATGCCTAAAACCTGGTCTTGGATAAACCGCCATACACCCATAAGAAAACCTCACCTTCAAATTGTCGGACAATATATCAAATTTTTTTGATGTTTTGTATTTAAGAGAAACGCCACCTCCTATGATGGCGTTTCTCTATCACATGAACGGCATCCGCATTCTTGGCCTGCATCCGGCGTGGTAATCGCCAGCAGCAGCTCTATCGCTTCATTTCTGCCGGATTCACTCAAACGGTAATGCGTCCATTTGCCCTCCTGACGGCTCGCAACAAGCCCAGAATCACACAGGATTTTCATGTGATAGGACAGGCCGGATTGCGTCAAATCCATCGGCTCTTGTAAAACGCAGGCGCACTTTTCCCCGCTTCGCAGCTGCTCCAAAATGGCAAGACGCTTGGGGTCGCACAGAGCCTTGAATACTCTTGCGTTCTCTTGGTGCGTTCCCATGCGAACACCTCAAATCAAAAATAATTGATGTATATAGTATATGCGCCGGAGCCTGCTTTGTCAATAGGGATATTTTCATGCTTTTCCTCCTATTCTAAATAGCCCTCCCTGGCCTTGACGCCGAAGCTCTCCTCCATCAAATGGAGCTGCCGGTCGGTGATGGTGTTCGCCAGCGGCAGGTGGGCGGTCTTCATGTAGATCTCCGCCGCCTTCTCCGCCGTCTCGATGAGGCCAAACGTCTCGTCCAAATCCTTGCCCGCCCCGTAGATACCGTGCTGAGCCCACACCACCAGCCGGGATGTAGAGCACTACTATGTTCGGGTGGATGCCTTCAACGAAAATGGGATCACGGAAGGGACTATCAACATTGTGTAAGCACTGAACATATACGGCGGACATCCCTGCTTCGGATGTCCGCCGTATGCTATCAAAATGTATGCTTTTTCAGCATATTCTGGAAGAAACGCGTGTTATAAATGCCCAGCGCGGCGGGCACGTCCAGCTGGTTCTTGCTTCTGCCCAGCACCTTTTCCCCGTTGTGTCCCATGTCGGCAATCAGCATCAGCCCGGAGACGAACTGGGCCATGCCGGAGTTTAGGAACAGCAGCGGCGCGGCCATCTCCTCCGGAGTGGCCAGCCGGCCAATGGCCCCGTTCTCTTTGAGGAGCTTTTCCTGGCCGCCTGCCATTTTCTCAAACTCCTGCTTCATGCCGGTGTCGGTGGAGCCGGGCAGCAGAGCGTTCACCCGGATGCCTTTGGCCGCGTAATCCACCGCCTTCAATGCTGTGTAGTAGTTCATGGCCCGCTTGGAAAGCGTATAGGCCATCACGCCAACCCCATCCCTGGGAGAAACCTTCTTCATGAAGGCCACCATTTCCTCCCAGGTTTTGCAGCCCATGATCTTTTTGTATTCCCTACTCCACTTCTCCCACATCAGGCCGCCGCAGCTGGTAACGTAGGCGATGCTGCTCCCCGGGGCCATGCGAGGCTCCAGATAGGTTTCGGTGATATACTTGTTGGCGATAAAATTTACGGTGAATGTAACCCAGTAGCCTGTTTTTGCCCCGGACAGGCCGGCCACGCCGAAAAAGCAGTCAATGGCCTGGGGCAGCTGGGCAAAAGCCGCGTCGATGCTCTCTTTGCTGGACAGGTCGGTGGCAATAAAACCCGCCAGCCCCTCGATGGCCGCTTCGTTTCGATCCAGGCCATATACCTTGGCGCCCAACTCCACAAGCTGTTGGCTGACCGCCTTCCCAATCCCGCTGGCCGCTCCGGTGACTACACACACCTTATCCCGATAGCTAAGCAATTCCATGAAATCTCCCCCCGCTTTTTGTGAGACAATTGCCTCTTTTAGAGGATTGTAGTATAATTAAGGGAGGGAAGCAAGGCGTACTGGGCTATATGAGACAAAAGGGGGTAAATTGGCTCATGAGGAAGACCGACACCAGGGAATATATCACGCAGGCACTGTTCGCGCTGCTGGACAAAAAGGAGATGAAGGATATCACTGTGTGCGAGCTGGTGACCAAGGCGGGAATCAGCCGCGCTACCTTCTACCGCTGCTATCTGGATATGTATCAGGTCATCGACGAACAGCTGGCAAAAATCGCTCAGGGCATGACAGACAAAGCCATGATGTCCAGCGCTGATATCCGGGGCAATACCCTCCAGATATTCCGGCTTTTGCTGGGCTACAAGCAGCCCCTTCAGATCCTCATCCACCGTGACATGGGAGACAGGATTTACCGAGCCCTTTATCAGACAACGGTGGAGCACATCGACCAACTCAACGCCATGGACAACCGATACCAGCCCCACTTTTTTGCCGGGGCGGCCTGCGGTATGCTCACCGCATGGATCAAAAATGAGTTTCAGGAGAGCCCGGAGGAAATGCTGGAGCTGTTTTTGGGATGCCTGAAGGGATATGTCTCTATGTAGGCTGGCGGCGTCCCGCTCTTCCCGGACTTGACAGTACCACGCATGAAGATCTATATTAAGGACATTTTAGGCCAGTAAGGGAAAACTTTTGCACGAGGGCAGCAAAAAACCCTGGAACCGTTGCGATTCCAGGGCTTGCGCTGGCGCGGAAGGAGGGATTTGAACCCTCGCACGGTTTTACCCGCCTACTCCCTTAGCAGGGGAGCCCCTTCGGCCACTTGGGTACTTCCGCGTGTCGAAACATCATACAAATGATGAAATTGTAAATTGGCGGAGAGAGTGGGATTCGAACCCACGGCCCTTTCGGGTCACCGGTTTTCAAGACCGGCTCCTTAAACCACTCGGACATCTCTCCATGAAATGAGAAGCGTCCAAACGCAAGTGTTATCTTAGCATATCCTGATACGTTTGTCAACGAAAATTTTACCAGCCGCCCAAATATTCTGCGCAAACCACCCTGCTCAATTTTCCAAAAAACAATCCATTCCCTCTCCCCTCCCCCGGATTTTTCCCCTGACAAAATTATGTCAAGCAAATTGGCACTTTCGCATGGAAAAGAACTTCGATTGCAGACTTTCCATAAAAAGGATATTTTTGAAATTCTCTTGGCATAGCGTGGAAGCAGGCTGTTGAAAACTTTGTTGAAGCTGTGGATAACTTTCTGTATCTGAATTTTTATCCGAAGTTATGGAAACCTATTTCACAAAATCTCTTCTCAGCAAGGCCTTGCAAATCCACCACTTCCCGGTCTGTCAAAAAAGATATTTTCCCGGCGTATACAGAGCGTATAGCCCTTGACGGAGCCGGGGGAAACGTGATAAACTATTTTTGCTGTATAACTGACGGAAGTGGAGAACCACATGGAGTACAGCGGCGCTTTCCGCGTCAATATGCCGACCGTCTGGGCGCACTGATCCAACTCGGTGCGCCTTTTTTCGTTTGGACGCACCCAATAAAGGAGGAATTCACCATGAAAACCGACATTGAGATCGCCCAAAGCGCAACCATGCTCCCCATCTCCCAGGTAGCTGCCAGCGCCGGCATCGACGAAAGCCTGCTGGAGCACTACGGTCGGGTGAAGGCAAAGCTGGACATCGGCCCCCTGCGAGAAAAGCCCCGGAAGGGAAAGCTGATCCTGGTTACCGCCATCAACCCCACCCCCGCCGGGGAGGGAAAAACCACCACCAGCGTGGGCTTGGCCGACGCGCTGAAGCGGCTGGACAAAAACGTCCTGCTGTGCCTGCGTGAGCCCTCTTTAGGGCCGGTGTTCGGCGTCAAGGGCGGCGCGGCCGGCGGCGGATACGCCCAGGTGGTGCCCATGGAGGACATCAACCTCCACTTCACCGGAGATTTCCACGCCATCGGCGCGGCCAACAACCTGTTGGCCGCCATGCTGGACAACCACATCCAGCAGGGCAACGCCCTGGGCATCGACGTGAAGAAGATTACCTGGCGGCGGTGCGTGGATATGAACGACCGCCAGCTGAGAAATATTGTGGACGGCCTGGGCGGCCGGATGCAGGGCGTGCCCCGGGAGGACGGCTTCGACATCACCGTGGCCAGCGAGATTATGGCGGTGCTGTGCCTGGCCACCGACCTGAAGGACCTAAAGGAGCGGCTCTCCCGCGTCATTGTGGGCTACACCTATGACGACAAGCCCGTCACCGCCGCCGATTTGAAGGCCCAGGGCGCCATGGCCGCCCTGCTCAAGGACGCCATCAAGCCCAACCTGGTGCAGACCCTGGAGAACACCCCCGCTCTGGTCCACGGAGGCCCCTTCGCCAACATCGCCCACGGCTGCAACTCTGTCTCCGCCACCGATACCGCCCTCAAGCTGGCGGACTACGTGGTCACGGAGGCGGGCTTCGGCGCGGACCTGGGCGCGGAAAAATTTTTGGATATCAAGTGCCGCGCCGCGGGGCTGACCCCCAGCGCCGTGGTCATCGTGGCCACCGTCCGGGCCCTGAAGCACCACGGCGGCGCGGCCAGAGGCGACCTTGGAAAAGAGGACCTGGCGGCTCTGGAGAAGGGCCTGCCCAATCTCCTGCGCCATGTGGACAACATCAAAAACGTCTACCATCTCCCCTGCGTCGTCGCCATCAACGCCTTTCCCACCGACACCAAGGCCGAGCTGGAGCTGGTGGAGGCCAAGTGCCGGGAGCTGGGGGTCAACGCGGCCCTGTCCGAAGTGTGGGCCAAGGGCAGCGCGGGCGGCATCGCGCTGGCGGAGGAGGTGGTGCACCTGTGCCGGCAGCCCGGGCCGGACCAGTTCACCTACGCCTACGAGGACGGCGCCTCTCTCCAACACAAACTCAACGCCATTGTGGGCCGGGTGTACCACGGCGAGCGGGCTGTGCTCACGCTCAACGCCCAAAAGCAGTACGAGCGGCTGGTTGAACAGGGCTTTGGGGACCTGCCCGTGTGCATGGCCAAAACCCAGTACTCCTTCTCCGACGACCCCGCCCTGCTGGGCGCGCCGGAGGGCTTCACCGTCACCGTGCGCAATTTGAAGGTGTGCGCCGGCGCGGGCTTTATCGTCGCCCTCACCGGGGAAATCATGACCATGCCCGGCTTGCCCAAGGTCCCGGCGGCGGAAAAAATCGACGTGGACGAGAACGGCGTGATCTCCGGCCTATTCTAAGCTTTTCCCTTGAGGTGATTCCAACTATGAACATCAAAACCATGCTGGCCGCGCTCCAGGGCGTGACCGCCTATAAAGATATCCTCCCCCTGCCCGTGATGGACTGCGCCCTGCGCTTGGTCACTCGCACCGTCCACGGGGACGGCCTGGGCGGCCTGGAGGCCTATACCGACCTGTTCTACCAGCTGCGTCAGGCGGGCCACACCGGCCTGGGCGGCTGGCTGGGGGAGGCGCTGCGCTGGTCGGAGGGCCCCTATCCCCTGCTGGCCGAGCGGGGGGACCGGGACCCCGCCTTGGAGCAGGCCGCACGGCTGGATATCTCCGCCTTTGAGCTGCTGGCCAGCGTGGACTGCGACAAGTGGCTGGCCCACTTGGGCCGCCTGCTGGACAGCGACTACCAGGGGGTGCTCACCTCCCTGCCCCGGTGGCAGCGGGGCGTCCCCTTCTCCTTCGACGCGCTCACCCAGGCCTACCGCCAGGAGGGCGCGGGAAAATTTGCCCGCTACCGGGCCTTCGTGTGGGACCGGGGCGCGCTCATCCCCGTGGCCAGCCCCGACTGCCCCCCCTCCAGCGCCCTGCTGGGCTACGACGGGCAGCGCGCCGAGGTGGAGCGCAACACCCGCGCCCTGGTAGACGGACGGTCGGTGAACAACGTCCTGCTCTATGGCGAGAGCGGCACGGGCAAATCCGCCACGGTGAAAAACCTGCTCACCCTGCAGGGGCTGGAGGAGCTGCGCATCATCGAGGCGGACAAGGAGAATTTAGGCGGCCTGCCCGCCCTCATCCGCACCCTGAACGGCCGGCGGCAGAAGTTCATTGTATTCATTGACGACCTCACCTTCGACCGCGACGACCCTACATACTCCATTCTCAAGACCATTTTGGAGGGCGGCGTGGAGCGCCGGCCCCAGAACGTGGCGGTGTACGCCACCTCCAACCGCCGCCATTTGGTGCGCCAGACCATTTCGGAGCGGGCGGGGGACGAGATGGACCGCTCGGAGACCATCCGGGAAAAAACCTCTCTGGCCGACCGGTTCGGCCTGCGGGTGCTGTTCCAGGGGCTGACCAAGCCGGAGTTTCTGGCCCTGGTGGATATGCTGGCCGCCCAGCGGGGGGTGGAGCTGCCCCAGGAGGAGCTCCACCGCCGGGCAGTGGCCTGGGAACGGTTCCACGGGGCTCAGACCCCCCGGACCGCCCTGCAATTCATCCTCTCTCTCTAACGGCAAGAGGAGCCGCCCCCAGCGGGGCGGCTCCTCTTTGTGTTTCACGTGAAACATCGGTTCTATTTTCGCCTCAGCTCACTCCTGGGGCTTGTCATCCTCCGCCGCGGGCTCCACAGGCTCCTCCGCCTCGCAGCAGCAGGACTCCTCTGTCTGGCAGCAGCAGGGCTCCTCCGCCTCGGCGTCCAGCTCGGTGTCCTCCTCGCCGATGTGGCCCGCCGCCTTGATGTCGGCGATGCGCTCGTTGTTGTAGGAGATGCGGGCCAGGGCGTCGGTGATGCGCTGGCACAGGTCGGCGTAGGCCGCCTCGGGGGCGGAGCCCCGCTCGGCATAGTACAGCTTGCCCAGCTCGGAGTACGCCTTGCGGATGGCCTCCTGCTCGGTGGAGTTCTGCACCTTCAGCTTGCCGATCTCGGACAGCTCCTTCGCCTTGGCTGCGCCGGTGTCGGCCAGCTCGCGGGCCTTGGCGATGCCGGTGTCGGTCAGTTCCTTTGCCTTGGTCACACCGGATTGGGCGAAGACCACGGCCTTGTCCTTCAGGCTCTCAAAATCAATACTCATATTAAATTCCTCCTGTTCAGAATACGTGGGCCGCCGCCCGGCGGCGCTGCCCGGCGCCGCCTGAATTCCACTGACGTTATTTTATTCGCTTCCGGGACAAAATGCAAGAGACTTTTCCCATTGTTTAGAAAGGTTTAATACTTTGTCAAAAATTTCGCCAAAATTACTCCTTATCCGGCTCCTCCCCACCCAGCACCTCCTGGATGAGAAAGCGGGGCCGGCCCTTGCTCTCCAAATAGAGCTTGCCCAGGTACTCGCCGATCACGCCCAAGGACAGCAGAATCAGCCCCCCGATGAGCCACACCGAGCAGGCCAGGCTGGCCCAGCCGGTGACGGTGTTCCCCGTGGCCCAGCGGACCACATTGTACGCAATCATGACGATGGACGCCAGGAACACCAAAAAACCCATGGCGGTAATCATCCGCAAGGGCTTCACAGACAGAGACGTGACTCCCTCCAGGGCCAGGGCCGCCATCTTCTTCAGCGGGTACTTGCTCTCCCCCGCAAACCGCGTCCCTCTCTGATACTCCACCGTGTCGGTGCGGTAGCCGATCATGGGCACGATGCCCCGAAGAAATAGGTTGACTTCTGTAAACCCGGCCAGCCCGTCCAGCGCCCGGCGGGACATCAGGCGGAAATCCGCGTGGTTGAACACCGTCTCCACCCCCAGCAACGCCAGCACCCGGTAATAGGCCTCGGCGGTGGTGCGCTTGAAAAAGGTGTCCGTCTTCCGGGAGGAGCGCACGCCGTACACAATATCCACCCCGTCCAGGTACTTGTCCACCATGGCGTCGATGGCGTCCACGTCGTCCTGAAGGTCGGCGTCCATGGAGACGACCATATCGGCCCAGTCCTTCGCCGTCATCAGCCCCGCCAGCAGGGCGTTCTGATGTCCCCGGTTTCGGGACAAGTTCACACCGCAGAATAGGCGGCCGCCCCGGTGGAGCTGCTCAATCAGCGCCCAGGTCTTGTCCTTGGAGCCGTCGTTCACAAAGAGCACCCGGCTCCGGGCGCTCACCTTCCCCGCCGCCATCAGTGCGCGCAGCTTGTCCTCCAGGCGGCGGGCGGTCTCGGGCAGAACCTCCTCCTCATTATAGCAGGGCACCACGATATACAGGGTATTTCCGGGCATAGGGCGACCTCCTCGCGGCCCCGGACGGGGCCTTACAATTTATGTTATTTTAACAGACGGCGGACCTGCCGTCAAGGACAGGTCCGCGCCGCGTTTATCTGCTTCCCGTGGAGCCGAAGCCGCCCGCGCCCCGACCGGTGTCGTCCAGCTCCTCCGCCGGGGTGAACCGGGCGGTGAGGTAGGGGACAATGACCAGCTGGGCCACCCGGTCGCCGTCCTCCACCACCTGGGGGACGCTCCCGTGGTTGTGGAGGGCCACCCGGACCTCCCCGCGGTAGTCGGCGTCAATAACGCCCACCTTGTTGGCCGGGGCCAGCCCCCTTTTCGTGGCCAGCCCAGAGCGAGCATATACCAGCCCCACATACCCCTGGGGGATGGCCACGGCCAGCCCGGTGTGGAGCAGCACCGTCTCGCCGGGGGCGATGGTCACCGGGCTGTCGGTGAGGACGTATAGGTCGGCCCCGGCGGCGTCGGCGGAGCCGTAGGCGGGCAGCTTGGCCCGGGGGTCCAGAAGCTGGACGGAAACAGGCGCAGTCATAAAACAGCCTCCTTATACAGTAATCGGTTGTATCGTCAGTTCCCCGTCCCACAGAACGGGCGCGCGGGCGATCAGACTGGCGGGAACGTTTAAAATCCGCTGGTTGGAAGACCCACGGAAACGCAGGTTCAAATCCTTTTTCGCCTCCACGAAGGGCCCGTCCACCAGCACGTCCAGCAGAGAGAGCAGCCCGTCGGTGCACTCGCACCGGGCCCGGCTGTCCCGCCACAGCTCTCCGTCCAGGGTGTAACCGGAGTAACACCAGATCTCTTTGTCCGGGTACGTCCCCTTCACCCGCCGCAGAAAGGGCAGCAGCGCCCGCTGGTTGTCCGGCTCAAAGGGCTCGCCCCCCAAGAGGGACAGGCCCTTGATGTGGGCGGGGGCCAGGGCCGCAATGATTTGGTCCTCCTCCGCCCTTGTGAACGGCTGGCCGTAGCCGAAATCCCAGGCCTCCTCGTTAAAGCAGCCGGGGCAGCGGTGGGTGCAGCCCGACACGAACAGGGACACCCGCACGCCGGGGCCGTTGGCCACGTCGGCCCATTTGATGGTGGCGTAATTCATGGCAGAATTCCTCATTTCACGAAAAAGGGACGGCCGGCACGACCGTCCCTTTCCTCTTTTTTACAGATGGAGCACCCGGGAGGCGATCTCCTTAGTCTTGCCCTCGTTCCAGAAGTTCTCCCCCAGGTAGCCGCAGGTGCGCCGCGTCACGTTCATCTTGGCGTGGTCCTTGTTGTGGCACATGGGGCATTCCCACTCGTTGTCATCGTTGACAATGATCTCTCCGTCATAGCCGCACACCTGGCAGTAGTCGCTCTTGGTGTTGAATTCGGCGTACTGAATGTTGTCGTAGATGAAGCGCACCACGTCCTTCAGGGCCTCCAGATTGTGGCGCATATTGGGAATCTCCACGTAGGAAATGCAGCCGCCGCTGGAGATTTTCTGGAACTGGCTCTCAAAGGTGAACTTGGCGAAGGCGTCGATGTCCTCCCGCACGTCCACGTGGTAGCTGTTGGTGTAGTAGCCCTTGTCCGTCACGTCGGGGATGGTGCCGAAGCGCTCCTTGTCGATGCGGGCGAACCGGTAGCACAGGCTCTCCGCCGGAGTGCCGTACAGGGCAAAGCCGATGTTGGTCTCCTTTCTCCAGCGGTCGGTGGTGGCGCGCAGATGCTTCATCACCCGAAGGGCAAAGTCCTCCCCCTCCGGCTCGGTCTGAGAGCAGCCCTTCACCAAGTGGGTCAGCTCATACAGCCCGATGTACCCCAGGGAGATGGAGGAGTACCCGCCGTACAGCAGCTTGTCGATGGCCTCTCCCTTGTCCAGCCGGGCCACCGCGCCATACTGCCAGTGGATGGGAGACACGTCGGAGCGGATGCCCTTCAGGGCGTTGTGGCGGCACATGAGAGCCTCGAAGCACAGCTCCAGCCGCTCCTCCAGGATCGCCCAGAATTTGTCCTCGTCCTGGCCGGAGAGGATGCCGATCTGGGGCAGGTTGATGGACACCACGCCCTGGTTGAATCGGCCTTCGAACTTGTAGTTTCCGGAAGAATCCTTCCAGGGGGCCAGGAAGGATCGGCAGCCCATGGGGGAGAACACGTTGCCCTCGTAGTGCTCCCGCATCTTCTTTGCGGAGATGTAATCGGGGTACATCCGCTTGGCGGAGCACTTCACCGCCAGCTCGGTGAGGTAGTCGAACTCCCCGCCGGTGAGGTTGTTGCACTCGTCCAGCACGTACACCAGCTTGGGGAAGGCGGGGGTGATGTACACGCCCTTCTCGTTCTTGATGCCCTCCAGCCGCTGGGTGAGAATCTCCTGAATGATGGCGGCGTTCTCCTTGATATAGGGGTCGCCCTCCCGCAGCACCAAGAACAGGGTGACGAAGGGGGACTGGCCGTTGGTGGTCATCAGGGTGTTGATCTGATACTGGATGGTCTGCACGCCGCTCCTGAGCTCGTCCTTGGTGCGGGCGGCGGCGATCTTCTCCACAGTGGCGTCGTCCAGCTCGGGGGCGGCCTCCCGGGTGCGGCGGAGATACTTCTCGTAGGAAATCCGCAGATATTTGCCCAGATGGCTCATCTCCACCGACTGGCCGCCGTACTGGTTGGAGGCCACGCAGGAGATGATCTGGGTGACGACGGTGCACGCCACCTGGAAGCTCTTGGGGGACTCGATGAGCTTGCCGTTGATCATGGTGCCGTTGTCCAGCATATCCCCGATATTCACCAGGCAGCAGTTGAAAATGTGCTGGACGAAATAGTCCGCGTCGTGAAAGTGGAGCACGCCGTCGTCATGGGCCTTGGAGATATGCTCGGGGAGCAGAATCCGCCGGGTCAGGTCCCGGCTCACCTCGCCGGCGATGTAATCCCGCTGGGTGGAGGCGATGGCGGTGTTCTTGTTGGCGTTCTCCTCCGCCAGCTCCTTGTTGTCGTTGCGAATCAGCGCCAGAATGGACTCGTCAGTGGTGTTGGCCTTGCGCACCAGCGCCCGCGTATAGCGGTAGATGATGTACGCCTTGGCCAGCTCGTACTTGCCGGCGGCCATCAGCTTGGTCTCCACCATGTCCTGAATATCCTCCACCAGCAGGCGCTTGCGGCCCTTGGTGTCGGCCACAGCGTCGGCAATGGCGTCAATGGACCCCTCGTCAATGCGGTAGGGCTCGTCCACCGCCAGATTGGCCTTTTGGATGGCGGCTACGATTTTGGCGCGGTCAAATTCCACAATGGAATCGTCTCTTTTAATGACTTTCATTGGTAGGCTCCCTTCCTTACATCCATCTTTTGGCGCGCATACGGGCCAAGAGCAGAACCCCCCGACCCGGCGCAGATGCAGGCTTCAGTGAGGGGCGCTCCATCATAATACTATATCTTGTGGTCCGTGTCAAGATATCCCAGCTATATTTCGCAAATATTGTGCCTCTCCCATCAGACCCCTTGGCGCGCAACAGGTTGCGGCGTTTGTGTCCGCTTTGCCCGCCTGCACATAGACTGGAATGCACCCAGATGGGTATTGCGCCCGTACCCCCGCGCCCAACTCCGGCCTCGGCGGGGACTGCGGAATCCTCCTGGGCCGGGGCCGGTGAAAGGAGCGTACTCATGAGTCAATTCTATTGGAACGAACCCTCCACGGGCGCATCCATGTCCGCCGAGGAATTCGCCGCCGGGGCCTGCCAGCGCCCCGGTCCCCAGCCCTGCCATTCCAGCTGCGGCTGCGCCGCCTCCGTACCTACCACCGGCTGCGGCTGCCCCTCCTCCGACTGCCGCGGCGAGGGCTGCGGCCAGGGGCCGGAATACTGCCAGCAGATGATCTGCTGCTGCCGCCCCGCCCCGGCTTCCGCCCCCCAGCCCCCCCAGGTGGAGGAGGGCTGCTGCTGCAAGCAGAGCTTCCGCGCCGCGCTGAGCCTGCTGTGCGACGAGCGGATCGCCAGCCTGCTGGACTTCGACACCTCCGCCTTCCTCACCGGAACCTACACCGCCGGGACCACTCTCCAAAGCGGAAAACCCAGAGACGACGACGGGGAAGCGGACGCCGAGCGCAGGCCCGCTCCGCCTACTCCGCCCTGCCCCTGTGGCACGTTTGACAACCTGGGGAGCCTGTCGGGCAGCTTCCGCCGATTTGCCCCGTGCAGCTGCGACCTGCTGGATGTGGACGCCGAGGTATATACGCCTTCCGGGAAGCACTGCTCCCTCACCGCCCAACAGGTGAACCTGTGCCAGCTGGACGCGGTGGTGATCCAGAGCGCGGCGGCCTGCGCGGAGGGCGACCTCACCGCAGAGGAGGCCACCGCCCGGAACTTCCGGTGCATCCGCTCCCTGCTGACCCAGCAGCTCAGCCCAGTGGGCTCCCCCTGCGGACAGACGGCCTGCTCCTGCGCCTGCGACGGCCGGGACTGCTGCTGCGCCGCCGGGCTGCTGTCCACCCTGGCCCAGAACAACCTGAGCCGCCGGGTATCCCTGACGGCGGGGCTGCTGGTGCTGCGCAACGCCCAGCTGCTGGGCACCATGGGCAATGTGCTGGTGCTGGCCAACGAGGCCAACAACCGGCTGTACTTCGTATGCGTGAACAGCGTGCAGTTCATCGGGTAAGCAACACAAATTCAAGCCCCCTCCGCTCCCACGGAGGGGGCTTGAATTTGTACCGATGTGGATTCATCATCTCCCACGGTATGCCGCCGCAGCCCCCGAACCACATAATCCCCATCAATGCCAGAATTTTTTAGAACAATAGTTTGACATACGCAAACCGATGGTGTATACTATTCCAAAAGGGGGGACGTACCGTGGACCGGGTCATCTATCACTGCGACTGCAACAGCTTTTATTGCTCGGTGGAGCTGCTCTCCCGCCCGGAGCTGCGCACAGTTCCCACGGCGGTGTGCGGCGACCCGGGCAGCCGCCACGGCATCATCCTGGCCAAAAACGAGCCCGCCAAAAAGCTGGGCGTGCGCACGGCGGAGACCATCTGGCAGGCCCGGCAGAAATGCCCGGACCTGGTCCTCCTCCCCGCCCACCACGGGCTGTACCGGGAATACTCCAAGCAGGTGAACGCCGTCTATGACCGCTTCACCGACCTCATCGAGCCCTTCGGCATCGACGAGAGTTGGCTGGATGTGACGGGCACCCTTCACCTGTTCGGCGGCGATCCGCAGGCCCTGGCCGACCGCATCCGGAATACTATCCGAAAGGAGCTGGGGCTGACCATCTCCGTGGGGGTGTCCTTCAACAAGGTGTTCGCCAAGCTGGGCAGCGACTACAAAAAGCCGGACGCCACCACTGTCATCACCGTGGACAACTTTCAGCGCATCGTCTGGCCCCTTCCCGTCACCGACCTTTTGTATGTGGGCCGGGCGGCGGCCAAGGTGCTGGCACAGTACGGCGTGTCCACCATTGGAGACCTGGCCGCCTTTGACCGCTTCGCCCTGGTGGAGCTGCTGGGCAAGCAGGGCGGGCAGCTGTGGAATTACGCCAACGGCCTGGAAAACAGCCCGGTGGCCCCGGCGGGAAGCTATATGCCGCCCAAATCCGTGGGCAATGGCGAGACCTTTCCCCGCAACCTCACCCGCCGGGAGGAGATCCGCCGGGGGGTCGCCCTTCTGGCCGACCAGGTGGCCATCCGCCTGCGCCGGCACGGGATGAAGGCCGCCACCCTTCAGGTGACCATCCGGGACCCTAATTTCAAGGATATCTGCCGGCAGCAACCCCTGCCCGCCCCCGCCAACACCGCCCGGGAGCTGTCCCGCGCCGCCCTGGATATTTTGGAGCGCAGCTGGAAGTCGGGCGCGCCCATCCGGGCCCTCACCCTCACCGCCCACAACCTGATTCCAGAGGGGGAGGCGGCGGAGCAGCTGGACCTGTTCCAATCCGGCGCGCCTCAAAAACGGCAGCGGATCGAGACGCTGGAGCGCACCATGGACGCCATCCGGGCCAAGTACGGCCGGGACGCGGTGACGGTGGCCGCCCTGGCCCCGGAGCCGGAGGCGGAACAGGACGGCGACGTGCCATTTTAAAAGGCAGACGGTTTTTAACACGTCCGCCTTTTTCTCTATTACACGTTAAACCGGAACAGGATGATGTCCCCGTCCTGCACCACGTACTCCTTTCCCTCGGAGCGGATGAGGCCCTTCTCCCGGGCCGCCCCCATGGAACCGCAGGCCTTCAAATCCTCGAAGGCCACCGTCTCCGCCCGGATAAAGCCCCGTTCGAAATCGGTATGGATTTTGCCCGCCGCCTGGGGGGCGCGGGTGCCCCGGGTGATGGTCCACGCCCGGCACTCGTCCTCGCCGGAGGTGAGAAAGGAGATCAAGCCCAACAGCGTATAGCTGGCGCGGATGAGCCGGTCCAGGCCGGACTCCACGATCCCCAAATCCTCCAAGAACATGGCCTTCTCGTCGGCGGGCAGCTCGGCGATCTCCGCCTCCAGCTTGGCGCACACGGGGATCACCTGAGCCCCCTCGGCCGCCGCCCGCTCCGCCACCTGGTTGTAATAGGGCACCCCCGCCGGGTCTGCAAAGCCGTCCTCGTCCAGATTGGCGGCGTAGATCACCGGCTTGAGGGAGAGCAGCTCGCTGGTGGCGATGAGGACGGCGTCCTCCTCGTCCACCTCGCCCAGATAGGACCGGGCGGATTTGCCGTCGTTCAGCCAATCCCGCAGGCCCTCGAACACCTCCGCCTCGTGGTTGAATTTCTTGTCCGCCTTGGCGGCCTTCCGGGCCTTGTCGATGCGACGGTCGGCCATCTCCACGTCGGCCATGATGAGCTCCAGGTCGATGATGTCCATGTCCCGGATGGGGTCGGTGGAGCCCTCCACGTGGATCACGTTCTCGTCGTCAAAGCAGCGCACCACGTGGACAATGGCGGCGCACTCCCGGATGTTGGCCAAAAACTTGTTGCCCAGGCCCTCCCCCCGGCTGGCCCCCTTCACCAGCCCGGCGATGTCCACAAATTCCACCACCGCGGGGGTGGTCTTCTTGGGCTTGTAGAAGTCGCTCAGCCAGTCCAGGCGGCTGTCCGGCACGGCCACCATGCCCACATTGGGGTCAATGGTGCAGAAGGGGTAGTTGGCGCTCTCCGCGCCGGCGTTGGTGATGGCGTTGAACAGAGTGGACTTGCCCACGTTGGGCAGACCCACAATTCCTAATTTCATCGTTTTCCACAGCTCCTTTTGTAAATTCCGCATATAGGGACAGTATAGCACAGCTCTCCCCCAAAAGGAAATGGATTTCTGAAATTTGGCACTCCTACAAATCCGACACGGCCAGCTGCCGCCCCGCTTATGGACAACGCCGAAAGGGAGCGCCCCGCGGGGCGCTCCCAGTTCTTCTTTCATCAAGGCTGAGGGTATTCCAAGTCGAACTCCTCCGCCGGCGTCACCGTGAAGCCCGCCCCGTCGTACTCCAGGGCGAAGGTCATGGCGCCCACGCGGGTCTCCACCATGTGCTCAGCATCCTGCACCTCACGCACAATTTTCCCCCGCAGGCTGTCGTCCGCCAGATAAAGACTCATCACAAAATACAATTTACAGGCCACCTGAGCGGAGTCGCTGTACTCCATTCTGGAGGACACCCCCGCAGAGTAGATCCAGGGGCACAGATTGGCGTCCTGAAGCGCCTCCCGCCCCGCAAAAAAGCCCTCGGGCAGCACGCAGCTGCCGGTAATCAGGCGGCGGTCGTAATCCGGGTCGTCCATGTGCCCCTTCGTGTGGGAGTACGTGACGGTGAGGGTGCGGCTGTTCCGGTTATAGGCCGCCACCGTATTTTGCCCAAAGGCCGCCGCCAGCTCGTTGGTGTCCACCTGGCTGCGCAGCAGCCGGCCGCCCGACCTGTCGTACAGGACCACAATGGACCAACTGCCCCGGTTGTAGTTGCTGTAGTGCAGCACCACCTCGGTGTCGCCGTCGCCGTCGTAGTCCCCGCAGGCCATGTCGATCCAGTACCGGCCCGCCTGGTCCGCGCTGGCGTCCTCCGTGATGGGGTAGTCCTCCTCCCCCCACGTCAGGGTGAGCTCCTTCCCTGTCTGGCGCAGCTCGATATAGTCCGCGCCCCACTCCTGCTCCCACTGCTGGGTAGCCGCCAGCAGCCAGCCGTTGTGCGGCTCCTCCCCGGCGGGCTGGGCGGTGTGCATATTGGGCACCTTCCGGCCGCTGAAGGGGGGCACAGCGTTGTCGGTATAGGCGCAGTAGAACTCGTCAAACCGCCAGCCGTTTTCCGTCTTCACCATGCGCATGGGGAAGTCGATGGAGTACTCGTAATCCGCCGCCAGCCGGGCGTCCCGCTCCTCACCGCTCTCCCCCTCCCGTGGATAGAGCTCGGAGTAGTAGCCGGTCATGACAAAGACAATTTCGTCCTCGGTGCGCCGGGCCAGCTCGAAGGTGACGGGGAAATTGTCGTTGTAGCCGTAGCTGCCCCGGGCGGCGGCGATGTAGTACAGTCTGCCGTCGATGTCGGTGTAGACGGGGACGCCCTCTCCCCAGGAGTTGCGCTGGGCCCAGAGGCGGGGGGTGAACACGGACAGCACCGCCTCCTCAAAATTCTCCCACCGGCCGTACCGCCCCGTGGAGGGGGTGTACTGCATCCCGTTGCGCTCCACAACCTCCTCCGGCGGGAAGCCGTAGGCCGCAGGCCACTCGTCCACGCTCTCGGTGCTGGCTCCGAAGATATGGGAGTACATGGCGAAGGCCTGGCGGTAGAGCAGCTGCTGCTCCGTGCCCAGGAAATCGGGCACGGGGATGGACAGGTCTTGCTCGTCCAGGGGGATGGGCAGGGCGATGTCCGTAGCTATGGGGTTTTGGTAGTGGTAGAGATACCACTGCACGTCCGGCTTGTCGTCCTGGGCCTGCACGGCGGCGAAAAATTCCTCCTCCTCCGCCCGCAGGCGGTCCACAAAGTATCTGTTCTCCTCCGGGTCCCGCACCTCGCACCAGGTCACGTCGTCCACCTCAAAGCTATCCTCAGTAAACCGCATGACACCGTAACCCCAGTTGAAGGCGCTGCCGCTCCAGTGGAAGGTGCCGTCCTCTTTTAAGTAGGCAAAGGTGCGGAAACCGGGCTGATACCCCAGCACCTCGTCCCCCTGCCGGCGCAGGATGAGATAGCCCACCACGGATACCTGCTCCACTGAATCGTCCCCGTCTATGCCGGGCCACACCACCAGCTCGTTGACGCCGTCCCGGTCCAGGTCAATCACGGCGAAGCGGGACAGGGTAACGGAAGGGGCGTCCTGGCTGCCGCCGTAAAACGCCTGGGCCAGCCGGCCGATATCCAGCGCTGTCCCGTTCAGGGAAAACATCCCCTCCCCGCTGAGCACGTCCCGCATCCAGGGATCGAGAACGCCGTTCTCGTCCGGATACTGGGAGGGCGAGGCGCTGGCATCCGCGTCCGGGCCGCCGTCCGGGGCGTTGGCGTCCACCGGGTCGGTGAGCAGGCACACCGCCGCCAGCGCCACGGCCAGCACACTCACCACAACAATCCACAGGGCGGGGCGGCGATAGCGCAGCACGTTTTTAATCCGTCCCTTGGCGTCCCCCTCGTCAAAGGCCAGGGGGCAGGGCGCGGGAATCCGCCCGCCGGTGGCCAGAGCCAGCAGCGTTTTGGAGTAGTCCGCCTTCACCGCGCTGCCCAGTTGGCGGATCACCGCCTCGTCGCAGGCGGCCTCAATGTCCCGGCTCATAAGGATATACGCCGCCCACACCACAGGATTGAACCAGTGCAGCGCCAGCGCCACCCAGCACAGGGGCTTGACGATGTGGTCCAGCCGCCGCAGATGGGCCCGCTCATGGCACAGGATAAACTCCCGGGGCCGGCCCACCAGCCCCACAGGCAGGTAGATTTTTGGCCGGAACAGCCCCAAAATAAAGGGAGAGCCCACCGCAGGGTGCTCCCAGGCGCCGTCTCTGGCCCGAATGGCGTCCCACAGCCGGCGGCGCAGCCGCAGGTAGGACAGCAGCCCTGCCCCGCCCATCACCACCGCTCCGGCCAGCCACACCCCGGCCACCGCCGCCCGCCAGGGGAACGCAGCCTGCGCCGCCGGCGGCGGAGCGGGAACCGCGTTATCAGGGGCGGTGAGCACAGGGACCTGCGCCCCATCCCCCAGCTGCACCGGCGGGGTCTGAACAGCGCCGGGGAGCGGCGGGGTTTCTTCAGAATACCACACCTGCTCCTGCCCTGCAATGGCGTTGGGGACAATGGACATCGGGCTCTTTAGAGACACCGGGATGAGCAGCCGGGCAAACACCACCAGCCACAGCAGGCACACCACCTGGCGGGGGGCCCGCTTTTTCAGCAGCAGCCGCACCACCAGCACCACCCCGGCGGCATAGGCCGCAGTCACGCTCATCTCTCCCAGAAGCCCCAGGGAGGAAAACAGGGACGTCAAGCATTCTGTCATAGGGGCTCCTCCTTTCTCGGTCTAAGGCTGCGGACGCGGCCGCTCCGGCCTATCCGCCTTTTGGGTCTATGATAATCGACCCGCCTGCTATTAGACTACTACAATCGCCCACTCTTGTCAACCCCTTGTAAAAAATATTTACCGCTCCCCGGCTGCGGCTAAAACGCCAGCCCGGCAGGGCCGTTCATGGAAAAAACTTGATATCAAACCACATCACGCCAGTGATTGGAGTAGATTTTCTGCTTTTCCTGTGGTATACTATAAAAAATGTTGCTGCATCGCGCCAAAGGTGCAATTTTGCGCTCCAAACCACCCGGACCACCAAAACACTTGAGACTGAGCGGGGTTTTGACTATGGAACATATCTCTCTGGAAAACATCCACCAAGCTGCCGGGCATCTGGTGGTTCAATGCGGACAGGAAGGCTCCCAAATCCTGTTTGCGGACAGCGCCGCCTGCCTTCTCACCGGCCTCTCCCTGCCCCAGCTTCTTCAGTGCCCGCCGGAGCAGGCCGCCCAAGCCCTGGTGGTGGACCGGCGGGAGCTGGACGCCGGTCACGCTCTGTGGGTGCTCAACCGCTCCTCTGACGAGCAGGAGGAGCTGGCGCGGGTAAACGCGGCGCTGGAGGCCGCTCTGCGGGAGGCGGAGGACGCCAACCAGGCGAAAAGCCGCTTTTTATCCAATATGTCCCACGACATCCGCACCCCCATGAACGCCATCCTGGGCATGACCTCCATCGGCCTGGCCCACATCGACGAAAAGGCCCGGGTACAGGACTGCCTGAACAAGATCAAAACCGCCTCCACCCATCTGATGAGCCTGGTCAACGACGTGCTGGATATGTCCCGCATTGACAGCGGCCGCATGACGCTGAGCAAAACCGAATTCTCTCTGGCCGACCTGGTGCACGACATTGCCGTCATCGTCCGCCCCCAGACCGCTCAAAAGAATCAGACCCTCTCCATGGATATTGGAGAAGTCTTGGAGGAGAGTTTGGTGGGCGATCCCCTCCGCCTGCGCCAGATCATGGTAAACATCATTGGAAACGCGGTAAAATATACCCAGGACGGCGGCGCAATCCAGGTGCGCTTCTCTCAGCGCCCCGCCCCGGATCACCCCGACGGCCCTGCGGTTTGGCTGGACTTCTCCTGCCGGGACAACGGCGTCGGCATGAGCCAGGAGTTTTTGCAGCGCATTTTTCTCCCCTTTGAGCGCGCGCAAAACACCACTATCAGCCGCATTGAAGGCACGGGCCTGGGTATGTCCATCGTCAAGCGGCTGGTGGACAGCATGGAGGGCAGCATCCAGGTGGACAGCGTGGAGGGCAAGGGCAGCCTGTTCCACATCTCGCTGCCCATCCCCATCTCCCGCCTGGAGCAGACGGACCAGCCCGTGCCCACGGGGCAGAGCGTTTTGGTGGCGGAGAGCCGGTCCGACCGCGCCGCTCAAATCATGGAATACCTGCGCCAAGGCGGGCTGGAACCCGTCCATGTGACCACAGGGCTGGACGCCGTCACCTGGCTCACCGAGGCCCAGTATGAAAACCGAATGCCCTGCGCCCTGCTGCTGGGGCAGGAGCTGGCGGATATGCCGCCCCTCAACGCGGCGGCCCACGTCCGGCAGCTGGCCGGACCGGGCTTCCCCATTTTGCTGGTGTCCGAGGAGGACTGGGCTCAGATAGAGTACCGGGCTACCCGCGCGGGCGTGAGCGCCTTTGTCCCCTGCCCTCTGTTCCGCAGCCGCCTGATGAACACCCTGTCCGCCCTGACCGGAGCGGAGGGCGCGGGCGAGCTGTCCCCCGCCGGGACGGATGCGGACTACAGCAGCCGCCGGGTCCTGCTGGTGGAGGACAACGAGCTCAACCAGGAAATTGCCACCGAGCTGCTGGGCCTTACCGGCGTACAGGTGGAGGTAGCGGGAGACGGCGCGCAGGCGGTGGAGCGCTTCCAGCAGTCCCCCTGCGGCTGGTATGACCTGATTTTTATGGATATCCAGATGCCGGTGATGGATGGCTACGAGGCCACCCGCCGCATTCGCAGCCTGCCCCGGGCGGACGCCAAAACCGTGTGGATTGTGGCGATGACCGCCAATGCCTTTGTGGAAGACGTGCGCCAGTCCCGGCAGGCCGGTATGAACAGCCATCTCGCCAAGCCGGTGGACCTGGACCGTCTGCTGGAAATCCTTCACGACCGGCTGGCCCCTCTGTCCGGCGGCGCGCGAGGGGAGTGACGTTCTGTGCAGCCATACCAAGAGGAATATATTTCCAACATTAAGCAGGCCGCCGACCTCGCCGCCTGGAAAAAGCCGGACGGGCTCACCTTTGAGCAATACGCCGCTCTCCTGTTGGAGAACGAGGAGCGTATCACCCATGCGTCAAAGCGCAGCATGGAGCTGCTGCGCGGCGGGCTGTTTCCCGTGCTGGACAATCTCCTGTCTGCGGATGCCGCCACGCTGGAGGAACTGGAGGAGTTCTCCTCTCGGCTCTACGATGGCCGGACGGAGCTGGACGCGGGCCTGTTCTGCCAAATCCGCCTGGCCCTGCTCACCCTGGCCCGGCAGCGGCGCAACCGCGCCGCCATGATCCGGCACCTGTACTGGCTGGGCATGGGGCGCAACTGCGCCTGCAACAAGCTGGTGGGGCTGGAGCTGTCAGACATTGAAAAGTATATGGTCCAAATGCGGCTGTGCTTCACGGAGGGGGCCGCCTACCTTAAATATTATGACGAGATCGACGATATGGAGACCCGGAGCTATATTCTGCGCTGCCGGGCCAATATCTCCCTGGGGCAGTTCGGCTCCCCCGGCGAAAAGGTACATCTCATCAAAAAGACCCTGCAAATCTTACAGGATCAGGAGTATCAGAAAAAGGCCCCGCAGCTCCCCTGGGCGCGGTTCATCTATCTGACCCATCAAAATATGTCCTCCAGCATTTCCTATAGCAAAGAAAAAGTTATGTCCGCCCAGGACATGGCGGATATTATGGACTCGGTGTATATCGTCTACCACCAGCAGATTCAGCAGGCCAAGGAGGAAAACAAGCCCCTTCCTGCCAAGTCCGCTTTCGTGTACCACGCCATCCAGTACTACTGCGGCATCTTGGATTTGGACTATCTGCTGAACAAAATGGAGGAACTGATGGATACTGCCGACACCGGCGACTTCTCCCCCGAGGGGATGTACGGCGTCATCTCTCTGCCCGCCTTCTACTGCCAGTACTTGTGCCAGTACCCCGAGCGGGTACCTGCCCGGGCGGACTATGTGGAGGGCCTCTACCGCCGGGTGGCGGACTATGTGGATGCCTTTCCACAGGCCCAGGGAGACGGCACTTTGTTCCGTTTTCTCCGCCAGCTGGCCTATACCTACGTGGAAACAGACCACAGCATCCCCTACGGTGGATTTCTGCAAATGCTCCTGCTGCGCTTTGCGCCGGAGATTTACATTCATTCCCATGTGGTGGGCGAGGCCGCCCGCGCCCTGTGCCAAATCATCTGGGAGGACGAGCCCGGATTTTTTGACGATATCCACTTCATCCGGGCCATTCAGGACCCAGAGGAAAAACATAGGGAGCTCCTGTCCTTCGCCATGAGCTGCGGCCTGTTCCACGACGTGGGAAAAATAAACGTGATTGAGCTGTACTCCCGCACTGCCCGGCAATGGTTTGACTACGAATATGAAATGGCGCGCCTGCACACCCTGGCCGGCGAGGCCCTGCTCTCCCCCCGCGCCTCCACCCAGCGCTACACTGCCGCCGCCCTGGGCCACCACGCCTGGTACGACGGCTCCCATGGCTATCCTGACGCCTATCGGCGGCTGGAGTGCCCCTCCCGGCAGATGGTGGACGTGATCAGCCTGATCAGCTGGCTGGAAAACACAACTCACACTACCGGGCTGTACACGGGGCGGACAAAGAGCTTGGACGAGGCTGTCCAGGCCGCCATCCAGCTGGAGGGCAAGCGCTTCTCCCCCCTGCTCACCGCCAGACTTCGAGACGCGGAGACCGTGCAGCGCATCCGCCATGCCTTTGTCCAGGGCCGGCAAAACGCCTGCCGGCGGATGTATGACGACGCCTGCCGCGCCGTGTCTCAGCCGGCGGAAACCGGTCTTTCCCATCAAACATAAAAAAACTTCCAATTCCCCCTTTACAACTGCGGGAATATCTGCTATACTATGCAGGTGTCAAGGAGACGCGCCCGTAGTTCAATTGGATAGAGCGTCAGATTCCGGTTCTGAATGTTGGGGGTTCGAGTCCCTTCGGGCGTACCACGTCGGAGCAAGCTTCATATCGCTTGCTCCGGCGTTTTTTTATAAAAAGCGCCGGAGTTCCGCTCCTCCCGCACTGCCTGCCCCAGCTTCTCCCAGGCCCTGCCCTTCTGCGCCGCAGTCTTTCAATCTGATAAGGGGGAAATTTTATGAACTATCGCCTCATCGACTGGGAGCGCTATCCCCGGCGGGCGCACTTTGAATACTTCCACGCCATGCCCGACCCATACGCCGGGGTGACGGCTCAGGTGGAGCTCACCCCCTTTTTCACCGTATGCCGGAGGGACCGGCTGCCCTTTTTCCTCAGCTTTCTGTACTGCGCCGGGCGGGCGGCCAACGCCGTGCCCCAGCTGCGCCAGCGCATTGTGGACGGCAGGCCGGTGGAATTTTCCACCTGCGACACCTCCCACACCGTCATGCGGGAGGACGGCACCTACAGCTACTGCCGCCTCAACTGTATGCAGCCCTTTGAGGACTATCTGCTCACCGCCCTGACCGCCCAGGCGCAGGCCAAGGCCTGCGGCGGCCTGGACGACGGGGAGGACGCATTAAGCCTGCTGTTCGTCTCCTCCCTGCCCTGGATCAATTACGCCGCCCTGCGCCAACCCACCCCTGTCCCGGCGGACAGCAACCCCCGCCTCACCTGGGGGCGGTATGGTGAGGAAAACGGGAAAATTCTCATGCCCGTCACCCTGCTGGTCAACCATGCCCTGGTGGACGGCTCTCACATCGCCCAATTCTACGCCGCCCTGGATGAAGCGCTGGCCCGCTTCTCTCCGGCGGCGGCCTCTGAGCCCATCCCCGGAAAGTGAGGAAATCAGCGTGATCTTCGGAAAATACATCAACAGATATTATATTAAGTACGCTGGGTGGCTTCTTTTCGGGCTGGCCGCCCTGATCCTGGTGGACTATATCCAGCTCATCGTCCCCAACCTGTACCAGCAGGTCATCAACGGCGTGAACCAGGGCTATGTCATCGTGGACGGCGCGGCAGTCCCCTTTGACATGGACTTCTTGCTGGACCGCATCTGCCTGCCCATGGTGTGGATTGTCATCGCCATGGTATTCGGCCGCTTTTTGTGGCGGGTGTGCATTTTCGGCGCGGCCATCAAGGTGGAGACCAACCTGCGCAACGAGATGTTCGACCACGCCAAGGACCTGTCCCGCCAGTTCTACCAGGAAAACAAGGTGGGCGGACTGATGAGCCTGTTCACCAACGACCTGGAGACGGTGCAGGAGTGCTACGGCTTCGGCTTTCTCATGTTTTTTGACGCGGTGCTGCTGGGCGGGCTGTCCGTCCACCATATGTGGCGGATGGACCCGCTGATGACCACCCTGGCCATGATCCCCATGGCGCTGCTGCTGGCGTCCAGCGCGGTGGTGGGCCGGTATATGATGAAAAAGTGGGACATCCGCCAGGCGGCCTTTTCCAAGTTGTCCGATTTCTCTCAGGAGAGCTTCTCCGGCATTTCCGTCATCAAGGCCTTCGTGAAGGAGAGCAAGGAGCTGCTGGCCTTTCGGGCCCTCAACAGGGAAAACGAGGAGGCCAACGTGGATTTCACCCGCTCCTCCGTGCTGCTGCGCATTCTGGTGACGTTGTTTGTGGAGTCGGTTGTCTGCATCATCCTGGGCTACGGCGGCTATTTGGTTTGGCGGGGGGAGTTCAACGCGGGAGAGCTGATGGAGTTCATCGGCTACTTCAACGCCGTCATCTGGCCCATCATGGCGGTGTCTGAGCTGATTGACATGACCAGCCGGGGCCGGGCCTCCCTCAAACGCATCAGCGAGCTGCTGGACGCCCCCCAGGACGTGGCCGACCGCCCGGACGTAACGCCGCTGGGGCCGGTCAAGGGGAATGTCGAGTTCCGCCACCTCACCTTCCGTTACCCCGACGGGGAATACGACGCCCTGCGCGACGTCTCCTTCGCCATCCACGCCGGGGAGAGCGTGGGCATCGTGGGGCGCACCGGCTCGGGCAAGACCACGGTGGTGGACCTGATGCTGCGCATCTGCAACGTGCCTGACGGCACCGTGTTTGTGGACGGACGCGACGTGAACACCGTCCCCATCCGGGAGGTGCGCCAGGCGGCGGCCTACGTGCCCCAGGACAACTTCCTGTTCAGCGACACCATTGCCCGAAACGTGGACTTCACCCATACCGTCCCCGATCAGACCCGGGTCGTCAACGCCGCCGTACTGGCCGGGGTGGCCGACGACGTGCGGGATTTCCCTCTGGGTTACGAAACCGTGTTAGGGGAGCGGGGCGTCACCGTGTCCGGCGGGCAAAAGCAGCGCATCTCCATCGCCCGTGCCCTCATTAAAGACGCGCCCATCCTGATTCTGGACGACTCCGTGTCCGCCGTGGACACCCAGACGGAGCGGGCGATCCTGCAAAACCTCCGCGCTCAGCGCACGGGCCGCACCACCATTCTCATCGCCCACCGCATCTCCACCGTGGAGCAGATGGACCGCATCATCTTCCTTGAGGACGGCCAAGTCACCGCCATCGGGCCCCACAGCGAGCTGTACGAGACCTGCCCCGCCTACCACCGCATGGTGGAGCTGCAAAAATTAGAGGAGGAGGGAGCCAAGCACAATGCGTGAATATCTGCCGCTTCTCTTTGTGGGCGCTGTCGTGGGCGTATTCTCCCTCATCTTCCTGCTCGCCTGGTGGTGGGACCGGCACCGTAAAACCGTCCCCGACTTTGACCGCCACATCCCCGACGGTGAGATCATCCGCCGGCTGGCAAAATATGCGCTACCTTATAAAAAGGAGTTTCTGCTGGTGCTGGTCATCATGCTGGCCTCCATCGCCTACGACCTGGCCTCCCCCCTCATTGTGGGCCGAATTGAGGAGCTCATTAAAAACCGCTTCGAGCCCTCCGCCCTGCTGCGCTGGGTGGCGCTGTACGCCGGTATCCTCATCGTCTCCATGGTATGCACCTACTTTCAGGCCATCATTCTCCAAAAAACCGGGCAGAAAATCCTCTCCGCCCTGCGGGAAAATTTATTCACCCACATCGAGGGGCTGTCCCACGATCAGCTCAATCAGATTCCCGTGGGCAAGCTGGTCACCCGCGTCACCAACGACACCAACGCCATCTCCATGATGTTCACCAACATCCTGGTGAACATGGTGAAAAACGCCTTTATCGTGGTGGGCGTACTGGCGGCTATGCTCATGCTCAACTACGCCCTCACCCTGATGATTTTGTGCTTCGTGCCTTTCCTGGTGCTGTTCACCGTCATCTTCCGCACCTTCACCCGGAAGGTCCACCGGGTGGTGAAGGACCGCACCACCGATATCAACACCTTCCTGTCGGAAAACCTGTCCGGCATCAAAATCACCCAGATTTTCAACCAGGAGGACCGGAAGCTGTCCGAGTTCCTGGCCAAGAGCGAGGCGCTGCGCCGGGCCAAGCAGAATCAGACCTTTGTGTTCGGCATTTTCCGCCCCATGGTTTATATGCTGTACATCTCCTCCGTGCTGTGCCTGCTGTACCTGGGCGGCAAGGGCTATATCCAGGATACCGTTTTCCTGGGTCAAGCCATGACCAGCGGCACCATCGTTTCCTTCTACCTCTATATCTCCAAGTTTTTCAACCCCATCCAGACCCTGGCGGAACAGTTCAACCAGCTCCAATCCGCCTTCGCCTCGGCAGAGAAAATCTTCACCGTGCTGGACATGGAGCCGGAGGTGGCGGACGAGCCGGATGCCATCGAGCTGGACAGCCTGCGGGGCGAAATCGAATTTCGGAACGTATGGTTCGCCTACAAGCCGGACGAGTGGGTGCTCAAGGGTGTGTCCTTCCATGTGGACCCCCGGCAGACCGTGGCCTTTGTGGGGGCCACCGGGTCGGGCAAAACCACCATTCTGTCCCTTATCTGCCGGAATTACGACATTCAGAAGGGGCAGATTCTCATCGACGGCATAGACATCCGGCGCATCAAAATCTCCTCCCTCCGCCGCCGTTTTGGTCAGATGCTTCAGGACGTGTTCCTGTTCTCCGGCACCATCCGCAGCAACATCGTCCTCCGGAAAGATGGCTTCACCGATCAGGAGATATGGGACGCCTGCCGCTATGTGAACGCCGATTCCTTCATCAGCAAAATGGACCGGGGGCTGGACGAGGAGGTCCGGGAGCGGGGCGGCAATTTCTCCGCCGGGCAGCGGCAGCTGCTCAGCTTTGTGCGCACCATCCTCCACCGCCCCGATGTGATGATTTTGGACGAGGCCACCGCCAACATCGACACGGAAACCGAGCTGCTCATCCAGGACTCCCTGGAGAAAATGCGCAACATCGGCACCATGCTCATTGTGGCCCACCGCCTGTCCACCATCCAGCACGCCGACCAAATCATCGTTCTCTCCCACGGGGAGATTTTGGAGCGGGGCACCCACCAGGAGCTACTGGCCCAGAAGGGCCGGTATTTCCAGCTCTATACCCTCCAATTCAACCGGCAAAAACTGCTGGGGGCATAGGCTATTGAACTTCTATGAAAAGCGTGATACAATATAATAGAGCACATATTAAGGTGCAGCAAGAACGGAAGGATATGTGACCAAATGGAGCAGGAAAACAACAAAATGAACCTGCCGGAGCGCGATTCGCCGGCATATCCCCTGGCGGGGGGACCACAGATGACCATTGACGAGAGCTGCCAGCAGCTGGGCCAGTACCTGGAGGATATCCTGCGCGGCGCGGGGCAGGCCCGCCTGAACGTGGACCGGCTCAGCCACCCCTGCCGTCCGTTGGGGAACGCGCTGGCCTCCTTCCAGGAGACCTTTCAGGCCATGACCCGGCAGCTGCAGGAACGGGAGGAGCAGCTGAAGCGGGAGATTCAGCTGGCCCGCCGGCGGGCCGAAATCATTGAGGGCTACACCGAGATGCTGGTGGAGCTGCTGAGCCAGCGGGACGAGTGGCTATTGGTGATTGATCGGGAAACCCGGGAGATCGTCCACTGCAACAAGGGAGCCCACGGCAGTGCCGAGTCCAACGTCTACTGCGACAGCTGTCAGCACCGCCTCCCCATCCAGTCCATGCTCCTGGAATGGGACGATTCCGAACGATATCGCGTCTGGGAGCAGGAGGAGGAGAGCAAGCACCGCTGCTACCGCATCATCTCCTTCCCCATCGAGTGGAAGGAGCGGCCCTCCTGCGTCCACATTGTCATGGATGTCACCGCAGAAAAGATGAACGCACGCCACCTCAGCGACGATGTCTATCAGGATATGGACACCGGCGTGCGCAACCACCTGTTCCTACAGGAGTTTATGGGGCTGGTGCTGCAAGAGCGTCTGGACATCACCCTGTGTTACCTGGACCTGGAGGGCGTGGCCGAGATCAACAACACCCATGGCCGCAAGGTGGGGGACGCCTATATCCAGAATTTCGTGGAAATTGTCCGAAAGCACTTCCGCAGCAGCGACACCTTTGTCCGAATTGAAGACGACCATTTCTGCCTGATGCTCACCGGCAACGTCAAACACCTCATCGAGCGGAAAATGGACGAGATTCTCGCCACCTTCCAGCGGGACGACAGCAAGGTATTCGGCCACCGGTGCAGCTTCCAGTACAGCATTCTGGAAGTGGAGGGCGCGTCCAACACGCTCTCCTTAGACGACCTGCTCCAGCAGGCGGAGGAGGATATCCAGCGGAAAAAGCGGCAGCAGCAGCGGCAACAGCGTCAACAGCAGCGGCAGCAGCGCGTACCCTTTGGGTTTGAGGATTTTTAACAGAAAAGCGGCGGGCATCCAGGTTGGATGTTCCGCCGCTTTTTTATGTAATCTTGTTTTCCCTAACCCAGCGCCTTTTTCAGCGCTCCCAAAAGCGCCTCCCGGGTCAATGGCTTAAAGAGCACACCCTGAGCGCCAATGCCGTAAACCTCCTGAAGCATCTCATCATCTCCCAGAGAGGAAATCATGATAATCCTGGCCTCGTCATGCTCGTACATGAGGACCTGAGCCGCCTCCAGCCCATCGATCCCCGGCATGATGATATCCATTGTCACCACATCCGGCTGAACCTCGTCATAGCGGGCAATCGCATCCTCGCCATTTTCACAATAAGCTGCCACCTCATAGTCGGTGCCCTCCAGAAGCTTCCGAATCTGGAGCTCCATAATTCGGGAGTCATCCACCACCATGATTCTTTTCTTCATAAAAGCCGCCCCTTTTTTCTTTGCTTTGATCTGACCTGCCGCTGGGCAGGGTTACATCACAATAATCTCACCGCACACCATCTTAGCGATGCACTGGTGCTCCTCACGCCGCAAACGGATCATTTCGTCGTCAATGGAAATCTCCGTCCCGGCATAGGCCACGCCGCATTCCAGCCGGCCTTCCTCCCGCTCCTTCAATTCCTCTTGAATATCCTGAAGGTCTTCCTCCAGCTGCTGCAGCCGAAGCTCCGCTGTGTTCAGCTTCACCCGAACCTTACTGATCAAGCTGGCCTTCACCGGGCTATCCAGCTGGCACTCCAGCTTTTCCATCTCCATCTCCAGTTCCTTCAGCTCCCGCTGTACCTGCTCCCGCTCAAAATTGGTGCAGGGCAGGCCGCCCAGCGCGATGGCCGTCCGGCACTCCGACTTGGACCCCACGGCGGTGGCGCTCACCTTTTTGGCCGCCCAGACCCGTCCACCCATAATCGTACCCCGGCCGGAACGGACCAGCACATCCCCGTCGCAGTATATGTTGCCGTTGATAATGGCGTCGGTCTGGAGGTTCTCACGGGCATAAATGGTGGCGTTCTCAATGTATTTCGAGAAAATGCACCGATGGGCCCGAACGGTGGTGGTGCCGTCCCCCAGGATTCCCTTCACCACAGTAAGGTCTCCGCCGGCCTCCACCGTACTGCCCGCCTCAATCACACCGCCTACCCAGACGCTGCCCATGGCCCGAACCGTAAAACCAGTCAACACGTCTCCCTTAATATTCACATCTCCAAGGAACTTGATGTTGCCGGTGGAAAAATCCACATCTCCCGCGATGTCCAGCACCGGCTTGACCTGGAAGCTGCGGCCGGTGAACTCCACATGGCCGGCCACCGAGGCCACCAGCGCGTCGCCGTCCTCGCTCACATCGGTGTTTCGCCCCTTGGGCAACGGAACAGCTTTTCCGCTTTTCGCGGGGATCTCCTGATCCAGCACCGTGCGGCCTGGCTCCCCCTCTGTGGGACGGATCAGGCGGCAGATCTCCTGCCCTTCCTTCACGTTATGGATCAGATTCAGCGCGGTATAGTCCACCTGGTCATACTCATCCACCTCCAGCACCCGTTCCACAACGCGGGGAAAGTAGTCCACAATATTGCCGTTTTTTCCGTCGAACGCACGCTTACCCTTGGCAATCAAAAACAGGGTGAAATACCGATTCTCATCGTGGGACAGCCGGTCCACCACCCGCTCATCCACGCCATAGGTAATCCCCTGCTCCTCCAGCGTCTGCCACAGCAGCTCGCGGGTCAGCTCTTTCCCCTGTTCCGTAGGCGGAAACACCATTACCCAGGCATACAGCCGGTCGCCGGAGACAAAAATCCACGGAAACGCATCCAGCCCGGCCGGCTTCTCCTCCTCGCCCTCGTCATCCTTATCCTTTTTGCGCTTATTCCCGGTATTCTTCGTGGATTTCAGCCGAAAGCTGCACACGCTCCGCAGAGCCCCTTGCAGCCGGTTTTTCTCCCTCTGAACCAGCTCCGGGGGAAGCACGCCGTCCTCATCCAAGCATAATCGGGGCGCGGGCAGATAGCCCGACTCCTTCCGGCGCAGATTATAAAGCTGGTAGAGATGGTGATCTCCAGGCAGCTTAATCAGGGCCGGATCCTCCTGGATAAATTCGGCAGCGCTCGAGGCTTCCGCCTCCACCGGCTCCTGCTGGGCGCGAGGTTCCTCATCCACCGTATCTTCCGTCCTTGTGCCAAATAGGATGGACTTAATCTTATCTTTCATCGACACAGCATGACGCCTCCCTTCCAAGCCAAGGCATGATTGATTGTGCCCCCATTATAGCAGAACTGCGTCCTGTTGGCAAGACGCAGTTCCACCTGGCTCCCGGCCCTGGCCGGGCCCATTTAAATTTCTGTCTCCCCTGCCCTTTTTTGATAATACTGCGCCTGCGCCTCCCACAGCGCCTGGTATTTCCCGTCTGTCTTCACCAGCGCGTCGTGAACGCCCTTCTGCACCACCTGGCCCTGGTCGAACACGGCAATCTCGTCGCAGAAGCGGCAGGAGGACAGCCGGTGGCTGATATAGATGGCGGTTTTGTCCTCCACAATGTCGTTGAATTTGGTGTATACCTCGGCCTCCGCCTCCGGGTCCAGGGCCGCCGTGGGCTCGTCCAGCACGATAAATGGCGCGCCCCGATACAGCACCCGAGCCAGGGCGATCTTCTGGGCCTCGCCGCCGGACACCTCCACCCCGTCGTCCTCAAATTCCCGGTACAGGCAGGTATCCAGGCCGCGGGGCAGCTCGGCCAGGCGGGAGCCGAAGCCCGCTTTATTGAGGCAATCCTCCGCACACTGCCGGTCGTAGTTCTCGGCGGCGGCCACATTATGCCCCAGGGGCTGGGACAGCAGCTTGAAATCCTGGAACACCACGGAGAACAGAGCCAGATAGTCCTCATAGCGGTACTTGCGGATATTGATGCCGTTTAACAGGATTTCCCCCTCGGTGGGGTCGTACAAGCGGCACAGCAGCTTGATAAAGGTGGTCTTGCCGGAGCCGTTCTCCCCCACCACCGCCAAGCGCTCCCCCACGTCGAACTTCATGGACACATGGCGCAGCGCCCAGATGTCCGTGCCGGGGTATTTAAACGATACGTCCCGGAACTCGATCTCGTATTTTCGGTCAGAGCGCTTTTCCGTGGTCAGGCTGCCCTGGTACATCCGGTTGGGGATATCCAGGAAGTCATAGGTGAGCTTGAGATATTCGGCGTTGGCCCGCAGCTCGCCCACAATCACCAGCAGATCGGTGAGCCCCTCGGCCATCCCCGCCAGCGCCCCCACGTACTGAGTAACGGAGCCCACCCCGAAGGCCCCGCCCAATGCCTTCAGCCCGGCGAACAGGTAGATGACCCCCATAAACGCCTGGGACACCGCCCCGGACACAGCGGACATCGCCCCCATGGGCCCCCGGCCCGCCCTGCCCACGGACGAGCATGGTCCGAAGGAGCCCTCGCTCTCCTGATCTCTCCGCCCCGCCTGCTCCAAAAATTTGTCCTGGGCGTAGGTGCGGATGTCGGCGCCCCGCTCCCGCTCACTCATAGCGATGAAGTAGAAGAAGCTGAATCCCCGGTTCCCCTGGGCGCCGTCGTACTCGCTCCAATAGCGGTTGGCCCGGTTGGACATCGCGCCGGACAGCAGCACAGACCCCACCAGCAGCGCTCCCATCCCCGCCAGGCACCAGGAGCTGTTCAGCCAAACCAGGGGGCTGCCCGCCGGCACCGGCAGGGTGAACAGGCTCACCGACAGGGCAATCGCCCCCAAAATGCGGAACGCCGCGCCCACGGCCTGGGAAAACAGGCTATACAGCTTGTTCAGCCCCCAGCCGTTCCACTGCCGGGCCTGCTGAATCTGGGTGAACAAGGCCTGGTTTTTCGGGTCGTCCACATCGCAGAAGTCCATGGACAGCAGCTTGTCAAAAAAGATGCGGTTCCAGGCCGAAAACTGGTGGGAATACCGCATGGTGTCATCCCAGCATTTTACCGCGGCCCGGACTGTCGCCGCCACCGCCGTGGAAGCCAGCAGCCACCCCAGTGTGGACCACGCCTCCCCTGCGCCTGCGCCCCCGGCGATGGCGTTCACCAGCCGGGCGGTGAAGTACAGGGGCAGGTAGGGGGCCAGGGCGTCCGCCGTCCACCGCACCGCGGCGGAGACCAAAAGCTCCGGCTTCACCTTCCACCAGATGGCAAGACCCCGGCGGCTGTAGTCCATGGCCTGCCGGAAGGACAGGCGCTCTTTTTTCTCAGTCATGGTCCGCACCCCCCTGCCCGTTTTCGCCCCAGCGGCTGTCGAAGGTGAACAGCTCCGGCGGAATTTTCCCCCAGGCCGCCGCATTCTGCTGCCCGCACTCTATCATCTGCCACACCAGCTCTTTATTCATCCTCCACCGCCCCTTTCTTGTAATACTTGCTCTGGATGTCGAACAGGTAGGCATACCGCCCGCCCTGCTTTAAAAGCTCCTCGTGGGTGCCCTCCTCGGCGATGCCGCCGTCCTCGATAAGCAGCACCCGGTCGCAGAACCGGGTGGAGGCCAGCCGGTGGGAGATATACACGCTGGTGCACGTTCCCGTCAGGTCGCTGTAGCGCTGGTACAGGTCGCTCTCCGCGATGGGGTCCAGGGCTGCCGTGGGCTCGTCCAGCACCACCACCGGAGCGTTTTTGTACAGCGCCCTGGCCAGCATCAGCCGCTGCATCTGCCCGCCGGACAGGTCCACCCCGTCCAGGTACACCTCCCGGCCCAGATGGGTGTTCTCCTTCTGGGGCAGTGCCCGGATTTTCTCCGCCACCCCCGCCCGCTCCAGGCAGTCCCACATCCGGGGCAGGTCCACCTCGTCCCCCGTGGTCTGGGCCACATTCTCCGCCATGGTGCCCGCCATCACCGAGAACTGCTGGAACACGGCGGAAAAATGCCTGTAGTAGTCCCGGCGGTCATACTGCCGGATATCCTCCCCGTCCAGCAGCACCTGACCCTGGGTGGGGTCGTAGAAGCCGCACAGCAGCTTGATGAGGGTGGTCTTGCCCGCGCCGTTTTTGCCCACCACCGCCAGCTTCTCCCCGGGGCGGATGGTCAGGTTCACGTGGGACAGGGTATCCTGCTCCGCGCCGGGGTAGCGGAAGGACACGTCTCTCAGCTCCAGCTGATAGAGGTGCTTTTCCTTCACCGGCAGCGGCTTGCCGCCGGCGAATTGGAAGGGCTCCGGCGTGTCCGCCACCTCCCGCAGAACGGACAGCTCCAGGCTCTGCCGGTGGAGCTGCCCCAGGCCGGAGAAGATGCCCGTCACCCACTGGTTGAAGCCGCTCACCGCTGTAAAATAGAGCACAAATTCAGCCGCCCCCAGCTCTCCCCGCAGGGCCATGGCTATCAACAGACCGTAAGCCGCGCCGTTGCGCAGAAGGGCCAGCCCCATGTCCAGCAGATCGGCCCACAGATAGACGCGCATACTTTTGGCGTAGAAATCCTGAAACAGCCGGGCGTATTTGTCGTACAGGTCCGACAGCCAGGGGCCGATGCCGAAAATGCGGATGTCCTTGGCCAGCTTCATGTCCCGGCTGCGAAAAATCACGTAGTCCATCTTGTGCAGGAGGGCAGCCTCCTCCTCCCGGCGGCGGTAGCGCCAGGCGCGGATGCGCTCCCCGGCGAAATAGCTGACAGCGGACAGCGCGGCGCACAGCAGCGCCACCCACGGCCCCACCCGGCACAGCAGCAGCAGGTAGACGGCGAAGCTGATCAGGTTGGTCAGCAGCTCGGTCATGGTCTTCCAGATGGCCTCTCCGGCGTCGTCGTTGCCGTCCAGGCACCTGCTGGCCTTTTTAATCCGCTTGATATAGTCCGGGTCCTCAATGTGAGGGAAGGACGTGCGGCAGAAGGTCATGTGCAGGTCCAGGCACAGGCCGCTGCGCACCAGGATGCGCCCGAAGATGGCGTTGGTGTCCAGATACTCCCGCAGGGCGCGCACCCCCACCATCCCCAGGGTGAACCAGGCGATGAGCCAAACCAGCTCTCCCGTGCTCACGCCGCGCTCCAGCGCCGTCAGGATGGCGGGGACCACGAACAGCTCCAGCAGGCTGGCGGACACGCCGCAAAAGACGATGCCCGCGCACACGCTGAGCACGCCCTTGCAGCTATGCCACGCCCGGCCAATCATAAACGCACAGTTGGAGACCATGCCGTAGGCGGGCTTTTGCTTGTCAATTTTCGGTTTTTCCATGTCTCTCACCTCAAGCGCATCTTAGCACAAAAGCCCCCGGCTGTGTAAACCGGGGGCTGAACTGTATTTCTCAGGGGCTGAACAGCACACCGGCCCTCTGGCGAAAGCCTGTATGCCACTCACGTGATGCCCTGCGGGGCGGACGGGGGATTTTTACGCTCGGGGATCGGCAGCAAAATCTCGGTGGTAAACGCCCCGTCCTCGCTGTTGCGGCTGAGCCAGCCTCCCAAGCGCTCCACAATGGTATCAACGCGCACCAAACCGAACCCATGCCCGTCTCCCTTGGTCGAGGTAAAACGCCCGCCGGACTTGCTCCGTTTGCCCCCAGCGGCAAAGTTGGTAAAGGAGATATAGAGCTGCGTCCCCTTCATATCCAGATACACCCGGATGAGCCGCTCCTCCCTGGGCAGGGCCAGACTGGCCTCGATGGCGTTGTCGAACAGATTGCCCAGGATGACGCACAAGTCCAGCTCGGACAGCGCCAGCTCCACGGGAATGCTGGCGTCCACCCGCACCTCGATCTGCTTGGCACGGGCCAGGGAAATCTTGCTATTGAGGATAGCGTCCGCCATGGCGTTGCCCGTTTTGACCACCGTATCCACCGTGGCCAGGTCAGTTTCCACCTCATCCAGATAGGCCAGCACGGCCTCCCACTCCCCCTGGGCGGCATAGGCCTTCAGCAGCTGGATATGGTTGTGGTAATCGTGCCGCCAGCCCCGCATCTGGCGGTACATATTCTCCACCTCGGCATAGTGGATTTCGATGAGCTCCCGCTGATAGGCGGCAATGCGCCTGTCAACCAGCCTGGACAGCAGCCGCATCACAATTCCCTCCTCACATTCTCTGGACAATGGCCCGGTTCAGCTTCTCATACTGCCCCCGGGGCAGCGCAATGCGCTCGCCGGAGGTCAGCTCCACCTCGGTGCGCGTCACCCGCTGAACGCACGCCAGATTCAGCACGCAGGAACGGCCCACCCGGAAAAAACGCCCGTCCAGCTCCTTTTCCAGCTCTCCCAACGGCCGCTTCACCGCGTAGTCCCGGTCTGCGTGAACGGTGACGTAATTGTGCAGCACATCCATGTACCGCACTCTGCTCAGCACAATGCGCACCGTCTCCCCCGGCAGCTCCAGGGTGAGGGCGCGCTCGTTCCGGGCCAGACGGCCCACAGCCTTGGTGAGCACCTGAAACAGCTTTTCCTCGTTTACCGGCTTGGTTAGGTAGTGCAGGGCCGACACCTCATAGCCCTCGGCGATATAGTCGGTATAGCCGGTGATGAACACGATTTGAACGTCCTCGCTCTCCTGACGGACCCGCTTGGCCAGCTCCACCCCGTCCATCCCCGTCATCTCAATGTCCAGCAGAAGGACATCGAAGTCCTTTCGCTCCTCATAGCGGAACAAAAACGCCTCCGCTGAGGGGAAGCGCTCCACCTCCACCTGAGTTCCGGCCAGCTCCGCCCAGCGGCCCGCCAAATCGGCCACATAATCGGAGTACGATTGCTCATCATCGCACACCGCCAGACGATATCCCATATCGCGCCCTCCTCCCCGCTGTGTTATTTTACAGATACTATAGCACACGCGCCGGTGAATTTCCAGTCCAAACATCCCCCTGCTTGCGTCTTCTGACTGTTTGGGGTACAATATGGACACACCATCTTGATTCACCGGGAGGCCCGCCATGAAAACCATCGCAGTCATCGACGACGATATCCACATCGGCAATATGCTGGAGGAGCTGCTGACCCAGGAGGGCTACGCCGTCCTGCGGGCCTACTCGGGCACGGAGGCGGTCCTCCTTTTGGAGCGGCAGCGCCCCGATTTGATCCTCCTGGACCTGATGATGCCCGGCCTGTCCGGGGAGGAGGTGCTCTCCCACATCTCCGGGGTTCCGGTGATCGTCCTCAGCGCCAAGGCGGGGGTGGAGGACAAGGTCAGCCTCCTGCTCAGCGGCGCTGCGGACTATATCACCAAGCCCTTCCACCCCAGGGAGCTGCTGGCAAGAATCACCATTCGCCTGCGGGAGAGCTCCGCCCTGGCGGGGGAAGCGCTCGCCTTTGGCCCCCTGCAGCTGGAACCTGACGCCCGCTCGGTATCGGTGGAGGGGAGGGAAGCGCGGCTCACCCGGACGGAATACGCCATTCTGAAACTGCTCATGCACAACCCCGACCAGGTCGTCACCAAGTCCCGGCTACTGGACGAGATCGCCCAGGATACCCCGGATTGCACCGAGAGCTCCCTGAAAACCCATATGAGCAACCTGCGCCGCAAGCTGCGGGACGCGGGGGCGGGAGACTGCATCCAATCGGTGTGGGGCATTGGCTTCAAAATGCGCACTGAACAGGAGGAATTGTCATGACAAACCTCACATCCATGAGGAATATCGGCAAAGAAATGGCCCGGAAGCTGGCCGCCGTGGGCATCGGCTCCCCGGAAGAATTGCTCGCGGCAGGCTCCAAAGAGGCGTTTTTTCGCCTGAAAACGGTATTCCCCCAGGTGTGCCTGGTTCACCTGTACGCCCTGGAGGGGGCCATTCAGGGCGTCGAGTTCAACAGCCTCTCCGCAGACAAAAGGCGGGAGCTGAAACGGTTCAGCGATCAGCTCAAATGAGCGGCGTTGAAATCTGGACGAAATCTGAACCGTTTTCTTCACCGCTTTCTTGACCCTTCCCTGCTATGATGGCCTCATCCAAGGAAATGGAGGCAATCTTATGGAATATGTGCTCACCACACAGGGCCTGTCCAAGCATTACAAGGACTTCAAGGCCCTGGATAATCTCACCATGCACGTGCCCAAAGGCTCTATTTACGGCTTTGTGGGGCGCAACGGCGCCGGCAAAACCACCCTCATCCGGCTCATCTGCGGCCTTCAGGTCCCCACGTCGGGCAGCTACTCCCTCTATGGCGTGGACAACACCCAAAAGGAGCTCTCCAAAATCCGCCGCCGCATGGGCGCGGTGGTGGAGACGCCGTCCATCTACCTGGACCTCACCGCCCAGGACAATTTGAAGGAGCAGTTCCGGGTGCTGGGGGTTCCCTCCGATGACGGCATCCCGGAGCTGTTAAAGCTGGTGGGCCTGGAGGCTACGGGGAAGAAAAAGGCCCGCAACTTCTCCCTGGGCATGAAGCAGCGCTTAGGCATCGCCGTGGCCCTGGCCGGGAACCCGGACCTTTTGGTGCTGGACGAACCGGTGAACGGCCTGGATCCCCAGGGCATCATCGAGATTCGGGAGCTCATCCTGAAGCTCAACCGGGAGCGGCGCATCACCGTGCTCATCTCCTCCCATATTCTGGACGAGCTGTCCAGACTGGCCACCCACTACGGGTTCATCGACAGCGGCCGCATCGTCAAGGAGCTGTCCGCCCGGGAGCTGGAGACCGCCTGCCGCAAATGCCTGCGTATTGAAGTCACCGATACCCGCATCCTGGCCCGCGTTCTGGACGGCATGGGCGTGGAGTACAAAATTTTGTCCGACGGGCAGGCCGATGTATTCGCCCATCTCAACATCTCCCAGCTCAGCAGGGCATTGGACGCAGAGAGGTGCGAGCTGCTGTCCGCCCAGGAGCGGGACGAGAGCCTGGAGAGCTACTTCGTCAATCTGGTGGGGGGTGCTTCCCATGATTAAGCTGCTGAGCGCGAATCTTCTGCGGTTAAGAAAAAGCCATCTGTTCTGGGGGACGGTGGTTCTCAGCTTTGGCTTCGGGGCGTTCATGTGCGTCACGCGGTTCCTGGAACACCTGAACTACAGCTTTGAAGTGTCGCTAAGCTCCGTATTTTTCGGCTACGCCATGGTCGTAGGCGTGGTCATGGCCGCGTTCATCCCCCTATTCTTCGGCACAGAGTACAGCGACGGAGCCATCCGCAACAAGCTCACAGTTGGGCACTCCCGCATTGCCGTCTATTTTGCCAACCTCATCACCAGCTTGGGGGTAGCCGTTGTGTGCTTCGCCGCCTATCTGCTGGCCTGCATTGTGGTGGGCGTCCCTCTCATCGGCGGCCTCGACCTGCCCGCTCCCCTCACCGCCGCCGCCCTGCTGGGCTCCCTGCTGATGACGGCCGCATACTGCGCCATCTCCACCTTTATCACTATGAACTGCTCCAAAAAAGCCACCTCCGCAGTGGTGTGCCTGCTGGGCGTGTTTCTCCTCCTCATAGCGGCAATTATGACTCTTTCCATGTTGGACGCGCCAGAGTTCATCCAGGGCTACGTGATGAGCATAGACGGGCAGATTGTGGACACCAAGCCGGAGCCCAACCCCGCCTACCTCACCGGGATGAAGCGGGAGGTCTACCAATTTTTCTACGACCTGATGCCCACGGGCCAGGGCATTCAGTACAGCAACGTGAACTTCACCAATCCTTCGCGGCTGATGGGGCTGGCTGCTGTGATATTCGCGGCGTTCACCGGGGCGGGGGCGGCGCTGTTCCAGCGCAAGGACTTGAAGTAGGTGGGCGGCATGAGGAATCTGCTGGCGGCAAACTTTCTGCGCTTGAGGAAACACAAGCTCTTTTGGGGCCTGCTGGCGTTCAGTACCGGCTTTGGGGCTTTGGTTGCGTTCAACTACTACGAGATGAGCCAAATCGAGCCTATCACGCTGGACGGGGCATTTTTCACCTATCCGCTGACCGTCTGCATCCTCACAGCGGTATTTGTCCCCCTGTTTTTCGGCCGGGAATACAGCGACAGCGCCATCCGAAACAAGGTGGCGGCGGGGCGCTCCCGTTCCCTCATGTATACGGCCAACCTGCTGACGGCCATAACCGCCTGCCTACTGTTCTGCGCGGCCCACATGATTGCGGTGACTGTGGTTGGCACGCCGCTCATCGGGTTTATTGCCATGGAGGCAAAATTGGCTGTACCGCTCGCATTGGGCTCGCTGGTCACAATGGCGGCGTTCTGTGCCCTCTTTACCCTGGTCGTGATGAATTGCAGCCGGAAAAGCCTGTCTGCGGTGGTGTGTATCCTGGGCGTGTTCCTCCTGCTGCTCGCCGCCATCTACCTCAGAAGCCGCCTGCTGGCCCCCGAATACCTGAACGGCCTTTGGAACGCGGCCGGGGAGTACGTCCCCGGTCCCCCAACGCCCAACCCTCAATACCTGGGCGGCGCACAGCGCACTGTTTTTGAGATCCTCTACGCCCTGCTGCCCAGCAGCCAGGCCATTGAATACGCCAGCCGAGAGGTACAGAACCTGAACTGGTTCCCGCTGTACTCGCTGGCAGTCATTGCCCTGTCCACCGGGGCGGGCATCGCCCTGTTCCGCAGAAAAGACCTGAAATGAGGTGAACCCCATGCTCCCCTGGCTGCTGTGCGCCGTGCTGTCCGCCTTCGCGCTGGTGCTGCTCCTCCGCCTGTACCTGCTCCAAAAGAGCCTGAACGACATCACGGGCCAGCTGGGGGAGCGCCTCGCCTCCGACACCAACAACCCCATTTTCCTGTCTACCAGGGACCCCCACGCCCGGAAATTAGCCGCTGAGCTCAACGCCCAGCTCAGGGAGCTGCGCTGCCAGCGCCAGCGCTTTGAGAGCGGCGACCGGGAGCTGAAGGAAGCGGTCACCAACGTCTCCCACGACCTGCGCACCCCCCTCACCGCAATCTGCGGCTATTTGGATTTGCTGGAGCACGGGGACAAAACCCCCGAGCAGGCCCGCTATCTGGCCCTGATTGCCAACCGGGCGGAGGCCATGCGGCAGCTCACCGAGGAGCTTCTGCGCTACTCTGTGGCCGCCAGCCCGGAGGACGAGCTGACGGCAGAGCCTGTGGATTTGAACGCCGCGCTGGAGCAGGCCGTGGCCTCCTTTTACGCGGCGCTGGTGGAGGGCGGCGTCACCCCCGCCGTGTCCCTGCCGGAAAAGCGGGTGGTGCGTATGCTGAACAGCTCCGCAGTCAGCCGCATATTCGGCAACATCTTAGGCAACGCCCTGAAATACAGCGACGGGGATTTCTCCGCCGCGCTGTGTGAGGACGGCACGCTCACCTTCTCCAACTCCGCCCATGCCCTGGACCCGGTATCCGCCGCCCGGCTGTTCGACCGCTTCTACACCGTGGAGACCGGCCGGGGCTCCACCGGGCTGGGGCTCTCCATTGCCAAGCTGCTCACCGAACGCATGGGCGGGACCATACAGGCAGAGCATCGGAACGGACGGCTGTCGATCACCCTCCGCTTCCCCGCTGCCCCCAATTAAACTCAAAAAATAATCCTTGACAATGAGAGCGGTTGTACTATAATATAGATACAGACGTTTGATTCAAGGGGAGTGAGTTTGATGGAGGTCATGGACAAGCTGACCATTTTGGCTGACGCCGCCAAATACGACGCCGCCTGCACCTCCAGCGGCGTGGTCCGGGGCGGGAAACCGGGCTCCATCGGCACCGCCACCAATTCCGGCTGCTGCCATACGTTCTCCGCCGATGGGCGGTGCGTCTCTCTTTTAAAAGTGCTCTACACCAACCACTGCTGCTACGACTGCGCCTACTGCGTCAACCGCCGGTCCAACGATGTGCCCCGCACCGCCTTCACCCCCCGGGAGCTGGCGGAGCTGACCATTCAGTTCTACCGCCGGAATTATATCGAGGGTTTGTTTTTGTCCTCCGCGGTGCTGAAAAGCCCCGATTACACCACAGAGCGGATGATTGAGACGCTGCGCCTCCTGCGCACCCAATACCATTTCAACGGCTATATCCACGCAAAGGCCATTCCCGGGGCGGACCCTGGACTCACCTACGCCCTGGGCCTGCTGGCGGACCGGCTGAGCGTCAACATCGAGCTGCCCTCCGAAACCTCCCTCCAGCTCCTGGCCCCCGACAAGACCAAGGCCGCCATTTTCAAGCCCATGGCTCAGATTCGGGACGGCGCGGCCCAATCCAAGGCGGAGCTGAAGCTGTACCGCCACGCGCCGCGCTTCGCTCCCGCGGGACAGTCTACCCAGATGATTGTGGGGGCCACCCCCGAAAGCGACCGGCAGATTCTCTCGTTGACCCAGGGGCTTTATCAAAAATACCGCCTGAAACGGGTCTTTTTCTCCGCCTATATGCCGGTGTCCGACCACAAAAACCTCCCCGCCCCGGCGGGCTTCAAGCCGCCCCTGCTGCGGGAGCACCGGCTCTATCAGGCGGACTGGCTGCTGCGGTTTTACGGCTTCACCGCCCAGGAAATCCTGGACGAAACCCATCCCAATTTCGACGCGGCCCTGGACCCCAAAAGCGACTGGGCCCTGCGCCATCCGGAGTTCTTCCCGGTGGAGGTGAACCGGGCGGACTACGAGGCTATTCTGCGGGTTCCCGGCATCGGAATGCGGGGGGCGGAGCGGATCGTGGCCGCCCGGCGGTACGGCCCCCTCTCCTTTGAGGGGCTCAAGCGGCTGGGCATCGTAATGAAGCGGGCCCAGTATTTTATCACCTGCTCCGGACGTATGCTGCCCGGCCTTCGTTTCAGCCCCGACAGCGTCTACCGCCGCCTCACCGGCATGGAACAGGCGGCCCTGGCCGGTGAGAGCGCAGAGCAGTTGTCCCTGTTCGACGGGGCGGTGAGCTGACATGACGGCGTACCGATACGACGGCACCTTCGCCGGATTTTTAACCTGCGCCTGGGATGCCCTGGAGAGCGGGATACAGCCCGCCGCCTTCCTCCTTCCCGACGACGAGGGACTTCTATGGGCCGAACGGGAGCTGGTCGCCGACCCCCAACGGGCCAAACGGTTCTACGCCGCCCTGGCCAAGCGGGTCTCTCCCCCATTCCAAAAACTCATTGCCCGGGGGTTTTTGACCTGCCTGCCGGAAAAGGAACTGGCCCTGTTCAACCTCATTCGCCGGGGGCTTTGGGAGGGAGACCGGGTGCGGCTGGACCTCAGCGACCCGGTGATGGCCAAGGTAAACCTGGCCCTGACCAAAATGTGGACCGAGTGGGATCATTTGAAGGGTTTTATCCGTTTTTCCGACCTGGACGGAGTGCTGGTGGGAGAGATCGAGCCCAAAAACCGGGTGCTGCCCCTGCTGGCCTCCCACTTTGCCGCCCGGTACTCCGGCGAACGGATTGTGCTTTATGACCGCACCCACAAGGAGGCCCTTCTCTCAGACCGGGGACAGTGGCGGCTGATCCCTGCGGACGATTTCCGCATGGGCCCCGCCGGAGAAACGGAGCGAGCCTATCGGGCCATGTGGCGCAACTATTACCATACCATCGCCATTGAGGGCCGGCGCAACCCCAAGTGCCAGTCCACCCATATGCCCAAGCGCTACCGCCATGTGATGACTGAGTTTCTCACCGACGAGGAGATGGAGTCCGCCCTCCCGGAGCGGCCCCAGGCCCGCCCGCTCAGGGACGGAAGCGGCAGCACATAAAAGGACTGAGGACGGTTTTCCGTCCTCAGTCCTTTTCCACATCCACCACCCGAATGTACCGCCGCAGGGGATATTCCCCGTCGTGGGCCTCGCCGGGAAAGGCGGCGGACATGGTTCCCGCCCGGGTGACGCGTGTAACCCCCGCCCGGCCCAGCAGCTCGGCCAGCTTCTCCCGCTTCTCCGAAGCGCAGATCAGCCCCGCCGTCTGAAGCCGCCCCCTTTGCCGGCGCAGGACGGCCATCAGCTCCCCCTCGGGTAGCAGCTTCACCATCACATTTCCCTCCATAGGAGACAGCTCCAGCTCCTGATCCGGACGGAACACGACGGAACAGCCTCTGCCCTGCAGCAAAACCTCCCCCCTCGCCCTTCCGTCCACAATGCGCTCCAGGAGCGCGCTGCGGCCGCTGAGAGAGGCCGGGGCCCCGGCTCCTGCGCCGGAGCGCTTGGCCGCCGCTTCCTCCAAGTAGGGTAGAAGCTCTCGGCAGAACGCCAGCCCTTCCTCCTGGTCCTCCCCGTCCAGAAAAATCACCTGGCAGGAGGAGCACAGGCGCTGGCCTGTCTCCACAATATGGCCCGCCAGGGCAGCCAGCTCCCTCTCCTTGTCCTCATAGCCGGAGACATAGGTAAAGCTGAGCCGGTGTCCCCACTCGATGAGCTTACACCCGGGGCCCGCTATCGCGCGGGCGGCTTCAATGGCCCCGTCGCCGCCCCACACCACCATTCCATCGGCCAGAGCGGCCAGGGCCTTGATATCCTCCCTCCGCCCCGACGGGAGATCAAACGCGTAGAGATAGGGGGCCAGCCGGGGCTCCTGCTCCGCTAAGAGCTGGAACGCCGCCAGGGACAGGCCCTTGTCCCCGTGGGGCAGCTTTACCAGGTTGACGTTTCCGGTGAGCAGACCCTCCAGGGCGGTGTACACCGGCAGGCCGGGCATATTGCCGGGGGCGATGTGGAACAGCGTCCCCAGGGGCAGCACCCGGGCGGTGGTTTTGGCGTGCTCTCTGGAACCAAAGGAGTCCGACCCCAGCTCCGCGGCCAGCTTCGCCTCCAAACTCTCCCGGCGCAGCAGGGGGAGCAGCTGCGCCAGCCCCACCCCGGCGGGCAGAAACCGGGACAGCAGCGGCGCAAACTCTCCCGCCTCCAACCGCCTGCCCAGGGCGTCCACCGCAGCAATCACCGTCTCCGCTGTCAGGAGAGGTGCGGTGCGCACCGTGTTGAATTGATCCTCCAGCCCATCCAAAACCGTCCTCCACTCCGAATCAGGCAGCAGCCTCCCGTTGGCAAAAATCAAAACGCCTCCCCCTTTCCCAAAAGCTCGGCCGCCCCTGCGGCGCAGGTCTGGATGTCGCTCATCCCCACCCGCCCTAAAATGGTGAGGTAGGGGCTGGAGATGCCGCAGCCGCACCTCTCCCCCGGCGTCAGATAGCCCAAATCATCGGTCATCACGCTCAGCGTGGGGGTGGCCGCCATCAGCGGTGAGATCAGGTTCACCAGCCCCACCCGGCCCATGGGCAGGGGTTCCAGGGTGTCCGGGTCCCGGATGATGATCCGGCCGTAGACGGGTATGTGGAAGTGGTGGCGCCGGCAGGCGTTGTAAAATACCGGGTGTTCCACCGCGCCGAACAGCTCGTTGATATTTTCCTCGGGAATGCCCAGCGTCCGCTCCGCCAGGGCGTATAGGGTGCCCTTGTCCACCTCCTGGGCGCAGTGCTGCTTCCAGCCCCCGGCCAGAATAATGCGGGAGCCTTTGGGCAGCTTCAAGCGCAGCCCCAACTCCTCCATCCGCTGAAGGCCAAACCACAGATAGGAGGGAAAGCCGATGATTCGGGTGGGAAAGAGGGAGCGCTCCAGCCGCTTCAGCTTCTCTGCCACTCGGTCCAGGTCCGGGACGTAGGCCCCGCCCACCATTTGCAGCGCGTAGGTCCGGCTCAGTGGCGGAGAGAAATGGGTCAGGCCGAACATGGTCCGCGTCACTCCGGTGTGGTTTGATTTGTGGGGCTTATAGCCTAAAATCACACAGTGGGCCGGCTTGGGCGACACCAGGCGGTGCCGAAACCCCAGATTCACCACCATGGGGGCCTCCGCCAGAATCACGCCCCAGTCAAAGCCGATGCGGCTGAACCTCCCGCTGGTGCCCGAGGAGGTCACTTTCATGGCCATGCGCCACTCCGGCATGGAAAACAGCGCCCTCCTCTTGAAAAAGAGGGTGGGAATCACGGGAATATGCGCCAGGTCCTCTGTGGTTTGAAGCCGCTTGGGCGAAAAGCCCAGGTGCTCACAGATGGCGGCATAGCCGGGACAATGTCGGATGTGATAGGCGCAGTTGTCCCGGCAGGCTTGCAGAAAAACCCGGTCCGAGCCGGGCAGATCATAGGGCCGAAGCCGCCAGAACAGTCGTTGACGGGACAGCATAGCCTCGCCTCCTTTTTCAGCATTATAGCATAAATCCGGCCGGCAGAAAAGAAAAATCCGCACCAGGGAATCCCCGGTGCGGATTTTTGCCTCATTTCAAAATGCGCCGCTCTACAGCTCTTTTCGAATCCGGCTCAGCGCATTTTTCTCCAGACGGGACACCTGGGCCTGGGATATGCCCACCTCGGCCGACACCTCCATCTGGGTCTTCCCCTGAAAAAAACGCAGAGCCAAAATCCGCTGCTCCCGTTCGTCCAGCTTGTTGATGGCATCCCCCAGGGCGATGTGCTCCAGCCATGCCTCGTCCGTATTCTTCCGGTCTTTCACCTGGTCCATCACACACACCGTGTCCCCGCTGTCGGAGTATACCGGCTCGAACAGGGACACCGGGTCCACCACCGCGTCCAGCGCCATCACCACGTCCTCCCGGCGCAGCTCTAAAATTTGGGCGATTTCCTCCACTGTGGGCTCCTTTTGGTGCTCCGCCATATACTTTTCCTTGGCCTGGAGCACCCGGTAGGCCGTGTCCCGCACGGAGCGGGACACCCGGATTGCGCTGTTGTCCCGGAGATAGCGCCGGATTTCCCCCACGATCATGGGCACTCCATAGGTGGAAAAACGCACATCCATCTCAATGTTAAAGTTGTCGATGGCCTTGATGAGACCGATGCACCCCACCTGAAATAGATCGTCCACATTCTCTCCCCTGCTGGTGAACTTCTGGATCACCGACAGCACCAGCCGGAGATTTCCGGAAATCAGCTCCTCCCTGGCCTGCATATCCCCCGCCCTGGCCCGGCGGAGCAGCTCCATGCTCTCCTCACTTTTCAGCACCTTCAGCTTGGCCGTATTGACGCCGCAGATTTCAACCTTGCCCTGCACCGATGCCACCTCACTCGGAATTGATTCAAAATCAGTATTTCCGATGGCCGCCCTTTCATACGGCGGCGAGGCAGGCTATATTTTTTATCGTCAGACCACTTTCGATGGAATTTTTCTCTCTCGTGGTATTGTGTCACAGCATCCGCAGAATCTCCCGCTTCAGCCGGTCGATAATGCGCTTTTCCAACCGGGAAATATACGACTGGCTGATCCCCAGCAGGTCCGCCACCTCCTTCTGCGTCCGCTCCCGACGCCCGTCCAGCCCAAAGCGCATGGTGATGATGGTGCGCTCCCGCTCCGACAGGCGGGTGATGGCCGTGAGCAGCAAATCCCGGTCCACATCGTCCTCGATGGGCTTCTCGATGCTGTCGCTGTCCGTGCCCAGCACGTCGGAGAGCAGCAGCTCGTTGCCGTCCCAGTCCGTGTTCAGCGGCTCGTCCAGGGACACCTCCCCCCGGCGGTTGGCGTTTTTGCGCAGGTGCATCAAAATCTCGTTCTCAATGCACCGGGAGGCGTAGGTGGCCAGCTTGATGTTTTTTGCCGGCTTGTAGGTCTCCACCGCCTTGATCAGCCCAATCGTCCCGATGGAAATCAAGTCCTCAATTCCCACCCCCGTGTTCTCAAACCGCCGGGCAATGTACACCACCAGGCGCAGATTGTGCTCGATGAGCCGCCCGCGGGCCTGGTCCCGGCTGTCCTCCCGCGTAAGCTGTTCCAGCAGCTCCCCCTCCTCCTCCCGCGTCAGCGGCGCGGGCAGCGTGTCGCTGCCCCCAATGTACATCGCCGAGCCGTGCAGCCTGAACCCCAGCCGGGCCAGCGCCATGCACAGCCGTATGTACCACTCCGTCCAAACCATGTCAATTTCCTCCGATCAATGCCTGATACATCCCCCCGTCGTCCACCGGCGTGGGCGACAGCGCCACCAGCAGCCCCCCCTGGGGCTTTCCATTCAGCCGCACCTGGCGGGAGCGCACCGCCAAAAGCATCCCGCACTCCACCCCTACCGCCCGGTAGGGCAGCAGCCGCGCCGAGCGCGACCCCGCCGCGTGGCAGCGCTCCACCGACTCGATGGGCCGCGCCGCGTCCGCCCAGGCGGGCAGCACTCCCGCCAGCGCCCCGCAGAACGCTACCACCACCGGCCGGTTCGTCGCCGGGTCGCGCAGGCTCAGCCCCGTGTCCACCAGCGCCGTCAGCGACGCGCCGCCGCCCTCCAGCGTCAGCTCCACCTGGACCAGCTCCCCGCCGCCCCGGCTCCCCACCCGGCGGAAAAACAGGGACAGCACAAAATAACACCCCGCAAACAGCACCAGCAGCAGGCGCAAATCCACCTTGGAATAGTACACACCCCGCTCCAGCGTCAGGGGCGTGCCGCCCAGCAGCTCCAGGGCCAAAACCGCCCCCGCCAGGCCCGCCGCCGCCCCGAAAAACAACACCGTCACCCGCAAAAGCTGCCGCTCGCCGCCGTAGGCCGCCAGCACCATCAGCACCCCGGAGGCCGCCCGGCACGGCCACGCCGCCAGCCAACCCAGCCCCGGCAGAAAAATCAGCGCCGAGTACAGCGCCCCCAGCGCCGCGCCCAGCCCAATCCGCCACCGCGCCAGCACCGCCCCCGCCATCCTTCCCGCCGCCAAAAGCAGCACATAATTTGCCGTCAGGTTCAGCAGAAATAACAGGTCTATGTACACCACCGTCACGCCCGTTTCCTCCTCTCCGGGGTCGTCCCACCCATTATAGCCCGGGGCGGGCGAAAAAAAGGACGAAAGAAAAGGACGAACCCCCGCCTTTCGGCGGGGGCCATCCGGAGGCTTTGTCGCAAAAAAAGCCCCCATGACAGGACGAACCCCCGCCTTTCGGCGGGGGCTATCCAGAGGCTTTGACGCAAAAAAGCCCCCAAGACAGGACGAACCCCCGCCTTTCGGCGGGGGTCCATCCCGGGGGGTGATGTAATTTGTAGGTCAAGCCTTGTTAAAAAGCTTGTAGGTTTACTTCTCGAGAGAATCGTAACGGGCCAGCATGGTGCACAGAGCGGCGCGGTTCACGGAGCCGTCAGGAGTGACGGTGCCGTCGCCGTTGCCCTTCACGATGCCGTTCTCAACGGCCCACTGCATGGCGGTCAGGTGGTCGCCCTCCAGGCCATCCACGTCGGTAAAGTCGAGTTCCTTCTCGGCGGCGGGCTTGCCGGCCATGCGCCAGATCACCAGCACCAGGTCCTTGCGGGCCATGGACTCGCCGGTCAGGTCGATGCCCTCGAACACGTCCTGGTCCTCGGCCCAGGCCAGGGCGTCCTTGTCCCAGTCGGTGCCGGTGATGGTCTCGCCGGCCATGCGGGCCAGAGCGGCGGCGATGGTGGTGCCCTTGGTCACGCCGCGGCCGTTGAAGGTGCCGTCGCCGTTGCCTTCCAGCCAGCCCTTATCCAGAGCGACCTGCACGTCGGCGGCCATCCAGTCCTCCATGTCGGTGAAGTCCTCAGCCTTGGGGGCCTCGGGCTCAGCGGGATCGGTGGGCTCGGTGGGGTCAACAGCATTGCCGTTCTCGTCGGTCACAACGCCCATAGCGGGGTTGGGACGGCAGTCGGCGCAGGTGCAGGCGGTCAGATAAGAGGGCGCATCAATAGCCTCTTTCTCCTCCGGAGTCGCAGCCTCGTTCACCAGTCGAGTGTACTCAGCCTTCAGGGTGTTGTTTGCACCAGTGACATAGCTATTCCAAGAGCTGCAAAAAGCGCAGCCAGCCTTACTGGTGCAGTCCTCAGGATCACCGGGGAAAGCCTCGATGGTCACTTCATTGTACTCGATCTCCGCTTGAGCGTGGTCGCAGTCAACGCAGTCATACTTGGGGCAGCCGGCAATGTGAGTAGCGGCGGAGCACTTCGCGTCAGCGGAATAGCCCAGGCACTTCGCGATATTGCCGCCACCGACGGAATGGTCAGCCTCGTGGCCCTTGTCCAGGTCACAGCCGCCCACGCCGCACTTCACGTACTTCTTGCAGGGCTCGTCGCTCTCCTCGCCATACCCGGTATTGTCATGGCTGCCGGCGGGAGCCTGGCAGTCCGCGGTGCCGTCGCAGTCAGCAACCTCGCCGTCGTCGCCGTCATCACCATCGCCGCCGGGGCCCTCACCAGCGGGCTTGCAGGCGTTGCACAGTGTATTGCCGGCGGACGTATCCTCAACGGTAGCGCCACAAGCCTGGCTCTTGTCCGCATGGCTGTCATTGGTGCAGGCATCGCTCGTGCAAGTGCAGGTAACGTCATTGTCACCACCGCTGGGAGGAGTAGTGTCTTTCTTACAGTCGCTGCACTGATCATCAGTCGCAGTGCCAGTGCACTGGCCATCCCCATGCTGAGCAGAACTATACTGCTTACAGTTCGCCTCGCTACCGTCACATGTGCAGCCATTCGCGCCAGCAGCCGCAAACGCCACGGGCAGCAGGGACATTACCATGCACAGCGCGAGCAGGGCAGGTAAAATACGTTTCTTCATGTTGGAGAATTCCTCCTTAACTTCTGTTTGGTTTTTCGCTTTCCCCTTGCTTGAACCAAAAAGATCACCCCCTGAAAGTTTTCATAGGCACTCCCCTTGACGGAAACCTACAGCCTGAAGTATACCACAGTTTTTTGTGGACTGCAACAGTATTTCCCTTTTTTCAGCCCGGAAAATTTTAGCCCCACGACAACACGGGGGGAAACATCAAGCCCCCCGCCCGAGGGGCGGGGGGGTGTCCTCACAGCAGTTCCTTCAGGGTGTCTATCAGCGCGGCCATGTCCGCGTCCGTGCCGATGCTGACCCGCAGCCAGTCCCGAATCTCCGGGGTGTCCCACCGGCGCACCAGCACGCCCCGCTCCCGCAGGCCGTCAAACAGGGCCTTTCCGGGGCGGTCCGGGTGGCGAACAAACAGGAAATTCGCCTGGGACGGCAGGACTGTAAAGCCAATCTCCTTGAGGGCTTGGGCAGTGCGCTCCCGGGTGTCCATCACCCGGCGGCGGACCGACTGAAAATAGGGCTCGTCCCGGACCGCGGCGGCCGCCCCGGCCTGGGCCAGCCGGTCCACGGTGTAGGAGTTTACGCAGTCCCGCACACACCGCAGCCCAGCGATGAGGTGTTCATCGCCCATGGCCCAGCCCACCCGCAGCCCGGCCAGGGCGCGGGATTTGGAGGTGGTCTGGACCACCAGCAGGTTGGGGTGGCGCCCGATGAGGGAGACGGCGGACTGCGCGCCGAAGTCCACGTAGGCCTCGTCCACAATCACCACCACGTCCGGGTTGGCGTCCAGCAGCTTCTCCACCGTGTCCAGCCCCACAGCGATGCCGGTGGGGGCGTTGGGGTTGGCCAGCACCACGCCGCCGTTTTGGCCGCACAGCAGGTCGATGGGGTCGGAAAAGTCGGGATTCATGGGAACCTCCCGGCGTTTCAGGCCGAAAAAGTCGGTGTAAACGGGATAAAAGCTGTACGTGATTTTGGGAAATACCACCTCCCGGTCCAGGTCGAAAAAGGCCTGAAAGGCGAAGGCCAGAAGCTCGTCCGAGCCGTTGCCGCAGAACACCTGGGCGGGGCTGAGCCCCTCCCGCTCCGCGATGGCGGCGCGCAGGGCGGCGCACTCCGGGTCCGGGTAGAGGCGCAGGGAGTCCCCAGCGGCGGCGCGGATGGCGTCGATGGCCGCGGGCGAGGGCGGATAGGGGCACTCGTTGGTGTTCAGCTTGATAAATTGGCGGTCCTTGGGCTGTTCGCCGGGGGTGTAGGGCACGATATCCCGAATGCGGCGGCTCCAGAATTTGTTCACAGGGTCTCCCCCTCCCGCTTCACTTTTTTGATGGATTTTTCCACCTTGCTCCGGGGGGCCATGACCTCCCGGCCACAGCCCAGGCATTTGAGCTTGAAGTCCATTCCCACCCGGAGGACGGACCACTCCTTGGCCCCGCAGGGGTGGGTTTTTTTCAGCTCCAGCACGTCGCCGAGGCGGATGTCCATGGGCATAAGACCGCCCTCCTTACGAATTTCCTTTGATTTTGTCCCAGTAGGCCTTGGCGGCCTGCTCGTTCTTGTTGGGGCCGTAGACATAGTACACGTGATCCCTGATGGCGTCGGGCAGGTACTGCTGAGCCACCCAATGGCCGGGATAGCTGTGGGGATAGAGATAGCCCTGCTCCCGCTCAAAGCCCGCGCCGTCGGCGTGGACGTTTTGGAGGTGGCGGGGGTAGTCCCCGGTGCGCCCGGCGCGCACGTCGGCCAGGGCGGCGTCGATGGCGGCGCAGACGCTGTTGGATTTTGGGGCGGTGGCCAGGAGAATCACCGCCTGGGCCAAGGGGAGCTTGGCCTCCGGCAGCCCCAGCTGGAGGGCGCTGTCCACGCAGGACTTGACGATGGAGGCGGCCTGGGGGTAGGCCATGCCGATGTCCTCGCTGGCGGAGCACAAAATCCGGCGGATGGCGGTGAGCATATCCCCCGCCTCCAAAAGCCGGGCCAGGTAGTGCAGGGCGGCGTCCGGGTCGGACCCGCGCATAGACTTCATCAGGGCGGAGGCGATGTCGAAGTGGTCGTCCCCGTCCCGGTCATACCGCATAGCGGAGCGCTGGGCCACTAATTTTGCGTCCTCCAGGGTGACGGTGAGCACGCCGTCTCTGATGCGGCTGGCGGTCATGAGCAGCTCCACAGCGTTGAGGGCCTTGCGCACATCCCCGCCGCAGGAGGAGGACAGGTGCTCCCGCACGCCGTCCTCGCAGACGGCCTCCACCCCCAGCTCCCCGGCCTGAAGGGCGACGCCCCGGTCCACGGCGGGGAGGATGTCCTCCGCCGTGAGCATTTTGAACTCAAACACAGTGGACCGGGACAGGATCGCGTTGAAAATGGTGAAGTAGGGGTTTTCCGTGGTGGAGGCGATGAGGGTAATTTTCCCGTTCTCAATGAACTCCAGCAACGACTGCTGCTGCTTTTTGTTGAAATACTGAATCTCGTCCAGGTAGAGCAGCACGCCGTTGGGGGCCAGCAGGGTGCCCACCTGATCCATCACCTCCCGGATGTCGGCCAGGGAGGCAGTGGTGGCGTTGAGCCGCCGCAAGGTCCGGCCGGAGCGCTGGGCGATGATGTTGGCCACGGTGGTCTTGCCGGTGCCGGAGGGGCCGTAAAACACCATATTGGGAATTTTCCCGCTGTCAATCACCCGGCGCAGCAGGCCGTCCCGGCCCAGAATGTGGCTCTGCCCCAGCACCTCGTCCAGATTCTGCGGGCGAATGCGGTCCGCCAGAGGCTGATACATACGCGGTCCCTCCTCTCCTTTTTGATAGTATACCATATTATACAGGCGTTCGCAAGATAGGCTTTTAAACACAGCGCCCCGGCGGATCAGGCCGGGGCGCTTGCATTCAGTCCTTCCAGTTCCACCACTTGTGCTGTTCGGGCGTCTCGATCCGGCCCTCCGCCCACGCCACCGCCAGGCGGTATACATACAGCACACAGCGGTCCACCGTATGGCCCTGCTGGGCGCACTCCTGGGCGTACAGCGCCTCCGGGTCCTTGCCCTTCAGGTCATTCAGGCAAGAGATGCCCAGGGCGTTCAGGTGGGCGGCCATGTTTTTCCCCACGCCGGGGATGGTTTGCAGCTCGTCCATTGTCTCACCCTCGGGAGCACTTTTCCGCGTCGATGGCCAGCACCACCAGCAGGGCCCCCAGCGCGTCCCCGGGGTCGGCCACGTCGATGACATAGGTGTCCGTCCATTGGAACAGCTCCTTTGAGATGACCGCCACCCGCCGCGGCCCGTCCCAGATGGTGTAGTCCCACTCCATCCACTGGCCGTCCACCCGCCAGCCGTTGAAGTCGATGGTGAACTGGGGCTTAAAGAACGTGAACTCTTTCCTGATACAGCCCACGTATTGGTCTTGAACATAGATCTCAAATTGAGGCAGCAAGGTGAATATCCGCTCCTGCAAGGTGCCGATGTGCCGCCCATAGGCGTCGTTCACATGGAGGCAGTGCCCCCAGCTCAGCTTGCCCTCCACGGTGAAGACCGTGGTGCCCTCCTCGTCGTAGATGTCATAACTATCCAGCCAGGAGAAAAAGCGCTGCTTAAAGTTCAGCCTCATCTCCAGCCCTCCTCTCCAGACTGTGTCTTCAGCGATAGATTGGATATTTCGCCGTCAGCTCCGCCACACCCGCGCGGATCTCGTCCGCCTTCGCCTCAAAGTCGGTAGCCGCCAGCATGATATACTCCGCCACCTGGTCCATGTCCGCCTCCAAGAAGCCGCGGCTGGTGACGGCGGGGCTGCCCACCCGCAGGCCGCTGGTCTGGAAGGGAGAGCGGGGGTCGCCGGGCACCTTGTTCTTGTTGGCGGTGATGCGCACCTCGTCCAGCCGGCGCTCCAGCTCCTTGCCGGTGAGCTCGCCCATGTCCCGCAGGTCGATGAGGGACAGATGGTTGTCCGTGCCGCCGGACACCAGCTTCATGCCCCGCCTGGTGAGTCCCTCGGCCAAGGCGGCGGAGTTTTTCACCACCTGCTGCTGATACGTCTGGAACGCGGGGGTGAGCGCCTCGCCCAAGGCCACCGCCTTGGCGGCGATGACGTGCATCAGCGGGCCGCCCTGGGAGCCGGGGAAGATGGCGGAGTTCAGCTTCTTGGCCAGCTCCTCGTCGTTGGTGAGCAGCAGACCGCCCCGGGGCCCCCGGAGGGTTTTGTGGGTGGTGGTGGAGGTGACGTGGGCATAGGGGATGGGAGACGGATGCAGCCCCGCCGCCACCAGGCCGGCAATGTGGGCCATATCCACCCACAGATAGGCCCCCACCTCGTCGGCGATCTCCCGGAAGCGCTTGAAGTCGATCACTCTGGGATAGGCGGACGCGCCGGCGATGATCATCTTGGGCTTGCACTCCCTGGCAATGCGGGCCACCTCGTCATAGTCAATGACGCCGGTCTCCTCGTTCACCCCATAGGACACCATTTTGAAGTACTTGCCGGAAAAGTTCACGGGGCTGCCGTGGGTAAGGTGTCCGCCGTGGTCCAGGTTCATACCCAGCACCGTGTCGCCAGGCTGGCACAGGGCCATATAGACGGCGTAGTTGGCCTGGGCGCCGGAGTGGGGCTGCACATTGGCGAAGCCGGCGCCGAACAGCTTGCAGGCCCGGTCGATGGCCAGCTTCTCCGCGATATCCACGCACTGGCAGCCGCCGTAGTACCGCTTGCCGGGGTAGCCCTCGGCGTACTTGTTGGTGAGCACGCTGCCCATGGCGGCCAGCACCGCCTCGGACACGATATTCTCCGACGCGATGAGCTCGATGTTGTCGCACTGGCGCTGGTATTCCGCCCGGATGGCCTGGCCCATCTCGGGGTCGTGCTGGGAGACAAAGTCCATATACTCCAAAACCATTTGCGTTTCCGCCTTTCCAAATTGTAGTCGTCTTTATTATACATTGTTTTCCTGGAAAGCACAACTGTAACCTCCTGAAAAAACACCCTCGCTTTTTTCCCTTTTTTGTGTTATCCTGTTCATGAGGTGAGTTTTATGGAGAAAGAAAAGGTCATCGCCATTGTCAACGCCCTGAAGGAGCTGTACCCGGACGGAATCTGCTCCCTGCAATATGAAAAGGACTACGAGCTGCTGTTCTCCGTGCGTCTGTCTGCCCAGTGCACCGACGAGCGGGTGAATATGGTCACCCCCGCCCTGTTTGCCCGCTTTCCCACTCTGGAGAGCTTCGCCCAGGCCGACGTGGACGAGGTGGGGGAATACATCCACTCCTGTGGCTTCTTTCGGGCCAAGAGCAAGGACATGGTGCTGTGCGCCCAGATGCTGCTCAGCGAGTACGGCGGGAAAGTGCCGGACACCATGGAGGACCTGCTGCGCCTGCCCGGCGTGGGCCGCAAAACCGCCAACCTCATCCTGGGGGACGTGCACGGCGCCCCCGGCGTGGTGGTGGCGGACACCCACTGCATCCGTATTTCCGGGCGCATGGGCCTCACTGACGGCACCAAGGACCCCGCCAAGGTGGAGCAGCAGCTCCGGGCCGTCCTGCCGCCGGAGGAGTCCAACAACTTCTGCCACCGGCTGGTGCTCCATGGGCGGGCGGTGTGCACGGCCCGGAAGGCCAAGTGCGGGGAGTGCGTGTGCGCCCCCTGGTGCAAGTACGCGAATACGGAATTCAAGGCATGAGCGCAAAAGGGCCCGCCCCGGTCTGCTTGACCGGGGCGGGCTTTGCTCACTGGAAGCTGTCCAGAATTTGAAGGAGAACCTGGCGGGCCTCCTGCGTATTTCCTTCAGTGTGAACCCGCACCACAACAGGGATACCGTTGAAGGAAACTGCTCCAACCGCGCTGTTTCGTACCCCCTCGGGGCGTTGAATCTCCATCACCTGGGCTTCCACCCCGCCGGCCGTGGTATAGCCCTCCCAGCTCACCTGCGTATCGTCCGAGAACACATAACCTATAAAGTTTTCCGTAAAGGTTCCCAGCTGCTCCATTTTGTCCGTATACAAATACGCATCCACATTGATATCAAGCTCGCCAATCTCATAGCAGCCGTTTGCCTCAAATGAGGTCAATTCGGAATCTGCCATAAGCACAAAATGCCCTTTCACCGATCGGCCATCCTGGAACGTATGCATAATGGAGTACCGCTTCGCGGGAGATTTGTCCAGCAGCGGGTTGTTCATCAGGTCGATCCCGAGAAAGTCCTCCAGTTCCTGCCAGGACTCAAAGACTTTCCCGGCGCTCAGCGCGTCCTTCGGCGCCAGCGCTTTCGCCTCCTCCGAAAGTTCGTCCACAGGATAGTAGGCAATCCCCCCGGCAAGCCAAATATCTCCGGTCTCCTCCCGGCTGTCTACAATACTGATGCCGGCATAGTGGGCAGCCGCCGCCGTCCCCACCAGCAGCACCGCCGCCGCCAATCCGATGGCAATCCGTTTCCAATTTTTCACGGGATTTTTCCTCCTTCTGCTGTCCCGGAGGAGCCCGTCCAGCAGCTCCTCCTCCCGCCCGGGGGCGGGGGTGAGTGCATCAAACATCCGGTTCAATTCATGCCTGTCCATAACCTTCCTCCTCCAGCTTGAGTTTTAATTTCCGCCGGGCCTGGACCAGCCGGGAGCGCACCGTGGAGGGGTTTTCCCCCAGCAGCTCCGCCATCTCCCCAGTGGTGTAGCCCTGATAGTAGTGGAGATAGAGCGCCAGCCGGTGGGCCTCGGGCAGCGCCGCCACCTGATCCCACACCTCCCGGTCCTCCGGCTGTTCCCAGGTAAGGGACTCCAGCGCCTCCTCCCCCGCCCGCCGGGTGCGCCACCAGTGCTTGAGCTGGTTGCGGCACTCGTTTCGGGCGGCGACGATGAGCCATGCCTTCTCGTGCTCCGGATCACGAAAGACCTGGCCCCGCTCCATTACCCTGCGAAAGACGGTCTGGGCGGCGTCCTCCGCGTCGGGCACGTTTTTCATCAGCACCAGGCAGATCTGATAGACCATGCCGAAGCGCCGCTGGTAGAGGCCGGCCAGCGCGTCCCTTGACCACGTGTGATCTTCCACGGGGAACACCTCCTCTCATCCTTCTGCCTATTACACAATCGGCGGGGGTGGATTGTTGACGGCGGGGGGAAATATTTTTGAAAAGCGGGCGGACAGCCGCCGCCGTCCGCCCGCTTCACGGGTACGCCTTATTGTCCCTGGTGCAGCTTGGCCGCCGTCAGGGTGTTTTTCATCAGCATGGCCCGGGTCATGGGACCCACGCCGCCGGGCACCGGAGTGATGTAAGATGCCTTCTCCGCGGCCTCCTCATAGCACACGTCGCCGCACAGCTTACCCGCATCGTTGCGGTTCATGGCCACGTCGATGACCACCGCGCCCTCCTTGACCATGTCCCCCGTGACCAGTCCCCGCTTGCCCACGGCGGACACCAAAATGTCCGCCGACGCGGCCAGCGCCGCCATATCCGGCGTCTTGGAGTGGCAGGTAACCACCGTGCCATTGGCATGGAGTAACAGCAGTCCCATAGGCTTGCCCACAATGTTGGACCGGCCCAGCACCACGCACCGCTTCCCAGCCGGATTGATGCCGTATTCCCTGAGCATCTCCATCACACCGCCGGGGGTGCAGGGCTGAAATACCGGGTCGCCTATCGTAAGCTGCCCCACGTTAAAGGGGTGGAAGCAGTCCACATCCTTGGCCGGGTCGATGGCCAGCAGCACCTGCTTCTCGTCCAGCCCCTGGGGCAGAGGCAGCTGCACCAGAATGCCGTCAATGTCCTCCCGTCCGTTCAGCTTATCCACCAGGGACAGCAGCTCTGCCTGAGTGGTCTGGGCGGGCAGGGCGTACTCCTCGCTGTAAAAGCCGCACTCCTCGCAGTCCTTCCGTTTGCTGGTCACATATACCCGGGAGGCGGGATTGTCCCCCACCAGCACCACCGCCAGCCCCGGCTTGCGGGGCAGCGCCTCCGCCTCCGCCCGAACAGTTTCCTTCACCTTGGCCGCCAAGGCCTTTCCGTCAATGATCTTCGCCGACATGGTCTGTCTCCTCCTTTATGTTCTCCGCCTCCGCGTCCTCCTCAGCGGGACACTCCGGCCCGCTCTGCGCCATCTCCGGGGCGGCCTCCTCTGAGGCCGCACCCCCCTCCGCAACCTCCGGCGTCCCTTCCGGCCCAGACGCCGCCACCTTTACAAACGGGAGAGATGCCGGCCCAGCAGTTTTCAGGCGAAGAATATACAGCCCGATGGCCACCAGCGCCGACACAATGCCCAGCATCTGGGAGGAGCGGATGGGGGTGCCGAAAAAGTACAGGCTGTCGGTGCGCAGCCCTTCGATGGCCGCCCGGCCCAGACCGTACCAAATCACGTAGCTGAGAAACATCTGCCCATTAAACCTTCTCCCCGCCTTCATCAGCAGCAACAGCAGGATAAACCCCAACAGGTTCCACAGGGACTCGTACAAAAATGTGGGGTGTACACCCAGCGTTCCGTCCAAAACGCTCTCATAGGCCAGGTTCGACTCCAGCAATCCGTCCCGCCACAGCTCATTGGCGATGGACACCGAGCTCATCCGCCAGGGGAGGTCGGTGAGGCCGCCATAGGCCTCCACATTGACAAAATTGCCCCACCGACCAATCATCTGGCCGATGAGCAGGCCGTACACAGTGATGTCCATCCCGCTCCAGAAATCCACCCTGCGCACCTTGCAGAAAATGAAGGCGGTAATCACGGTGGCGATGACGCCGCCGTAGATGGCCAGCCCTCCGTCCCAGAAGGCAATCATCCGCAGCGCGCTGAAGGAGCCGTCCGCCTCATAACACACCGCAGGGTTAAACACCACATAGTACAGCCGCGCCCCGATGATGGCCATGGGCACGACCACGTAGATGGCGTCGATGATTTGATCGGGGTCCAGTCCAAACTTGGGCGCCTTCCACAACCCAAAGGCCACCGCCAGAAGAAACCCGGCGGCAATGATAATCCCGTACCAATAAATATTGTGGCCAAACACCGAGAAGGCCACCCGGTTCAGCTCAAACTCCAGCCCCAGGCCGGGAAACGTCACTGTATTAATCATTGGTCATTCCTCTTTATCTGTTTTGTCAGCCCTCCGGCACAATTACCGACAGCGCCGCCCGGCTCTCCACACACCAGGTACGCAGCAGTTCCTCTGCGTCGCAGCGCTCGATGCTCTGGAAGCACTCCGGAAAGCGCAGAAAATCCTCCCCTTCAAAATGGGCTTGGGCCAGCTCGAAGCACATCCCCTCCAGGGAGTTAAGCTGACGCACCATCACGCCGTAGGACGCCTTTTTCAGCCGGTCCCACAGCGCGGGGTCAATGCCCTCCCGCCCCAGGCGCTCCGCCTCCTTCAGCACCTCGTCCAGAACCTTTTGGGGATCCCGGCTCTCGCCGCCGGCGGTGAGAAACGCACAGCCGGGCAGCATATCAAAACCGCTGTCAAAGCTGCCGTTGATCAGCCCCTGCTCATACAGGCGGCTGTACAGCGGCGCAGAGGCGCTGAATAACACGTCGCACACCAGTCCCGCCAGCAGCCGCTGGCGCAGCCCCTCTCCCTTGGGGGCGGGTTCCCCCTTGAAGCCGATCTCAAACAGGGGAATGGACACCGCCATGGCCTTCTGGGCGTATTTGCGCACCACCCCAGGCGGCTCCGCCATACCCCGGTCGGTGACGGCCGCAGAGGAGGGCTCCTGCTCCAATACCTCCCGGGCGATGTCCTCCACCCGCTGAGGGTCCACACTCCCCGCCGCGCACAGCACCATGTTGCCGGGGCGGTAAAACGCCTTATGGCACTGATACAGCGTGTCCGCCGTAATGCTGGCAATGGATTCCACCGTCCCCGCCACGCGGATTCGGATGGGGTGGTGGGCGTACATGGCCTCCATCAGTTGATAGTAGACCTCATGGTCCGGGTCATCCTCGCACATCCGAATCTCCTGAGCGATGATGCCCTGCTCCTTCTCCACGCTCTCCGGGGTAAACCAGGGCTGGGAGACAAAAGAGAGCAGCGTGCGCAGATTGTCCTCAAAGCCCTGGGTGCCCTCAAAGAAATAGCCGGTCATCCACGGGGTGGTGTAGGCGTTGGGGTCCACGCCCTGGGCGGCCATGCGCTGGAGGGCGCTGCCGTCCTTGGTGTCAAACATTTTATGCTCCAGGAAATGGGCCACCCCTTGAGGCGTGTCGATCCAGCTGGCGTCCTCCCCGCGAAAACGCAAATCCATCCCGCCGTAGCGGGTGGCGAAAAAGGCGAACTGCTTGCCGTACTCCGGCCGCTCGTCCACGTAAATGTTCAGGCCGTTGGACAGCACGCTATGACAAATGGTCTCCCGCAGCGCAGTATAGTTCAGCTTATCCACCGTGCGCTCCCTCCTTCCCTGTCAGGCGGTAGATGGTGTCCAGCTGGATCCTTTTGGCCACCTCAGCCGCCTGCTCCGCCGTCACCCGCTCCACCGCGCGGATCAGCTCCCCGCCGCCGTCCGGCCTCAGGCCGCACACCAGCTTGGTCACGCAGTCGTCCTCCAGCATACTCTGGCTGTCCCGCCTGCCCCGCAGGCTGCTGACCACCGAGCGCACCGCGGCGTTCAGCTCCTCCTGGGTAAAGCGTCCCGCCCTCAGCTCGTCCAGCTGGGCCAGGATGGCCTCCTGCGCCCGGTCAAAATCCTGGAACTCCACCCCGGAGGACACCACCATCAGCCCCTTCAGCTTGTCCAGCATAGAGGAGGCGTAGTAACACAGGCTCAGCTTCTCCCTCACGGTCAAAAACAGCCGGGAGTTGGCGCTGCCGCCGTACAGGGCGTTGAGCACCAGCAGCGCCGGATAGTCCGGGCTGCCCTCCGTAATTCCTCCGGTGCGAAAGCCCATGGCCAGCTTGCCCTGCGTGACGTCCATGTCCTCCGTCACCGTGCGCACCGCCCCCCTGGGCGCCGCCAGGACCTGGCACTGCGTCCGAACAGTCCGGGCGGTGATCAGCGGCGCAAAGCACCGCCGCACCGTCTCCTCCACCCGCTCAAGCTGGGCGGAGCCGCCATAATAAAACGTCACCCCCGCATGGCTGAGCAGGTTCTGATAGTCCGACCACAGCCCCTCCGGCGTCATAGCCAGCGCCTCGTCCGCCTCGCCCAGCTTGTCCACTGCGTAGGCCTCCCCGGCGCACATCTCCTGAACCAGCCGGAAAATGGCCCAGCCCCGCTTGTCGTTTATCCGGGCTCGGATGCGGTCGGCCAGGTTGGCCCCCTCCCCTTTCACATAGTCCGCCCGGAAGATTCCCTCCTGAGTCGCCGGGTCCAGCAGCACCTCGCCCATCAGGGCGGCGGCGGGCTCCAGCACCGCCGCGCCGTCCAGCGCGTAGCAGTCGTCGATCACGCTGCACAAAAAGCTGACGCACTGGCTCTCCCCACGCTGGCGCACCGCCGGCCCCAGAGAGGCTCCGTACAGCGCGTCGGTGGCGGCGGACAGCCGCTCGATATCCGGGCAGCTCCTGCTGCCCCGGTAGAGCACGTTGGGAATCAGCGCCCCAGCGGCCGCGGTCTCCCGGCGCAGTGGAACGGTAAGCGTTACGCTGAGCAGGCCGGTTTTAAACTTGTCCGTCCGGCTGATTCCCAGCTCCACGCCCTCCGCCAGCCGTTTCCATTCCTGTTGCATAGCGTTCCTCCTCGGCAGATATCCTTGGTACGCGGCGCTGCTCCCCCGCCATTTTTTATCTTAATGCTTTATTATACATCATCAACCGGCATTTGACACCTACAACTTTTCTATTCCAGGAAAAATTTTCAGCACCGCTCCGACTCAGTCCCCAAACATCGGGGTGGACAGATAGCGGTCCCCTGTGTCCGGCAGCAGCGCCACAATGGTCTTGCCCCGGTTTTCCGGGCGTTTGGCCAGCTCAACGGCGGCCCACACCGCCGCGCCGGAGGAAATGCCCACCAGGATTCCCTCCAAGCGGCCCACCTTTTTACCTGCAGCAAAGGCGTCCTCATTCTTCACAGGGATGATTTCATCATATACATCGGTATTGAGCACCTGGGGCACAAAGCCAGCTCCAATGCCCTGAAGGCCGTGAGGCCCGGCAGTCCCGCCGCTGAGCACCGGGGAGGCCGCCGGCTCCACCGCCACCACCTTCACCGCGGGGTTTTGCTCTTTCAGGTACTCCCCCACCCCAGTGATGGTGCCGCCAGTGCCCACGCCAGCCACAAAAATGTCCACCTGGCCGTCGGTATCCGCCCAAATCTCTGGGCCGGTGAACGCCCTGTGGGCGGCAGGGTTGGCGGGGTTGACAAACTGACCGGGGATAAAGCTGTTCGGAATCTCCTTCGCCAGCTCCTCCGCCCTGTCGATGGCCCCCTGCATCCCCTTCGCCCCGTCGGTGAGCACCAGCTGCGCGCCGTAGGCCCCCATCAGCTGCCGGCGCTCCACGCTCATGGTGTCGGGCATGACGATGATAACCCGGTAGCCCCGCGCCGCCGCCACCGAGGCCAGACCGATGCCGGTATTGCCCGAGGTGGGCTCGATGATGACGCTGCCGGGCTTCAGCAGGCCCCTGGCCTCGGCGTCGTCCAGCATGGCCTTGGCCACCCGGTCCTTGACCGAGCCGGCGGGGTTAAAGCACTCCAGCTTGGCCAGGACGCGGGCCTCCAAGCCCTCCTCCCGCTCCAAATGGGTCAGTTCCACCAGGGGCGTTTTTCCAATCAGCTGCTCTACGGACGTATAAATCCTGCTCATCATTTATGCTCCTCTCTGCCGCAGGCTGGACCAACACTGTGCAAAAGCTCCGCCCGCTGCCTGTCTTTATGATACATCAATTCATGAAAATTATAGGTTCCCTCTTTTTTTCTGTCAATAGCGCGGCAGAATTTTTCCCCACAGCGCCGTTCAAGCCCTCCTCATAGTTGACAACCGCCGAAAAATCTTATATGATAGCTTTCACAACCCCGCCATATGGAGGAACCCTTACAGATGAAAAAGCCCTTCCTTACCCTGGCGCAAGCTCAGGAGATAAAACGGACCTATCCCACCCCCTTTCATATTTATGACGAGCGCGGCATTCGAGAGAACGCCCGGGCGCTGAACGCCGCTTTCGCCTGGAATCCGGGCTTTAAGGAATATTTTGCCGTGAAAGCCACCCCTACCCCCGGTATCCTCAAGCTTCTGCGGGAGGAGGGCTGCGGCGTGGACTGCTCCTCCCTCACTGAGCTGATGATGGCCCAGCGGTGCGGCTTCTCCAGCAGCGAAATCATGTTCTCCTCCAACGAAACCCCGGCGGAGGAATTTGAGCTGGCGCACCGCCTGGGGGCCTATATCAATTTAGACGACCTGACCCATGTGGAGTTTCTCCGCAACACCTTGGGCTGTGTGCCGGACACCGTCTGCTGCCGCTTCAACCCCGGCGGCGTCTTCACCCTGGGTGACGGCAAAGAGGGCTTCCAGGTGATGGACAATCCAGGTCAGGCCAAGTATGGCATGACCTGGCCTCAGCTGGCCCAGGCCTTCACCCAGTTGAGGGAGCTGGGCGCAAAGCGTTTTGGCATTCACGCGTTCCTTGCCTCCAACACGGTATCCAACGACTACTATCCCGCTCTGGCCCGCATCCTGTTCCAGACCGCCGTGGACGTAACGCAGGAGACCGGCTGCCGCGTTTCCTTTATCAACCTGTCCGGCGGCGTGGGGGTCCCCTACCGCCCTGAGCAGAGTCCAACGGACATCTCCGCCATTGGCGAGGGAGTGCGCCGGGCCTATGAGGAGATTATGGTCCCCAACCACCTGGGGGATGTGTCCATTTTCACTGAGCTGGGCCGGTTTATGCTGGCTCCCTTCGGCCACCTGATCACCACCGCCGTACACGAAAAACACATCTACAAAGAGTATATTGGCGTGGACGCCTGTGCGGCCAATCTGATGCGGCCCGCCGTTTACGGCGCATACCACCACATCACCGTGCTGGGCCAGGAGGACGCCCCCTGTGACCATGTTTATGATGTCGTGGGTTCCTTGTGCGAAAACTGCGACAAATTCGCCATTGACCGCCCCCTCCCCAAAATCGAGCCGGGGAGCATATTGGCCATCCACGACACTGGGGCCCACGGCTTCTCCATGGGCTATAACTATAACGGTAAGTTGCGCTCCTCGGAGCTTTTGCTCCGGGAGGACGGACGCATTGAGCTTCTGCGCCGGGCGGAGACGCCGGAGGACTATTTCGCCACACTGGTGTGGTGAGCCATGAAAAAGGCGGCAGGCCTGCCTGCCGCCGGTATACGCGCCTGTGATGGAATTGGTAGACATGCGAGATTTAGGTTCTCGTGCGGCAACGCGTGTGGGTTCGAGTCCCTTCAGGCGCACCAAACCCATATAATCCGAACCTGTCTCCGATAGGAGATGGGTTCGGATTATTGGTCATGACACCATCCGGCTCCGGGAAATCGAAAATGCGTAATTCGATTGCTTTTCTGCTTCACTGCATAGACAACAGAAAAATGAGTAATCCCCAAAAATATGGACTGGCTTGAAAAGTTTGTCAAGAAAGCGGAGGGACAGTGACTATGAAACAATGCTATTTAGACAATTCGCCCATTGCCTATTATATCAATAGCAATGAGAAAACTGACTGGATACTTTTTATACACGCCGCTTTTGCAAATCACACTATGTTTCAAACGCAAATTGATTATTTTCAAGATAAGTACAATATTCTCACTCTTGATATTATCGGTCATGGCAAATCAACGAGAGCGCGAAAAGGTGACAGTATCAGTCAAATGTCGGCTTGGATCAGTGAAATCCTAAAAAGAGAAAAAATTGAAAAAATACATATTGTCGGGATCTCATTGGGGGCTATATTAGCTCAAGACTTTGCCAACCAGTATCCTGAAGCCGTACAATCACTCGCTTGCTTCGGCGGTTATGATATAAACAATTTTGATGTCAAAATGCAGAGAAAAAATGGTACATCACAGATGCTTATGATGCTTAAAGCTATATTTTCAGTCAAATGGTTTGCAGAATCGAATAAAAAAATATCTGCTCATACTTTGCAGGCTCAAAAGGATTTTTATGAGATGAATATTCAATTTCCTAAAAAATCGTTCCTGTATTTCGCTTCTTTAAATAGCATGGTAAACGTTCGGCAAGCAACGCCGAGGAAATATCCGTTGCTGATTGGTTGCGGAACATACGACATCCCTATGGAGCGATCAGCCGTAGAACTGTGGAAGAAAAATGAGCCAGAATGCAGTGTAATTATTTTTGAGGGAGCAGGACACTGCGTGAATATGGACACGCCAAATCAATTTAATGCAGTAATGGAGGAATTTTGGTTAACCGGAAGCTGTAAATGCTAAAAGCGATTGGACACGTTGCCCTGTCTACAACAGTAAAACTCGTGCCAGAATGAGAGGGGATATCGTTGACGAGCTTTGGGTAATCGCGGAACGTTCTTGACCCACGGCTTTTACCGTGAGTGGAAAGGCCATTGGAACAGGCGCTTTATATCACGAGCACATAATTGGGATCAAGGACCGTCTGCACCCCATGGCGAATCACCCGAGTAATATGTCCATCGCAGAAAAGTCCCTGCGGCGCCGCCCCTCTGCACCGGGAAGCAGGAGGAAGGGTTTTTAGTTATGTTCTGTATAATCTCAGTTCCCTTTTAATATGTTCCTTGGAGAAAAGAAAACAGGGCAAGCAAAACCGCCCTGCTGAATTTGTCGTTCAGCAGGGCGGTTCGCTTGCCCTTTGCAATCATTCTCTTGTGTGACCGGGTTGAAACTAATCGTATCAATCCAGTATCACAAGGCAAAGTGACAGGTCAAAAGTCCTGTATTCATGCGGGTTTGCGCCATTTTGACGGTCATTCCCACTCGTTGCTGGGTATCATATTCTAACAGATTTTGCTTTAGAAATATGATACCCTATTCTTTTGATTATTTGATATATCCATATTATCCAGCCTATACGATGGGCTGTTATCAAATTGTTATCAACGATGATAACGGCAAGCAAACCACATTGCTTTTCTCTGCTGGTTTGCTACTCTAATGATAGCACAAAAAGCGAGAAATTACAACTACATTCGGAACCTTTCACCGAACTGTCTATTGAAGAGAATCCTCAATAAGTTGAAAATTTATCAAATCATTTGCTTTTCTATTTGCAAAAATCGCTCCATCGCCAGTCGTAAGATTGTAAAGAACACTCCACTGTAGTTTGTCCGTATCACCGTCAAAAACACCGATGTTGGCCAGTAGTTGAATTGCCTGATTTGCTTCAAGTATGCCGTTATTTGCTTCTATTGCATTCTGCACCTTGTCATAGCGTTCGAATTCTGTAAAGCCTTCTCCAATATTCAATCCATCATAGGCAATGAAATTAGAAGCAATTTGATATTCTGCCTCTGTTCCAACGACACAAAGCTCTTGGTTTACATATTCTACAATTACAGAACGTCCACTTGCGTCAGCAATTAAGTAATGACACTCAATACCCCCAGAAAAATAAATGTTGTATTGTTTTAATAAGTCAACAGCTTCTTCTACAGTAGCCGCCTTATCAAGTACAAGGCGAATTGCGGTGGTTGTATTTAGTGTTATTTTATCTGGGTCATAAGGAACATCTGCCTCTGGAACCGCAAGCAAGGCAATAGCAAGACCTTTCTCATTCATTCCATCAAAAGGAAGAAATGGTGCGGCCAACGTTAAGAAACAATCAAAAAATGAACCATCTGGCAAATAGTTGGAGTAATATCCGGCAAAGGCAAGATTGACTGTGGAAACCGAAGCATAACCATTATCAGGCGTGGTATAGAGTTGTAAAGATGGAGCATATGTAAAATCAAAATTTCGCCCGAACAGAATGTTGCCATTTCCGTTTTTCACGACAAAAGCGGTGCAGCCATCTCCTGTAACACCTAAATCTATTGGCAACCCTTTCAACAGCCGTTTTGTTACAAAGGTTTCAATATCCGCATCATTGCTGGCACCGACTTCCAGGAAGTCATCAAAGCCATAATCGCCGTAATAGGTCATTTGATACATTCCATAATTATCAATCTTTTTTAATGACATAAGAGAGCGCAGTTCATTCCCAAATAAAATGAGTACTGCAATTAAAATAATCAGCAAAGCTGCACCTATGCCTATCAAAAGCCGAAAGGCGGTTTTCTTCTCTTTTCGTATCATATTTACCCTACTCCAAAATTTAATTTTTTCGTTATCATTATAACAGCAAAAGCACCCCCTTACAAGTATAAATCAGGAGGGCGCTCCGCAAAGTGCCCTCCTGTTGTTTGTTACCTTGCCCCTCGGCTGAACTTCCGCTTTGCTTTCTTCTGCTCCCGCTCTTGCGCCTCCCGGCGCTTTGCGTCCTCTACGACCCGCTCCACCTCCTCCGGGCCGAAAGCCAGCTTGACCCGCTCATAGTCCTTGACCTGCCCCTTTAAACTGTCTCTTTCGGCGCAAACCTCGTAAATCCTGGCTGAAAGGGAACTATTTTTGCTGACCTCCCGGTCATAGGCGCTCTGCAACCGCTCAAACTTGCTTTTGAGGTCGAAATAAGCCCGGTAGACGGAGCGCAGCACCTTGACGATCTTCTCCCAAAGGGGTTTGGCTTTCTTCTCCCGGTAGGACTTGGCGCTTTCCAGCGGCCCCGGCTCCGGCAACGTCCGCTCTGGGTCGTCGGAGAACTGCGCCGCCAACTGCTCCATGTTCCTCACAGCCGGGGCCAGCTCCTTTAGACGCTGCTCCTGTTGTTCCACCTGTCCCTGCTTCTTGGCCTTGACCGCCTCCAGCTCGGCAATCTCTTTCGCCCTCTGCTCCTTTTTGAAGTCCAGCACAGACAGGTGCTTGTCATGGGTGCCCTTTTCCTCCCACTCAATACCATGGCGCTCCATCACGGCGGCAAGCTGTTCCTTTTCAGAGCGTACCCACTGGCTCCATTCCGTGTCCCCCCTGGTGCCACCCTTGAAGCCCTGGGCCGCTAACGCCTGTTTGAGGGATACCCTTGTGTCCAGGCCCCGCTTGCTCCCGGTGGTGAACGGCACGAAGTCGATGTGCAGATGGGGCGTGGCCTCGTCCATGTGGAGGTGAGCGGAGAACACCCGAAGCTGGGGGTTGCGCTCCTGGAAACCTCTCATGTACTCGTCCAGCACTGCCGCCGCAAGCTGGCCGTCCTCGCCCTCGGCGCTCATGTCGTCCTTGTTGCCCACTTGCAGGATGATTTCATGGAACGGCTTTTCCTGCTTGCTGGAACGTATCTTTTCGTAGTAGTCCTCAATTTTGCGGTCTGCCCTGGTCTGCTTGTCATTGTACCGCTTGAGGGCCTCGTCAAACAGCTCATGGAAAACTGCCTTGATATTTTCGTGGCAGTAGGTTATATTCAGATGGGAGCGTTCCGGGTCGGTGTTCTTGGCGTTGAACGCCCTGCTGTTGTGGTTCACCGAGCCTTGCCCCACCATCGCACTAATCGTCCTTTTCAAATCAACACTCCTTTCGCCGCGCCAGCGGCGGCCTTTGTTACTTTCTGCGAAAGTAACGCAAAA
>ERZ808051.55-NODE-55-length-153376-cov-12.717206_pt1 | contig 153376 bp, 154 predicted proteins | sample MGYA00380199_ERZ808051 | MGnify/ENA primary metagenome ERZ808051 (study PRJEB31490, sample SAMN06133391) | mouse gut metagenome | isolation source: J11 | host: mice | place: China: Chengdu | collected 2015-05 ... | reverse complement strand
ACTTTCAGTCGGCGAGCCAGTAGGCGGCCCTTATAGGGCCTGTGCAAACCACCAGTTCAACTGGTGGTTATGATTTTTGAAATTTATTGTTGACAAAGAGTGAATCGAATGATAACATATGTTATATAACGAGTGTTATAAAAAAGGGAGAATGTTATGCCGCCTAAAGCAAAGTATACAAAATCACAGATTACAGATACTGCATTCCGTATGGTAAGGGAAAATGGTTTAAGCGCACTGACTGCAAGAGGTCTGGCGAAAGCACTTGGTACTTCAACAGGTCCGATTTTCACCGTCTTTGATACAGTTTCGGAAATTCAGGATGCAGTAGTTGAAAAAGCAAAGCTTTTATATAATAGCTATTTAAAGTCAGGCTTAACGCAGCCAATCCCATTTAAAGGGGTGGGAATGAAATATATTCAGTTTGCAAAAGATGAGCCTGAACTTTATAAGCTTCTTTTTATGACAGGTGACGGCACCGAACAGATTACGAACTTTCTTCCGGCATATGAAGACAATACTTCTGTGGTGCTCGATCTTATTGAAAGCAGTTACAAAATAGATACTGAAAAAGCCAAAAGCCTTTATAATCATCTTTCGGTTTATGCGTATGGTTATGCAGCACTTTTTGCGCAGGGAATTCATATCTTTACAATGGAAGATATTGACAGAATGATGACCGAACTATTCAGTGCACTGATAAGGAGTTACTTATGAACAATATAATAGAAATCCATAATTTAAACAAATCCTTCGGTGATGTCAGAGCTGTAAGTAATCTGAGCTTTAACGTAAAAAAGGGTGAGTTATTTGCCTTTCTCGGAGTTAATGGTGCAGGAAAATCAACTACAATCAACATTATCTGTGGTCAGCTCGGAATGGACAGCGGTAATGTAATCATTGACGGCTTCAGCCTTAATGAAAATCCGAAAGGTATAAAAAATGCACTTGGTGTTGTATTTCAGAATTCTGTGCTTGATAAAGCTCTTACTGTTTATGATAATCTGGAGAGCCGTGCAGCTCTTTACGGAATATATGGTAAGGCATTTAAGGCAAGACTTTCAGAGCTTGCAAGACTTCTTGATTTTGAGGATTTGCTGAAAAGAACGGTAGGAAAGCTTTCAGGAGGACAGCTGAGACGAATTGATATAGCACGTGCTTTGCTGCACAATCCTAAAATTCTTATTCTTGATGAGCCTACGACAGGTCTTGACCCTCAGACCAGACAAACGCTCTGGAGTGTTATAAGCACATTGAGAAAAGAAAAAAATATGACCGTATTTCTTACCACGCATTATATGGAGGAAGCTGCAGAAGCAGATTATGTTGTCATTCTTGACAGCGGTAAAATTTCCGCAGAGGGAACGCCTTTGGAACTGAAAAACACTTATACAGGAGATTTCATTACACTTTACGGTATCAGCGAGAATGAGGTCAAGCAGCTTGGCAGACCTTATGAAAAAATGCGTGATTCCTACAGAGTATCTGTTGAAAATACGGAAAAAGCAACAGAGCTTATCCTCAGATATCCTGATGTATTTACGGATTATGAAATCGTCAAGGGTAAAATGGATGATGTATTCCTGTCTGTAACAGGTAAAAAGCTTGTAGGGGGAGAAGGCAAATGAAAACATTGAATGTTCTTATCAAAAGAAATATAAAGCTCTTTTTCAAGGATAAGGGAATGTTTTTCACATCTCTGATTACGCCGGCTATTTTACTGGTTCTCTATGCAACCTTTTTGAAAAATGTATATTATGATACCTTTGTTTCCGCTTTGCCTGAAGTCTTTAATGTTTCGGAAAAGCTGATTGATGGATGTGTGTCAGGGCAGATTATTTCTTCCATTCTTGCTGTTTCCTGTGTAACTGTGGCATTCTGTTCAAATATGCTTATGGTACAGGATAAATCGAGTGGAAGTATTAAGGATTTCACAATTTCACCGTTAAAGAGCTCGTCCCTTGCAATCAGTTACTATTTTGCTACTATGATTTCAACGCTGGTGATTTGCCTTGCTGCACTGTGTATCTGCCTTGCTTATGTTGCCGGTACAGGATGGTATATGAGTACGCTTGATGTAATCTATTTATTACTCGATGTTTTTATGCTTGTGATGTTTGGTACGGCACTATCAAGCATTATCAATTTCTTTCTGAATACGCAGGGACAGATGTCGGCAGTAGGAACGATTGTCAGCTCCGGCTATGGTTTCATATGCGGTGCTTATATGCCTATATCACAGTTTTCTGAGGATTTGCAGAAAGTAATATCGTTTTTGCCGGGCACGTATGCGACATCACTTATACGTAATCATGCGATGAACGGTGTTTTTAAAGAAATGTCAGCTCAGGGATTTCCTGATGAAGCTGTTGATTCCATAAAAACCTCCATTGACTGCAATATCTATTTTTTTGACAATAAAGTTTCTATAGAAATGATGTATTTCATATTAATAGCGACCATTGTTATTCTTCTGTCAGTATACGTTATTATAAATATCATCAAAAGTAAAAGGGTAAAATAAGAAAAAGCAGTACGTCTGACTAAGATGTACTGCTTTTTTGCTTGAGTATTTTTGCTGTCGGAATAACAAGAATAAGTGTCAGTATAAATGATAATATATCCGCTGCGGGCTGTACATAGGTTATACCTGCTGCTTTCAGCCATATAGGGAGTGTGAGCATAAGAGGAACATAGAAAATGCCTTGTCTCGCCAGTGCAAGCACAGTTGCTTTTCCGGATATTTTCAGTGACTGCATAAGCATATTTGAGGAGGTGCAGTAGCCGATAAGCGGCATTGCAAAGCACTGTGCTCTTAATGCTTTTGTACCTATCTCAATAACCTCAGCGTCGTCACGAAAAACTGCGATCAGCTGAGGTGCAAATAGAAAGGCAATTACAGAAAAAACAGTTATGATGCAGGTGGTTATGACTGTGGTAAACTTATATCCTTCATAAACTCTTTTATAATTTTTTGCACCGTTATTGAAGCTGCATACAGGCTGATATCCCTGTCCAAAGCCGATTACAACAGCCATACCTAAAAACGTAACTCTGTTAAATACACTCATTCCTGCCACAACGGCATCACCGTATTTTGCACAGGCAAAATTAAGACATATGGTTGCAACAGTCTGAATTCCCTGACGTGCAAGGGAGGGGAGACCGTTTTTGGATATGTCTGCAAATATTTTAAGTTCAGGTTTGCATTTCTTTATATTAATCCTGATATTTTCACCCTTGCGTGTTCCTAAAAGCAGTACAATAAAGCCGATAAACTGACTGATGATTGTTGCAATGGCCGCACCCTGAACACCAAGCCTGAAGGTGAATATGAATAATGGGTCGATAAGAATATTTAAAATACTGCCGCTGAGTATTCCTGCCATTGAGTAAATGGCACTTCCCTGATATCTCAGCTGATTATTAAGAACAAAGGAAGTAAGTATAAAGGGTGAGCCGAGTAAAATATATTTAAGATATCCGCTTGCATATTCAAGTGTTGTCTGTGTTGCACCGAGCAGCAATGCTATTTTTTTGGAGAAAAAGAATCCGACTACAGCCATAATGATTCCGGTTATAAATGCGGTGAAAAAAGCAATGTTTGCATAAATTTCAGCACGTTCCTTTTTCTTTTCTCCAAGAAATGTGCTTATCAGCACTCCGCTGCCGTTGCCAAGAAAAAAACCGACTGCCTGCAGCAGTGTCATAACTGAAAAAACAATACCGATTGACGCAACGGATGTTGTGTCAATTTTTCCTACAAAGTAGCTGTCTGCCATATTATATACAGCTGAAACAAGCATCGTTATGATTGTAGGAACGGCGAGTGACGATATTAATTTCTTTACTGGTTCCTTTGACATTTTGTCAAATTTATCTTTATACTTCTTCATTTTAATTTTTCCTTATATTCTTATATAGACGGACATTTCATTTTCTGTGCGATTTCCCCATTGATAGTATGGAATAAATTTTATATTACATTCTTCAAAATTCGGACTTATGTAATCCGAGTAAAGCGCACTGTCCTCCTGTTCTCTGAAACCGTCTGCAAAGATATTTCCGTCTTTGTAAATGAAATTCGGCTTGTCCGACAGTTTAAGCAGCTGAAGATTTTTGCCGTTGTCTGCTTCCTCGATACAGTATACAATCGGTCCTCTTGTCACAGCAACCTTGCCGATGTTCGCTCTTACCTTGTTGGAGCATTTTATCATTTTTATCTCTGTGATAAACTCTGCATTTATTGTACAGCTTTCCTTGATATCAATAAACGCATAGCCATTTTCAATTTTATAATTTTCAGAAATACTATATTTGTCACACCAGCCGGGAATACGCAGTGCAAGTACAAATGGCTTATTCACTTTTATACTTAATGAAACCTTTCCGTTATCAATATAGCCTGATTTGATATGAATATCTGCCTTGTCACTTGTCATATGATTTCCAATGTACTGATTAACATATATAGTGCTGTCACTTTGCGTAAATATATATTCGTTAATGGAGGAGATTAGCCTTGCAAGATTAGGAGGACAGCAGGCACAGGAAAACCATTTTTGCCTTATCGGTTTTATGTGCTTTTTGCGTGAATCAACCTTTGATGCAATCGGTAAAACCTCAAGCGGATTGACATAGAAAAAGGATTTTCCATCCTCAGCCATTCCTGAAAGAACGGTGTTATAAAGTGCTCTTTCCATAACATCTGCATAATGCGAGTTGATTTCACATTCTGCCATTCGTCTTGCAAAAAATATCAGTCCGATTGATGCACAGGTTTCGGCATATGCCAGATCATTCGGTAAATCGTAATCAAAAGAAAAGGCCTCGCCGTCAACTGTTGCACCGATACCGCCTGTAATATACATTTTTTTGTTTTCAATGTTATCCCATATGCTTTTGCAGGCATTGAACAGCTCCGCATCATTATATGCTTTTGCAATGTCCGTCATAGCCGCGTAAAGATAAACGCCTCTTACTGCGTGCCCTACGGCCTCAGTCTGATACTTCGGCTCAATATGTGCCTGATTGTAATGATAATTATCATTTACTGTTTCTTTGCCGCGTTCCATATCAAAATAATACGGCATTTTTCCTCGTTCTTCAATAAAGAATCTTGCAGTGCTCAGATATTCTTTTTTGCCGGTTGCCTTATAAAGCTTTACAAGAGCCATTTCAGCTATTTCGTGTCCTGGATATCCCTTTATCTTATCTTCGCCAAAGGTTCGGCAAATCAGGTCTGCAAAGCGACAGGCAGCGTCAAGGAGCTTTCGGTTGCCTGTTGCATTATAAAAGCTGATTGCAGCCTCAGCTAGGTGACCGAAGCAGTAGAGCTCGTGGTGGTCCTTAAGATTTGAAAATACTTTGCTTCTGTCGTTTATGATATAAAGTGTATCAAGATATCCGCTTTCAAGCTGTGCTTCGCATATGATGTCAATATATTCATTTGCTTTGTTTTCAAGCTCTTTGTCAGGATGATTCTGCAGTGAATATCCGACTGCCTCAATCCATTTATATACATCGGAATCCTGAAATACCCAGCCGTGAAAAGCATTTCTGTCTGAATTGTTTTCATCATACTGCCACCTGTCCACCGGATAGGTTTCAGGCTCAATACCTTTTCTTATATCTTCGCAAACCTTACCGGCTTTTATAAAATTCTCAATGCAGTAGCTTTTCTCTGCATTATCTATTTTATCCTGCAAGGCGAGATACTGATAAGGGATAACATTTTTTCTTACCGTTTCAAATACTTTATTCCAGAAAGCGTCATCCATTTTTACATTATCTATTTCTGAATGTTTAGAAAAGTTTTTGCTGTTCATATTTGTCTCCAATAAAAATGCACTTGTATTTTCTACAAGTGCATTTTAACATATCTGAAATTAATATCAAGTGTCAGGCGGCAAAGTTTGAGCAATTTATGATTTTATTTAATTCTCTCAGCTGTGCATCTCTCTCTTCTATTCGCTCGAGTCTTCTTTTTTCAAAGGCTTTTCTTTTCTGATCCTTGTATTTCTTTGATTCAAAAAAATACATTACACCGAGTGCAGATACGGAAAGTGAAAAGACATCAATTGCAAAAAGTATTTTCATCTGATTGTCTGTAAGATTGTCAAAAAGATTGAATGAAAGCATTGTAATGCCAAAGCCTGCCGCCAATGTGATTGTTGTGATAAGAATTCCTGTGATGATTTTTTTTACTGTTTTCTTCATAAGAAATACCTCCTTCGTTGTTACAAGCTAATTTTAGCAAATGTATTTTTTTATTCAATAGGTTAAAAGAGGAGTGTCCAACAATTTGGACACTCCTCCGGGTTTATTTTTTTATTTTCAATTTTCTATTGACAATTTTAAAATTTGTGATATACTATTAAATTTTTTCTCAGGTATTCCTGATGGTGAAATGACCAGAACGATTTGATTATCCTCATATTTTTCAACAAAAACCTTTAAGCCGAATTCTTTAAATACGGATATATCCTTGTTAAATTCCGATACCAGAACAATCTGCAGGGTGTTTTCACCGATTTCAATATTTGCGTTTGGCATTTCTTTTTTGAGCATATTGTAAAACTTTTTTGTTTTAGCCGTATAAAGGCGTCTTATTTTTCTGATTTGCGATTTAATGTGACCGTCACGAATATAATTGCACAGTGCAATCTGCTCTGTTTTGCTTGCTGTCTGAGCAAAGCGATAAGCATTTTTATTGAATTTTGCAGTTAATTCATCCGTAAGCACCATAAAGCTTATTCTTATGCCGGGCAAAAGCATTGCAGAAAAGGAGCCCATATATATGATGTTGCCTTTCCCTAATGCGAAAAGTGATGGTGTTGGCTTTACATTATACAGAAATTCATTTTCATAGTCGTCCTCAATAACAAGTGAGTTATTTTTCTGAGAATAGGATATCAACTCGAGACGTCTTTTTATAGGCATAACGTCACCCCACCTTGTCATATGTGAGGGGGAGACATAAATGATATCGGCGTCCTTATCTCTTGTGTGCACCTCAAATCCGTAATCGCTGAAAATGCTCATTCCCTGTGTAAAGCTCTTATCTGGAAAGGAAACACAGCTGTTTCTGTCAATCAGTGCGCACAGTATCTGCAGCAGCGGCTGCACACCTGCACCGATTATGATTCGTTCAGGTGATGCAATCACATTTCTTTTTTCCTTTATATATTGTGATATTGCACATCTTAAATCATATTCACCCTTTGGCTGACTGTAGGAAAGCAGCCTGTCTGTCTGTCTGAGTGCACTCTTAATGTATCTTTGCCACAGGGCAAAGTCAAAGCAGTCCTCGTCAGCCGTACCTCCTGTAAGGTCAAATTCTGTGCTTTCTTCTGCAGCATCTTCATCTTCTTTAATCTGATTTTGTACGATGTCGGAAACGAAATAACCGCTTTTTTCCTGTGCGATAATAAAGCCGTCTGCACATAAATCAAAATAAGCATTCTGAACTGTGGTTACTGACACATCATAAATCTGTGCAGCTTTTCTTACGGAGGGTATTTTATCTCCTGCTTTGAGCTCGCCTGAAAGAATCATATCCCTTATTGTATTATAAAGCTGTGTATATTTTTTCATTACTGTACCTCAAAATATTATTGAAACTGTGTATTTTATTCATTACAGTAATAGTATATAATGATTAAAAAGATATTTCAAGAGGGGAGAGCTATAATGAAAAAATGTGCGGTAATCAATGATTTATCAGGCTTTGGGAAATGCTCTTTAACTGCAGCAATACCGATTATATCCGTTATGGGCTCTGAAGTTCACCCTCTTCCGACTGCAGTTCTGTCAAATCAGACTGCTTATGAAAGCTTTCAGTCTGTGCCATTAACGGATGTAATGCCTGAATTTATATCGGAGTGGAAAAAGCTGAATCCTGTTTTTGACGGAATACTTACAGGCTTTGTCACAGATGAAAAGCAGCTTGATATTATCAGCAATTTTATTGATGAATTCAGGACGGAAAATACAACTGTTATTGTTGACCCTGTTATGGCGGATAACGGTGCTTTATACAGCGGTTATACTCCTGCAATGTGTGAAAAGATAAAAAAGCTCTGCCATAAGGCGGATATCATCACACCGAATATTGCTGAGCTTGCTTTCCTTGCTGATGAAAAATACAGTGAAGATATTGACGATATTAACCGCTATGCAAACAAGCTTCAGCTGGAGGGTATTGAAAGAATAGTTGTCACAGGATATAAGCAGGACAATATGATTTCCAATCTTGTTTATGATAACGACGGTATGGCAATAGCATCGTCAACTCTGATCGGCGGTTATTACAGCGGAACAGGTGATATACTTGCTTCAATAATAATGGGCGGAGTATTAAAAGGTTTAAGCCTTGTTCAGTCGGTTTCACTTGCAACCGAATTTATAAGCAAGGCAATCGCAGATACTGAATGTGATAATCATAATGACGGAATTGAATTTGAAAAATATCTTGGAGATTTGCTATGAAGAATAATAAGGTATTTAAAATGACAATCACAGCCATGTTTACCGCAATGATTTTTGTGCTGACCAGATTCGTTTCAGTCCCTGTCGCAACAGGGTATGTTCACTTTGGTGACGCACTGATTTATCTTGTGGCATCCACACTTGGTGGTGGCTGGGCATTGTTTGCAGCAGCTGTCGGCGGTGTGCTTGCCGATATAACATCCGGCTGGTTTACATATGCGCCTGTTACATTCATTGTGAAAATACTGATTGCACTACTCTTTGTTTTTGTTAACAAAAAAAGTGAAAAAATCTTGACACCGATAACTGCTTTGCTTACAATACCAGCAGGAGCAATTACAATCGGCGGCTATTTTATCGGTGATATGATTATTGATAAGGCCTATGCCGTTGTCAATATTCCCGGAAATACCATTCAGGCGGTCGGAAGTGCTGTTGTGTTTATCGTACTTGCAGCAGCCTTTGACGCTGCTAAGATGAAGAAAAAATTTTTTATGGATAAGAAGTGAGAATTATGGCTGATATCGTTTATACTCTTGAGGGCGGAGTTTATCTGAATATAACAAATAAGTGCCCCTGCAACTGTGCTTTCTGTATACGTTCTAAGGGCGACGCAGTAGGTGATGCTGAAAAGCTCTGGTTTGATGAGGAACCGACTTTTGAAGAAATCAAAAAGGCAATTGACGATTTTGATTTCAGCAAGGTTGACAATGCTGTTTTCTGCGGATACGGTGAGCCTACAAATGCCTATGACAATTTGCTTGCCGCTGCAAAGTACCTCAGAAGCGCGAATCCGGATATTAATCTGAGACTCAATACCAACGGACTTTCCGACTTAATCAACGGAAAGCCTACTGCTAAGGAGCTTTCAGAGAATTTTGATACCATATCTGTTTCTCTGAACGAGCCCACATCGGAAAAATATGATAAAATCACAAGAAATATTTATCCCGGCAGGGCATTTGACGCAATGCTTGAGTTCACATGTGAATGCGTTAAATACTGCAAGGATGTCAGAATGACCGTTGTTGATGTTATTTCTGAGGAGGAAATAGAGCAGGCAAGGCTAGTGTGTGAATCAACAGGTGCCAAATACAAGGTACGCTCTTTTGCCAGAGGCAGATAGTTATTTACAAAATAATAGAAATAATCTACACCCGGTGTTCATTAATTGACACCGGGTATTTTTTTCTTGTAAATATTTTTTATTAATGTTATGATTAAGTTGACAGTAGTCGAAATAATAAGGGGGATTTAGCTATGGCTAAAAGTAAAGGAGCAGGTGCACTTACAGGGCGTACCTGGATGTCGATTATACTCTTTGGTCTTATTGGTCAGATTGCGTGGATGGTTGAAAATATGTACTTTTCACGCTTTATGCAGAATGAGATTACAAGAGCACCATACGCCACAACACTGATGGTTGCTTTTTCCGCAATATTTGCCACATTGTCAACACTTATCGGCGGTGCATTATGCGACAGAACAGGTAAACGTAAAATGTTTATCTGCTGGGGTTATGTTATCTGGGGTCTGACAATTATGATGTTTGCCCTCGTACCAATGCAGCCGAGTGCCGATAAGGTATTGCCTCTTGTAATATTAGTCGTAGCAATGGACTGTGTTATGTCCGTAATCGGTTCAATCAGTAATGATGCTGCCTTTAACGCGTGGGTTACAGATATTTCCGATACCTCAAACAGAGCAAGAGTTGATACTGTTCTTGCAATTATGCCGCTTCTTGCTCTTGCAGTGGTATTTGTAGGCTTTGACGGACTTACAAATGCATCAGCAACTACGGATGACTGGAAAAAGTTCTTCCTTATACTCGGAATTATTCCAAGCATCGGCGGTTTAATCGGTCTTTTGATTATGAAGGATAAAAAGGGAATTACCGCAAATAAAGAAAATTCCTTCCTTTCCGATTTTACATATTCACTTCAGCCAAAGGTAATTAAGCAGAATAAAATGCTTTATGTCTGCCTTGCAGGCAATATGATTTCAGCGATTGCTTATCAGATTTATGTTAACTATCTGTTCAATCTGATTGAAGGCACTCTCGGTATTACAGACTATATTATTCCTGTTGCGATTATTATGGTTGTATCAGCAGTCGTATCTGTTTTAGTTTCATCAGCAATGGATAAGTACGGCAAAAAGCATTTTTATTTCCCAACAATTATTGCAGGAGCAGTAGGCAGCCTTGTAATCTGGTCAGCCAAGTTTCTCGTCGACAAGGATGAAAAACTGCTTATCGGTGTGCTGATTATAGGCGGTATCCTTGCTATCGGTGTAAGCCTTATTATGGCAGGTCTCTTTACTGCATCATACAGAGATTATATTCCTAAGGGAAAAGAAGGCTTGTTTCAGGGATGCCGTATGGTTATGTATGTTTTAGTTCCTATGGTTATAGGACCGCTGATTGCACAGACCATTATCAACTCAGCGAATAAAGGCGTTACAGATGCTGCGGATATTGTTTATCCTATGGAGCTGTTTCTCGGTGCAGCAGTAGTTATGCTGTTTGCTCTTATCCCTGCGGGTATCGTCAGAAATAAGCAGGCAGAACATCATAATAAGCTTTTGCAGGAAATTGAAGATAATCAATGATAATTTGAGTTATATAACAAAAAGCATATGCAGTGTATGATTACATACGGCATATGCTTTTTATTTATATTGATTATATTTTAATTTTGTGGATTTTATTTTCCAGCAGCAATGATATAAAGCCGATTATAAATCCGGATATGTTAAATACAATATCGTCAATATCCACGCTGCCGCATTTGAAAATATACTGATACCCCTCAACAGAAAAGGGAATAATCAGTCCAATTATAAATATCTGGTATTTTTTAATTTTCGGAAAAACTGCTTTAATCAGAAAAGCAATCGGTATGAAAAATGCTACATTGCCTACAAAATTAAACAGCGGCCAGGTATTTCCATGAAAATGGCTTATCATATAATCAAGATAACTGATAAGTCCGTTACCGAATTTTAAATTAACCTCAAAATAACTGTTAGGCTTTCTTGCAAAAATGATTAAAAAAGAAAAAATGTAAAAGGGCAGAAAGGAGAGCCACAGCTTTCTTGACAGCCTGTCAAAGTCAGATTGCCTGCTGACGGAAACACCTATATAAAGAGCGGTGTTGGCAATATAGATTATGCTCAGCCACCACATTTTATAATAATTTTCACTGCCGCTTATATTGGTTACAAAATAATCAAAAGCAAAAAATACAAGAAGTACATTTAAAAATATTCCTGAAAATTCAACAATTCTTTCCTGCTGATTTTTATTGATAATTGCTGCAAGCAGTACAAAAAGGAATACGAGCAAAAATTTTATCAGCAGTCGGTCTGTGCTTGAATAACCGAGATAACCTTGAAATTTATCTGTCGAGATTGTCAGACAGGATAAAATATAAGTTATAACAAAAAATATGTATTTCATTTTATTGCTTATGCCATTTATCATTTCATTACCAGCTTTAAATGTTCAGTTCGTTCAGGAGCTTTTTGTACTGCTCGGATTCATTGTTTGTATTCATAATGGATTTTATCGTGCTCTTTGAATGGGCTTTTCGTTTGAATACCGCATCAAATAATCTGTTAAGCCACGCAACAGGCAACAGGATAGGATGTTTCTTTGCATAGGGGCACTGATTTTTCAGGTATCTTTTGCTTGGGAAAAGCAGTGCAAGCAAGGCTCTCAGCTTTGCGGAAAAATTATTTCGGCCGTCTTTTCCGATTCCCTTGTTGATATAATAGTCACCCAGATTCCTTTTGTTAAAACCAAAACTGCCGCTGCTGATGATTTCATTTTCGAAAAGCTTTCGGAATTCTTCGTTTTTATCAAAATCAATGTCGTTTTTTATCGGTGTGTTGAACCAGTAATTGCACAGCGAAAAGCTTGCTTTTGCAAAGGTTTCAATATGAAGTTCGGCACATTTTGTTATAAATTTATCATAGTCAAAATCAGCCATGTGTCTGATGAGCACATCAATGTCCATAAACATTTTTATCCCTGCACCGCACAGATTAAAATGTTTAATGATGTGGCAAAGAATATAAAGCAGATGCTGCTCATCATCAATGAAATATTCATATCCGTTATTTGTGCACATATCAAATATGTTCTTAAAATACGGATGATCATAGTCCTCTGTGCTGTGTATCTCGATATGCTGTTTATTATAGTCGAAGGCAAAGCCGTTGTCAGAGTCATCATTTATATTAATATTATTGCTTATAATAATTTGACGGAAGCTGTCAATATCAGCATATTTAATAATAACATCAATATCACCGCTTGTCCTGAATTCTTTTACAGGATAATAATTACGCAGAATTGCCCCTTTAATTAAAAGAAAATCTATTCCTGCGTCGGTAAGCATTTTTTTGATATTGTTTATTGCAATTGTTTTACTGTCACTGTCAATAAGCGTATAACCAAGCTTCTGACGAAACTTTGACAGAAGATTTTTTTCAGGCTGATTTTGCCCCTCAAGCATCATAATCTGCTTTGTCGTAATTGCACATACATTATGAATATTTGAAAGTCTGTATATTTCCTGCCAATCTATATTTTCCTCAGCATCAGGAGATATATTATTAAGATAAGATGAAATAAGTGAAACAAAATATTTCTCGTTGCTGTTCATTTTTATACCTCCTTTTTTTATAGATTTTAAATCAATCCTTGCTGTCAGTCAATCCTATTTTCTTTGTCAGTGACTGAATATGCTCAAGATATACAAGACTTGAGAATTCTTTAATTGCCTGCTTGATTGTGCTTTCAATCAAGTCTTTTTGAAGATCGGTTATATTTTTTAGAGAATGAATTGCTTTGATAAGTCTTGTGAAATCAAAGACCTTAATATCCTCATAGTTATTGATTCCTGAGCTTTCCACAAAGTCAAATATTGTTTCAAAAACGTCTTCAATATTTTCTTCACCGACAGCGGCAGTCAGCTTCTTTAAATATTTGTCAACAAATTTGCTCGTTTCATCTGTTTCATCGGTAAATTCAAAATGATTATCACGAATCAGCCAGGATGATACCTGATGCTGCTTAATATTTTCATTTGTGCTTTTTACAATCTTCCTTGATGCGTTGTGATAAAGCATACAGCCGATGATTGAGGACTGCGGAATATATGAAAATATTCTGTTCTTCATTTCAATGAAATCATACCGTTCAATCATCTGTCGCGGAAAGCCGGGTGCATCAAACTCGTAAATGCCTTTGATTTTCTTTTTCAGTGAATTGGAACAGCTTACACCGGAAAAGGAAGCAAGATTGCCGCCCTTTGAGTGACCGCATATCATCAGATTCCTTTGTGCAAGGGTTCCGCATTCCTCAAGATAATAAAGTGCATGAATCTGTGCAGGAACAGGGAACATATAGCTGAGCATTGCGGATTCTTTAATTCCGGTAACACTTGTGTCCGTACCTCTGAATGCGATAACTGCCAGCTCACTGTTTATGTAAAAGGTTATTGCTGAAAATTGCTTGTCAATTTTATCATTAACATTATTTACATATTTTAAAAGTGTGATATTCTTATATCTGTTTGTATGTGCACACTGATTCAGAAGCATGGATGCCTTGTAAACAATTGATATTTTTTCCTTGAGCTCATCCTCGTTGTAGAGATTGAAATACTGGTATGATGCTTCTTCAAGAGTGATTTCCACATCACTGTCAGGTTTACATACTATAGCGGAGAAATCCACATAACTCAGCTGTGAAAATATCAGTGCATCAACCTCGTTGAAGGGCATTTCATTGAAAGACATATTTTTGTATTTTTCAATATATTCCGTAATCGTGCTCATACTCATTCCCCATTAACAAATTGTCTACAAAAAAGATAAATAAAATTCATTTTAGTTTAATAGTTTTGAAATTTTCCTTTGGTAATATTTAGACAAGCAAAAGGAAAGCTTACTTTAGTTTCATAATTTTTTCCGAGTGGAAAACAGTTTTCGGAGTCAGAGTTTCTCCTCATTCAATTCATAAAAATACTTTTTTCATTTCTCTGTCTGTTTTTAAAAATACTCCATCCACTTAACCACCTCTGCTCCCCCAAAGCAGAGGTGTGTTTCTTTTATGGACAAATTAAAATTCGTTATAGCTTACCATTTTGTTTATATCAATAAATGTATTGTGAAGCGGATTTACAGGTACATCCTCAGCAGGGTAGCCTGTCGGAAGAAGGGCAAGTATTTCCAGATTATCAGGGATTGAAAAATGACTGCGTATTTTTTCAGGATCAAATGCCATTACCCATGTTGTTCCCAGTCCTATGTCTTCTGCCTGAAGCATCATGTGCGTTGTTACTATGCTTGCATCAATTTCAGCAGAGTTTTTGCCGTCATATCTTCTTACATATGCCGCTTCACTTTCATAACAGATGATAAAGCAAAGCGGTGCATTAAAGCCGTATTTTGTACACTCGTTCAGCTTGGAAAGCTTTTCTTTATCATGGATTACAAGTATTCTCTGCGGTTGTTTATTAACAGCAGTGGGTGCAACAAGAGCAGCGTTTAAAATCGTATCAATTTTATTCTGCTCAACCTCCTGCTCTTTGAATTTTCTGCAAGAAAAGCGTTTTTTCGCTAATTCGGAAAAAGACATATAAATTTACCTCACTTTAATTTATGCCTATATAATAGCAAATATATATTAAAAACACAATAAATATATGCTTTTATTTTTTGTTCAAATCTGTTAGAATAATAACACGATTTACTTTATTGCTGAAAGGATAATTTATGGATATTACATTAAAGCTTACTCAGGAATTTTCACTGAAAGCATGGCAGGTTGAAAACGTTATAAAGCTGATTGACGACGGCAATACAATTCCTTTTATTGCCCGCTACCGAAAAGAAGCGACAGGCTCGCTTGACGACCAGCTTTTAAGAAATCTTTATGACAGACTGACTTACCTGAGAAATATGGAGGAGCAGAAGGAAAAGATTATTGCCTCTATCGAGTCACAGGAGTTAATGACGGATGAGATAAAAGCATCTATTGAAAATGCAGCAACACTTACCGAGCTTGAGGATATATACAGACCCTTCAGACCTAAGAGGAAAACACGTGCTTCTGTTGCAAAGGCTAAAGGCTTGCAGGGCCTTGCAGATGCTGTATATGCGCAGGAAAAGGACAGCAAATCACCGTTGGAGCTTGCTGAGAATTATCTGAATGATGAGGTTGAAACCGTTCAGGATGCAATTGACGGTGCAAGGGATATTATTGCCGAAATGATATCCGATGATCCGGCTGGCAGAAAAATGATACGTTACTCCTGCAAGAATAACGGCAGCATTGTTGTAACAGGGATTAAAGAGGATTTAGGCGTGTACGAAATGTACAAGGATTACAGCGAGCCTATTAAATCCATTGCCGGCCACAGAGTGCTTGCAGTCAACAGGGGAGAGAAGGAAGGCTTTCTTAAGGTATCTGTTGATTTTGATAAAATAGTTGCACTCTCAATGCTGTCCAATCTTCACGTTAAAAATAATTCACCAACAACGGATGTAGTTATTGAAGCGATAGAGGATTCCTATTCTCGTCTTATTTTTCCGTCCATTGAGCGCGAAATCAGAAATACACTGACGGATAATGCCAGTGAAAGTGCAATAGAAGTTTTTGCAAAAAATACACGTCAGCTGCTTATGCAGCCGCCAGTGAAAAATAAAATCACACTGGGCCTTGATCCCGGATACAGAACAGGCTGTAAGGTTGCAGTTGTTGACGAAACAGGCAAGGTGCTTGATACAGGCGTAATCTATCCTGTTCCGCCTCACAACAAGATAGAAGAGGCGAAGAAGATTATAAAGAATCTTGTGAAAAAGCATAATGTGCAGATGTTTGCTATCGGCAACGGTACTGCGTCACACGAGACGGAGGTTTTCGCCGCTGAGGTAATCAAGGAGCTTGACTGCGGTATAACATATATGGTAGTCAGTGAAGCAGGTGCGTCGGTTTATTCAGCATCAAAGCTTGCTGCACAGGAATTTCCTGAATATGATGTTTCCTTAAGAAGTGCCGTATCCATTGCCAGAAGACTTCAAGACCCACTTGCCGAGCTTGTTAAAATTGACCCTAAGGCAATCGGTGTGGGGCAGTATCAGCACGATATGCCGCAGAATCGCCTGTCACAGGCGCTTGACGGCGTTGTTGAAGACTGCGTAAACGCAGTAGGTGTAGATTTGAATACTGCATCTGCTCAGCTTCTGAACAGAGTTGCAGGTGTGTCCTCTGCGGTTGCAAATAATATTGTTGCTTACCGACAGGAGAACGGTGCATTCACATCACGTGAGCAGATTAAGAAAGTATCAAAGCTCGGACCGAAGGCATTTGAGCAGTGCGCAGGCTTCCTCAGAGTGAGTGAAAGTAAAAACGTTTTAGACAATACGGCAGTTCATCCTGAAAGCTATAGTGCCGCCAAAGAGTTGCTTAAGCTCTGCAATGTGTCAGATGCCGATGTGAGAAACGGAAATGTTTCCGCCATTCAGAGTTATGTCAAGACAGTCGGTACCTCTGCACTTGCACAGCAGCTTGGTATCGGAGAGCCTACTCTGATTGATATTACTAAGGAAATTGCAAAGCCCGGCCGTGACCCACGTGACGAGCTGCCTGCACCTCTGCTGAGAACGGATGTTATGGGCATTGACGATTTAAAGGTTGGTATGGAACTCAAGGGTACTGTAAGAAATGTTATTGATTTTGGTGCGTTTGTTGATATCGGTGTGCATCAGGACGGACTTGTTCATATTTCTCAGATAACGGATAAATATATCAAGCACCCAAGTGATGTGCTTAAGGTAGGCGATATTATTACTGTCTGGGTATTATCAGTTGATGCAGCCAAAAAGAGAATCGGTCTGACAATGAAGGCGCCTAAAAATGGAAATTAAAGTTATTAAATCAAGGCGCAAAACGATTTCACTTTCTGTTGATGATAATCTGAATGCTGTTGTGAGAGCACCATATGGCGTATCTAATGAAAAAATTAATGATTTTGTAGAGCACAACAGAGAATGGCTTATGAAAGCAACAGAGCGCAAGAAAGCACAGCTTGAAAGAACAGACCTTAGTGATGATGAAATACAAGATTTAATTCATCTTGCTAAGGACGTTATTCCAAAGCGAGTGGAATACTATTCCGGAATAATGAATCTCTGTCCGACAGGAGTAAAAATCACAAAGGCGAAAAAGCGTTTCGGCTCATGCAATGGAAAAAACTCTCTTTGTTTTTCCTGCTTTCTTATGAAATATCCTATGGAAGCTGTCGATTATGTTGTGGTGCACGAGCTTGCACATATAAAGCATCATAATCACAGTAAGGATTTTTATAACTTAATCAATCACTATATGCCGGATTATAAGCAAAGAGAAAAATTGTTGAAATAAGTTATATCTATGTATAGGTCGGAGAATATTATGAAATTCGGAGTAATTACAGATATCCATAACAATTATATTGCACTTAAAACTGTAGTTGATAAATTGAATCAGGCTGAATGTGATAAAATTATCTGCTGTGGGGACATAATCGGAATAGGACCGTATCCTGAAGAAACAGTTCAATATATGATGCAGATCCCAAATCTGATAGCAGTTCGCGGAAATCACGAAAAATATTTACTTGATGGAATGCCTGCAGAGTATCCTAATATTGAAAATATGGGTCTTGAAGAAATGAAGCACCATAAGTGGGAACATAGTTTATTATCTACCAAATCAATTGCTTTTCTTAAGTCTTTACCTTGCAAAACAGATTTTGCTTGTGAGGCCTTTAACATATCTGTTATGCACTATATTATGGATATTGACGGAAATTATAACTATAGTAATTATAAACAAAATCCAACAGAGCAGGATTTAGCAGATATGTTTGCCGATGTAAAAAGCGATATCATCCTGTATGGACATAATCACTGCAGAAATATTTGCAAAGGTGACAAATTGTATATTAATGTCGGTTCTCTTGGATGTCCGGCGCAGGATAAAAATTTGGCACGAGCAGGTATTCTTAAAATAGAGAATGGAAATGCTGAAATACAGCCAATTGATTTGGAATATGATGTCAATAGTGTACTTGATTCGATTGATGAAATAAATTATCCAGATGCTGAAAATATAAAGAAATTTTTTTACGGAAATTGGTGAAAGAATTTAAAGGATAAGATTTGCAATGTTCATAGTGGATATTAATGATATTGAAAATATTTTGAAAGACTATCATATTTTTTCAAAAATAATACAAATTACAGAATTACAAAGATATGATTATGAAAATAGTAATTCTGAACAGAAAAAGGTTCGTCTTATCATTAAAGCAGACTTGGAAGAATTCTCTTCTCTTGTTATACGCTTAAAGAATGAGTCTGATGTTACAATAGAGCTGATTGAAAGTCAATGCGAATTTGCAGATACTCTCAGCAATAATGGGGTAGCAACACCTTATCAATATAAAATTTGCGATAAATTTGCCAAGTGGTATAGTATCAACGGATACGATGTAATAGCAACCGTTGAGGAATTTGCTGAAAATGAAATCAAAACTGTTGATGAGGTCACGGCAAGAAAGACAGGCAAATTACTGGCGGCAATGCATAATATTTCAGAAGCAAATAATCTGCATATTCATAATGGAGTTTTATTTAATTTTTTTGAACGTAACGAGCTGTTTGATTTTGAAACCTTTAGTTCTATTAAATCAGGTCTAGAAGATAAAGACAGAGTTATATTTGACAGTATTGTAAATAAGTATAATACTTATATGAATATTCTTTCTCCGTTAAAAGAATGTAAAAAGTATGCAGTTCAGGGAGATATAAGCAATTGCAATTTATATCAAAACGCATCGGAAGAAATCGGCGTTTTTGATTTTAACAGAAGCGGTGATAACATACTTTTTTGTGATGCAGTTATGCAGTCTGTATTTGAAGCAAGGCTTATGGATTATCCAAAGAATAAAGATAATGATTTTGAGGTAAAAATATTGATGTCCTTTTTGGATGGATACTGCTCTATTCGACCATTTTCAGAATATGAGAAAAAATTTTTTCCTTATCTTTATTCGATTATAAACGCTTTTTGGAGTTCTGATATACGCTGGGATAAAGATAGTCTGTTAAATCAATATAAAAAAGGCGATACCGAAGGAGTGCATAGACGGCTTATTAAAATCCACGAACATCTTGCATTGAATGATAAAAAATTATCCTGAAGAATTTCTGTAAATTGACTTTAAAATACATTTGATTATATAACACAAACCACGAACAGAAATGTTCGTGGTTTTGTGCTGCTATAAGAGATATTATCTTAAACTTTTTTTATGTTTACGATTACAATTTCAGGGTGATTGAATAGTCTGAGAGGGAATTCGGAATTGCCTAAACCTCTGCTTATGATAAGTTTTGGTCGGTCACCAAAGGTACCGCGTGCATATTTCGGAAGCACGCCCTGACCCGGTGAAAACAGCGGACCGACAAACGGCATAATCCATTGACCGCCGTGCGCGTGGCCGGATAACTGCAAATCAAAATCGTACTGACTGTAATTGACCTCTTTAATTCCTTCAAAATTTTCAGGAAAATGGCAGAGGACAAGCCTGAAGTTATCAGCTCTTTCCAACTCGGCAAAATGTTCACTCATATCCTTATATTTGAACGTGCCTTTTTTTCTTTCCTTGTAATCGGAAAAATCAGCCTGATTTTCATCAAGTCCGAGAATTGTTATATTATCTGTCTTTAAGCATTTGTTCAGCAGAACGTTGAATCCGATTTCTTCAAGCTCCTGCATAAGCTCTTCAAAATAATCAAGCCGTCTTTCGTGATTGCCTGTAATGTAATAAACCGGTGCAATTTTTACAAGCTCATTGCCGTATGCAAGCATTTTGTCCTTATTACGGCATTTATCATTGATATAATCACCTGTGATGCATATTATATCAGGGTCAAGCTCTTTTGTCCTGTCTAATACCTCTTTAAAAGGCTTTGAGTGAAAGTCAGATAGGTGAACGATTCTGACATCGCTCTGTACTTTGTTGCTTTCCATTTCGTATTCAGTTATATCAAGTTTGTTGTTCTGGTAATAACAGAATACAAAAAACAGTATAAGCAGAACAATTACAATAAATGCTATTAATAATTTCATTCAACATCACCTGACAATATAATATAATTAATATTTATTTTAGTCAATATTCAAAATTTGTTTTCAAATTTAAAGGATAATATGTTATTATTGAGTATAGTATAATGGAAAGGGTGAAAATTTTGGATAATTCTATACGCCTTTTGGCAGAAAAAAACGAAAAATATATTTTGTGCGACAAAGCATGCTTTGCAGCCAATTCACGCGGACGAGCAGTTAAAGAGCCTGATGATGCAGTAAGAACGTGCTTTCAGCGAGACAGAGACAGAATTATTCATTCACAGTCCTTCAGACGCCTTAAGCATAAAACACAGGTGTTTCTTGCACCGAGCGGTGACCATTACAGAACCCGCCTTACACATACCCTTGAGGTTGCACAGATTGCAAGAACGATTGCAAGGGCACTTCGACTTAATGAGGATCTGACGGAAGCAATTGCACTGGGTCACGATTTGGGACACACCCCATTTGGGCATGCAGGCGAGCGTGCACTCAATAAGCTCTGCGACTGTGGATTTAAACATTACGAACAGAGCGTTAGAGTTGTTGAAAAGTTGGAAAAATACGGCAAAGGACTTAATCTTACGGATGAAGTAAAGAACGGAATCCTGTGCCACACAAGGGGTGAGGAGGCTTATACCCTTGAGGGGCAGATCATCCGTATTGCTGATAAAATTGCTTACATAAATCACGATATTGATGATGCTATCCGTGCAGGCGTTATGGCTGAGGAGGATATTCCGCTCAGTCTCAGAATGCAGCTCGGTATGACTAAAACAGAACGTATTAATAATATGGTGCTGGATGTTATTCATACAAGTGACAAACTGATAAGAATGAGTGATGATTTTTATACAGGCTTTATGGATTTGCACAGATTTATGTTTACTGCCGTGTATACAAATCCTGTTTGCAAGGGTGAGGAAAGCAAAGCAGTTGATATGCTCGAAAGAATTTATTCCTACTATATTAAAAATATTGATAAGATGCCTGAGGAGTTTATACGCATTGCGGAGTCTGACGGTGATGAGCGTGCCGTATGTGACTATATTGCCGGAATGAGTGATAATTACGCATTGAAGGTGTTTAACAATTTATTTGTACCTATGTTCTGGCTGGAATAATAGGATTTGATTTTATGAAAGGGCGGTGAGACTGTGCCGTTAAATGAATCTTTTTTACAGGAGCTTAAATTCAAAACAGATATTGAAGACATTATTTCAGGCTATGTTTCACTGAAAAAACGTGGTTCAACATCACTTGGCTTATGTCCGTTTCATAATGAAAAAACACCTTCCTTTACTGTTTATAATGATACGCAGTCCTTTTATTGCTTCGGCTGCGGAGCAGGCGGAGATGCAGTAACTTTTATAAAGAAGATAGAAAATCTTGATTATATTGACGCTGTTAAACTATTGGCACAGCGTGCAGGACTTCAGATGCCGGATGATAACAGCTATGACGACAGTCTTTCAAAGAAAAGACGGCGTATTCTTGAAATCAACCGTGAAGCAGCCAGATTTTTTTATAGCTATCTTTTAAGTCCTCAGGGCAAAGTCGGACTTGACTATTACCTGAATCGCGGACTTTCAATGAATACAATTAAAAGATTCGGTCTTGGCTATGCACCGGACAGTTGGGATAGCTTATTAAAACACCTAAAGGATAAAGGCTTCAGACCTAGTGAAATGGTTGATGCCGGTGTGGTTAAAATCGGAAAAAACAACAGGTATTACGATATTTTCAGAAACCGTGTTATGACACCGATTATTGACGTACGCGGTAATGTAATTGCTTTCGGCGGCCGTGTACTTGACGACAGTAAGCCAAAGTATATAAATACATCTGATACGTTGGTTTATAAAAAGACCAATGAACTTTTCGGTCTTAACCTTGCAAAGGATAACTGCAGTGACAGTCTGATACTTTGTGAAGGCTATATGGACGTTATTGCGATGCACCAGGCAGGCTTTAAAAATTCTGTTGCCGGCTGCGGAACGGCTCTTACAAATGAACAGGTCCGATTGATAAGCAGATATACAAAAGAGGTTATCCTTGCCTATGATGCTGACGAGGCCGGACAGAAAGCACTGAATAAAGCAATCGGCTTATTTAAACAGACAGATATTAAGGTAAGAATACCTGCACTTTCCGGCGGAAAAGATCCTGACGAAATCATTAAGAAATTCGGACGGGACAAGTTCAAGGGCATGCTTGAGGGTGCTTCAAATGAAATTGAATTTGCACTCCTTGATTTAAGAAATAAAAATAATCTGAATACCACACAGGGGAAAATTGATTTTCTGAGCGGTGCGATCAGAATCCTTTCTGATGTCAGTCCGATTGAACAGGATTTATATCTTACACGGCTTTCAGGTGAGCTGGGCGTTGAAAAAGCAAGTATAAAAATCCAGCTGAATGATTATATTAAAAGAAAAAAGAGCAGTCAGAAAAGGAATATGTATAAATCTGTTATCAATGATAATATCAGAGAAAATCAGAAGCTGACGTATGAAAACAATACAACCATAAGACAGATAAAAGCTGAGGAAAGAATTATCGCATTGCTGTTAAGATATCCTGACTGCAGGAATCTGTGCAGTGATTTTGATGTCGAAAAATTTTCATCAGTGTTTATAAAACGGGTATTTAAGGAAATAATATCAAGGCTGAACAATCATCTGGATGTTGAGCTGATTAACTTCAGTCAGTCCCTTACGGATGATGAGCTCGGCCGCTTATCAGGTATTATTGCCAGAACCTGTGAAAGCAAAAATGCAAAAAAAGAGTTTTCCGATTGCCTTAATATTGTCAATGAGGAATATGAGAAATCCAATAAAACCTCATCCTCCTCAATGACGGACGATGAATTCAGAAAACTGTTTAACAATGGATAGATTTTGAAAATATATTTCTTTACAGAATCCAAAATACATACAGAGGAGATTTTTTATGAAGGAAATTAATCTTACACCGAATCAGCCTGTAAGCGAGGATAAAAAGCAGCAGGCATTCAAAAAGCTTGTTGATAAAGGTAAGCAGGTAGGTCATCTTACAACGCAGGAAATTGATAATCTTATCGTTGAGCTTGATCTTGATGTTGATGAGCTTGAAAAACTCAATGAACAGATAGATGCTGCTAATATCAATATTATTGACGACTTTTCGGCAGAGGCTCTTGACAGCATTAATCTTGAGGTAGATTTGCCTAAGGAGACGGATGCTGCGGAGACTGTTGCCGTTAACGATAATGCGGCTATGGATGACCCTGTTAAGGTTTATCTTAAAGAAATCGGACGTGTTCCGCTCCTTACTCCTGAGGAGGAAATTGAGCTTGCTATCCGTATTGCTGATGATGATCAGAATGCGAAAAAGCGTCTTGCTGAAGCAAACCTGCGTCTTGTTGTAAGTATTGCAAAAAGATATGTGGGCAGGGGAATGCAGTTCCTTGATTTGATACAGGAGGGTAATCTCGGTCTTATCAAGGCTGTGGACAAGTTTGATTATACAAAGGGCTTTAAGTTTTCAACCTATGCAACCTGGTGGATCAGACAGGCAATCACTCGTGCAATTGCGGATCAGGCAAGGACAATACGTATCCCTGTGCATATGGTGGAGACAATCAATAAGGTTAAAAAGGCAAACAGTCAGCTCCTTCATGCCAACGGCAGAGAGCCTACTCCGGATGAAATTGCCGAGTATCTCAGTATGCCAGTTGAAAAGGTAAGGGAGATTTTGAGAGTTGCGCAGGAGCCTGTTTCTCTTGAAACACCAATCGGTGAGGAGGAGGATTCACATCTCGGTGATTTTATCCCTGATGATGATGCACTTGCACCTGCTGATGCAGCATCAATGAGCCTTCTTAAAGAACAGCTTTCCGATGTTCTGAAAACACTTACTCCGCGTGAGGAAAAGGTGCTTTCACTCCGTTTCGGTCTTGAGGACGGAAATCCGAAAACACTTGAAGAGGTCGGTAAGGAATTTAACGTAACACGTGAGCGTATACGTCAGATTGAGGCAAAGGCTCTCAGAAAGCTCCGTCACCCAAGCAGAAGTAAAAAATTGAGGGATTTCTTAGACTGATGACACAGGAAAAAATTAACAGAATTAACGAGCTTGCGCACAAGTCGAAGACGGTTGGTCTTACTGAAGAAGAAAAGAATGAGCAGGCTGTACTCAGAAGAGAATATATTGATTCCTTTAAGGCAAGTCTTATAGGTCAGCTTGAAAACACCTATATTGTTGACGAAAAGGGAAATAAGAAAAAGGTTAGAAGAAAATCAAATGGCAAAGTTAATCATAATTGAGGGGCTTGACGGCTGCGGAAAATCAACGCAGACGGCACTTCTTGAAGAATATTTTCAGTCGGAAAATATGGATTATAAGAAAATCAAGCTCCCTGACTACGACAGTCCGTCGAGTACTTTGGTGAAAATGTATCTCGGCGGTGAGTTCGGTAAGAATGCAGATGATGTCAATGCATATGCGGCAGGTGCATTCTATGCCGTTGACCGCTATGCATCCTTCAAGCTTGGATGGAGTAAGGATTATGAGGAAAAAGACATTATTCTTGCCGACAGATATGCTACATCAAATTCTATCTATCAGATGGAAAAGCTGGATAAAAGCCAATGGGATGAATATCTTGAATGGTCTGCCGACTTTGAATATAACAAAATCGGAATACCAAAGCCTGATTTGGTTATCTATCTGGATATGCCGATTGAGATTTCTCAGAAGCTTATGACCTCACGCTACAATGGAGATGAGGATAAAAAGGATGTTCACGAGGCTGATGTTACATTTTTAAAGCAGTGCCGAAATGCAGCGCTCTATGCAGCAGAAAATCAGGGCTGGACTGTTATCAGCTGCTCTGACGGTGAAAATCCGTATTCAATTGATGAAATACATAACAAAATTATTGGATGTATAAAAGAAAAAATAATGAATATTTAAAAGGAATTTTAAATAATGCTTAGTTTTAAGAAACCCACTATAGAAGATAAGCAGTGGGTTGACGAATGTTTGAAATATGTGAACAGCTTTAACTGTGAATATACTTTTGGTAATCTTTTAGTATGGAGTACATCCTACTTGACAACAATATGTAAATATAAAGATTTTCTCTTATGCCGTTGGGGCAGAAATAATAATTATATGTATTCTGTTCCAATTGGCAAGGGCGATTTCAAAGATGCAGTTGAGCAGATAATCAATGATGCGAAATCATTTCATATTACTCCTGTAATTTACGGCGTAACCGAGAATTATAAAAAGCTCATTGACAAATATTTTCCAAACCGTTTTTCATATGAATATGATGAGGGATATAATGATTACATTTATTCAGTTGAAAAAATGGCGGAGCTCAGGGGTAAAAAGTATCACGGTAAACGCAATCATATAACGAATTTTAAAAAGAATAATCCTGACTGGTCTTTTGAAATTCTCAATCAGGATAATATTAATGAGTGTATTGCACTTCACAGTCAGTGGATAAAAAATCACGAGGATGATGAGGACTATTCATATGAATTTGAGGCAGTGCTTACCGCTTTTGAAAATTATGAAAAACTCGGATTCGTCGGCGGACTCATCAGAGTTGACGGTAAGGTTATTGCCTACACAATGGGTGAACGTCATTCAGACAAGTTGTTTGTTACGCATTTTGAAAAAGCTCCTGCTGAAATTCAGGGTGCATATCCTATAATAAATCAGGAGTTTACACGTAACTGTCTTATGAATTATGAATATGTCAACAGGGAAGAGGATTTAGGTCTTGAGGGTTTGAGAAAGGCTAAGCAGTCCTATAATCCTGAATTATTTTTAGAAAAATGTGTGGCAACATATAATGGTTAAAATTTTTGAAGCAAAAGAATATAATGATGAAATGATTTTACTTTGGCAACAAGCCTTTGGTGACAGCAGGGAAGATGTTATATTTTTTCTGGAAAATGCCCATAATATCAGTTGCCTGTGCCTATATGATAACGATTGTCTTTGCTCAATGCTTTTTCTTGTGGATTGCAAGGTGCTGGGCGAAGATTATAAATATATTTATGCTGCCTGTACGGATAAATCTTATCGGTCAGCAGGATATATGTCACAGCTGTTGAAATATTCGCAGGAGAATTATAAAAGAATTTTATTGATTCCTGCTGATGATTCACTTGTTTCCTATTATTCAAAAAGAAGCTTTAATCATAAAGCAGATATTCATAACATTATATTTAATGAGTGCGATGAAATTAAGGAGTATTTGTTTGAAGGCTGCTCCCTTGATGAACCATTTGCACTCGCATATATTGGAGATTAATTATGGTATATTTATTTTTAGCAGACGGCTTTGAGATTATTGAGGCACTTGCACCTGTTGATATGTTAAGACGTGCAAAGCTTGATGTAAAGACTGTCGGTGTAACAGGTAAAAATGTTTTGTCCTCCTGCGGTGTTGAGGTAACAGCAGACATTACAATTGATGAATTTGAATACATTGATGTTGATGCAGTCATTCTTCCGGGAGGTATGCCAGGTACTCTTAATCTTGAGAATAACAATACTGTTCAGAATACAATCGATAAAGCTGTTGAAAATAAAGCATTAATCTGTGCAATTTGTGCCGCTCCGTCTATTTTAGGTCACAAGGGATTACTTAAAAATAAAGAGGCTATTGCTTTTCCAGGATTTGAAAAAGACCTTGAGGGTGCTGTGATTTCAGAGCAGTATGTTGTTAGAGACGGTAATTTCATTACTGCTAAAGGTGCAGGTGTAGCCGTTGACTTCGGTCTTGAAATTGTCAGGGCTCTGACAGATGAAGAAACAGCAAATAATATAAGGAATACAATTCAGTGCGAACCAAACAAAACTTAAGACGTGAATTAAAGATATGCAGAAGTAATATTGAGAATAAAAAAGAAACGGACAAAAAAATCTGTGAAAATCTTATGGCTTCAGATTTTTATAAGAATGCCGAAACTGTATTATTCTACGCTGCTTTAGATGATGAAATAAATATTGATGAATGTATTAAATCAGCTTTATCGCAGGGCAAGAGAGCGGCATTGCCTGTATGCCTTGATGATAACGGAAATATGAAATTTTATTACATAAATTCTTTAAAGGATATTAAAACAGGCTTTTTCGGTGTACGTGAGCCTGATATAAATATCTGTGAAGAAGTAATGGATTTTAGTTCTTCTGTATGTATTGTGCCTGGAATAGCTTATGATAAGCAAGGCTACAGGCTTGGATACGGAAAAGGGTATTATGACAGATTTTTGAAAAATTTTACTTTTATTTCTTTAGGTCTGTGTTATAATGAATTAATGATGGATTTTTTACCGACAGATGAATATGATATTTCTGTTGATTATATTATTACTCAGGACGGACTTCTTAAGGTGATTTAAAGGAGGATATTATGGATAACAATGAGTTTAAGCTGGAGGAATCAGGTATTAATCCTGTAAATACTGCCGGCAGCGACAAGGATGTTTACTTTTCAAATGTTGATAACGATGATATTCCTGCCGCAGCAAAGACAGCTACCGTTAAAAGGTCAGCACCAAAGCAGAAGAAAAGTAAGGGTGTTGCAAGTACTTATGTGTTCTTTATCGTTGTCATTGTTCTTTCAATGGTTATTTCTGTTTACGCGGTTATGTGTATGAATGATGTGCTTGCGATTACAAAAACAAATTCGACTGTAACTGTAAGCTTCAGTGAGCCGATAGACAATATTGATGACGCTGTCGATCTTCTTTCCGATAACGGCTTGATTAAGTGTAAAAATTTCTGTAAGCTGTTTGCAAAATTCCGCGAAAGTCAGGTTGGTCCTGACTGGAGAAACGGCGTTCATTATGATGATAAAACATACGAACCAGGCGTTTATTATCTGTCCGGCAAAATGGGGCTTGAAGGTATGCTTCAGGCAATGCAGGGCAATGCTGCCACCGCAGAAACAGTAACTTTGACCTTCCCTGAAGGTCTTACTGTTCCTGAAATTGTGGACAAGCTTGTTGCAAATGAGGTTTGTGATAAGGCAGCTCTTCTTTCAGCAATTGAGACAGTTAATTTCTCATATTCACTTGTGAATTCTCTTCAGGCTGATGAGAAGGTTCCATATCGTCTTGAGGGTTATCTTTTCCCTGATACCTATGATTTCTATGTTGGTGAAAGTGCTTCATCCGTTGTAAAAAAATTTCTTGCAAACGGTGATACACGTATTAAAGAGGAACACAGGAAAAAGGCTGAGGAAATGGGATATTCAATGCATGATATTATTATCATTGCATCCATTATTCAGAAGGAGGCAGGCAATGAGGAACAGATGAAAACGATTTCTGCCGTTCTTCATAACCGTTTGTCTAATACTGTTCAATATACTTCCATAGGCTGTGATTCCACAAGTGATTATATTAAAAATAAAGTCGGTCCTGCTCTTTCCTCAACCTCAGCTCATACAGCAGACTATTATCTGAATTATTATGATACCAATATTTCTTCTGAGGTTGTAGGCTTGCCTGAAGGTCCTATATGCAATCCGGGTCTTGCTGCGATTGAAGCAGCTCTTAACCCTGACGGAAGCGATGCTTATTTCTTCTTCCACGATAACAAGGGCAATCTTTATACCGCAAAAACAAATTCTGAATTTAATGAAAAGGTAGCAACCTATGCACCTTATTTACTGTAATGATTATGAGAAAAATTGAACTTCTTTCACCTGCCGGTGATTTTGAAAGACTTAAGCTGGCGTTGAAATTCGGAGCGGATGCTGTTTATCTTGGCGGTGAACAGTTTGGTATGCGTACCAATCCTTCCAATTTTAATGCTGACCAGCTTAAGGAGGCTGTAAGCCTTGTACATTCACTTGGCAAAAAGGTATATTTAACCTGTAATACCTTGCCGAGAAATAATGAAATTGAATATTTGCCTGATTTTTTAAAGTATGCTGCTGATATTGGTATTGACGCATTTATTATTGCGGATGTCGGTGTTATGATGCTGGCAAAAAAATATGCACCTGATGTGGAGATTCATATGTCAACGCAAGTCGGTATAGTGAATTACCAGACAGCAAATTCCTTTTATGAGCTTGGAGCAAAGCGCATTGTTACTGCACGTGAGCTTTCACTTGAGGATATAAAAACAATCAGAGATAAGACTCCGCCTGAGCTTGAAATTGAGGTTTTTGTACACGGTGCAATGTGTATGAGCTTTTCAGGACGCTGTATTCTTTCCGATTATATGGTCGGCAGAGATGCCAACAGGGGTGACTGTGCTCAGCCCTGCAGATGGAAATATCATCTTGTTGAGGAGACACGTCCCGGTCAGTATTTCCCGGTAAATCAGGACGAAAGCGGAACTTATATTTTCAATTCACGTGACCTTTGTATGATTGAGCATATTCCTGAGCTTGTTGATGCAGGAATTGATTCCTTTAAAATAGAGGGCAGGGCAAAGAGTGAGTATTATACCGCAATTGTCACCTATGCCTATCGCAATGCAATTGATGAATATTTAAAGAATCCGAGTGCTGATTTTAAAGTTCCTCAGTGGATTCTTGATGAAATGGAAAAAATGAGTCACCGCGAATATACTACCGGTTTCAATTTCGGACCCATGAAAAACGGTCAGGTTCTTGACACAGGAGGATATATACGCAGCTGGGATGTTTGTGCATTATTTAACAGCTATAGTAACGGACGTCTTGTGGTTGACCAGAGAAACCGTTTTTATCAGGGCGATATTCTCGAAGTTGTTGAGCCGAATAAAAAGCCGTATCAGATTACTGTTGAGGATTTGTACAATGAAACAGCTGATGAAAAGGTTGATGTTGCCAATAAAGCGACCAATACATATTCTTTTAAATGTGATATTCCGATTTCATCTGATGCTATTTTCAGACGCCAAAGAACTGAATAAATATTAACCCCCTGTGTAAACTACTCAGGGGGCGTTTTTTATGAGTAAAAGATTGGTATCTCTTTTGTGCGTGTTTTCTCTTTTATTCACAGGTATTATAGGCAGATGTGCTTATATTGCAATGGGTTCGGCATATCAGATATCTGACAGCTATAACAGTTATACACTGAATATTGGCAGGCTTTATACAAACATTTACGACAGGGCAGGAAGAAAAATAAATAATAATGATAAATCCTTTGTAGCTGTAATACGTCCGAATGAAAAATGCCTTAACGAGCTTGATAAGCTGTTTGATAAAAATGAGGTTACTGAGATAACGGATGAGCTGTCTCAGGGATATCCTGTTATCAGAGAGATAAATAAAAAAATCAATACAAAATACATTAAAATTTTTGAAAAAATCAACGATTATAATATTATAGCACCTCACCTCCTGAATAAGGAAAACGGAGGGCTTGAGCAATATGTCAGTGAAGAAATCGGCTCTCTTTCTGTAAATTTCTCTGTTGATGCGGTGGGCAGACTGCTGACAGGTGACGACGGTACAGTCGTAAATGATAACTATGACAGCAATGATGGTGTAGTCATTTCACTGGACAGTGAAGTACAGAAAATAGCAGAAGAAGCCGCAAGGTCAATTCCAAAAGGCTCGGTTGTGATTCTTGATACAGAAACGGCACAGGTGCTTGCATCAGTCAGCAGGGGAGACGATTATATAAATCGCTCGCTTTCACCATATGCAGTTGGTTCAGTTTTTAAAATTGTTGTATGTGCCTGTGCACTTGAAAATCATATAAATCCGGTTTATACCTGCACAAGTAAAATAAAGGTTAATGATACTGAATTTCATTGTCAGAAAAATCATGCACATGGTTTTCAAAATATGAAGCAGGCACTTGCAAATTCCTGCAATTGTTATTTTGTCAATCTTGCTCTAAAGCTTGGTCCTGAGAAAATTTTTGAAACGGCAGAAAAATTCGGCTTTGGTAAAGCTTTTGAACTTTACGATAAATGGACTGTAAAGGCGGGAACCTTTGCAGATAAAAGCGAATTGAATTCACTTGGTCAGTTGGCATTAATCGGCTTTGGTCAGGGTCTGCTCACAGACTCTCCTATGCACTTTGCTTCAGTAATATCCTGTATTGCAAACGGCGGAAATTATTCCGCACCTACGCTTGATATAAAAGAAGTTTCTGAAAATCATATTATTTCAGATAGTACAGCTGAAATACTGCGTGAATATATGAAATATGTTGTATCGGACGGAACAGGGAAAAATGCCGAATATAATGAAAAAACTGCCGGAAAAACAGCAACTGCCCAGAGCGGTATATATAATAATGGTAAGGAGATTCTCAATACCTGGTTTGCAGGCTTTTATCCCTATCATAACCCCAAGTATACAATAGTAGTGATGCGTGAAAATGGTGAAAGCGGTGCAGAAGACTGTTGTCCTGTTTTTCGTGATATTGTTGAAAAGCTTGACGAAAAATAGTATAATTTGAAATAAGGCGGTGAATGAATGAAAAGCTATAAAAATAAATTAAAAACAATTCTTATATATAAGATGCTTGAAAATGAGAGTGATGAGGAGAATCCTGTTACCTCATCAAGCCTTATTGATATGCTGGCTGAATACGGATTTGAATGTGACCGCAAAACCATTTATTCCGATATCGATGCTCTCAATTCCATTGGCTGTGATATTATGAAAAGCACCGGCTATAACGGCGGCTTTTTTATGGCTTCTCGTAAGTTTGAACTGCCTGAGGTTATGCTCCTGATTGATGCTGTAACCAGTGCAGGCTTCATAACACCCAAGAAAACGGAATCCCTTGTAAATAAGCTTAAAACCCTTGTATCAGTCAAACAGGCTGAATCTATGGTAAGTCATGTTTATGTCGATTCCAATCATTCCAAATGTGACAATGAAGAGGTTTATATTATTATTGACAAGCTTCACGATGCAATTATGAAACGAAAAAAGGTGCGTTTTATATATACTCGCCGAAGTATTGACTTACATAATAAAAGGAAAAATACTGAAAGACTTTTTACAGTTTCACCGTATGCGCTGATTTGGAAAGACGACCATTATTATTTGGTATGCAACAAAAAGAAATATGATAATCTTATGAATTTGCGTATTGACCGAATGAAAAGACTTTCCATAGTCAGTGATGATGCACGTCCTGTGGGAGAGGTAAGTCCGTATAAATATGAATTTGATGCTCAGGATTACAGCTCCAAAATGTTTAATATGTTTTCAGGTAAGGAATGTGAAGTCAGATTAAAATGCAGCCTGAAGCTGCAGGAGGAAATGCTGGACAGATTCGGTGCTTCAATTCCGCTTTCGGCATCAGATGGTGGTCATTTTGAAACAGAGGTTAACGCAACACTCAGTGACGGCTTTGTTTCCTGGCTTATGCAGTATGGAGACGATGTAGAGGTTTTGTCACCGCCTGAGCTGATTGATATGATAAAAGATAAAGCAAACAGGATACTGAATAGGTATAAATAGGATTAAAACAGATGTGTGCAAATACATCTGTTTTTTTATGTAACGCATTTGTAAAAAAAATTAATAAAATGTTCACAAAACACTTGACAATCTAATAACAATATAATAAAATAAGTCCGTATATAAATGGGGATAATTGCGTGTTTTTGTAAGGTCAGGTACAATATCGTGTATATTCCTATCAGAATATGATTTTTTGTTTTAAGGAGGCAATTGGTTATGAAAACTAAAAAATCTAAAAGTTTATTGTCCTTGTTCCTTGCTGTTTTGATGCTTGTAACAAGTATTCCGTTTGCTGCATTCGCAACAGACGAGTCAGGTACTAAGCCGGCAGACGGTACAACAGAGGGTCGTCCATTTTTAACAAAGAATCCGTCCGAAACGATACGTATTCCGAGTCTTGTTACTATGGATGATGGTACAATTGTTGCACATGGTGAAGCACGTTGGAACAGCGGTATGGACGGCGGCGGAAACGATACCATGATTGCACGTTCAACTGATAACGGCAATACTTGGAGTTATACACTTACAAACTATTATCCCGACAACGGAAATGTTTTTAATAAAGCATCTACCGGTACCTGTGACTCTGCAATTGCAACTGACGGAAAAAGGGTATACCTTCTTACCACATTCTTCCCTGCAGGTTATGCTCTTAACAATAACAGTGCAAATAACCAGGTTAAGAGCGGTGATACTGCATTTGATGGTAACGGAAGAGTAAAGCTGACGCGTACTGGAGATAATGGTGCGTATAACTATTATCTTGGTGAATTTCAGGCAGACGGTTATGCAAGAATTTATGCCAATTCTGATAATTCCGAAGTCAGCGGCTATACTGTCGACCACGACTTTTATCTCTATTTAAACGGACAGAAGGCGGAAAATCTTTTCTATAGTGACTGTTATTTCCAGACTGTAAAAACAAATTTCCTTCTTTTTAGAACATCTGACGATAATGGTGCTACTTGGTCTGACTTTACTCTTGTTAACGCAAAGAGAGCTGACGAGGCTTTTTACGGTGTCGGTCCCGGTAGAGGTATTGTTACTCAGGATGGCACACTTGTTTTTGGCTGCTATAAGTGGAACGGCGATAACGGATCACAGCGTTCTTCTTTCATCTACTCAAGAGATGGCGGCAAAACATGGACAAGAACTGCGGACTTGGGTCGTCTCAAATTATGGAGCACAAACGGAAGATGGCACAGTGAATGTCAGGTTATTGAACTTGAAGATAATACAATCCGTTTGTTCGCACGTAATGACTTCGGCAAGATTATTTACGGCGATGCTAAAGTCGGCTCAGACGGTGTAACATATGAATGGATTGACGGTACTGGAACTGACGGTGATTTAGTCGGAACTGCTGGAAAGGGACCTAAAGTTCTTGATAATGAAATTGACGGAAAGAAATTCAGTATAGTTCAGGACTGTCAGTACTCTGCAATTAAATATTCCAAGAAGCTTCGTTTTAACGGTAAGGATTATAATGTTATCGTTGTTTCATCAGCTCTTGATTCCGGAAGATATAATGGTGCAATTACTACTTTATTCCTTGATGATAATAATACAGTAGTTCATGCTGTTCAAAATGATTTCCAGAGTGGTTTCTATGCTTACTCCTGTATGACAGAGCTTCCTGATGGAAGAATTGCTATTTTGTATGAATCGGCACTTGACGGTACCGAAATGTCATTTAAGATTTTTGACATTGAAGCGATGTCAGGCTGCAGAATTGTCGGCAAGAGTGAAACACATAATATTGACCTTGCTATCGGTGATGAGAGAACAGTATTTACCGATGAATCTACTGCAACGAACTCAGATGAATCTGTTGCTTCTATTTCGTTTACGGACAGAACCGGCAGTGAAGCTAAGATGGGTGAGAATGCAAACTTTGACGGTGTAACTGTTCCTTTAAGGGATGCTCTTTATGATTTCAATTATGATCCTGATAATGATAATTGGGTTATAAGTGCACAGGGTGTTTTCCTTACAATTTATAATAAAGGCATTCCATCAACTAAAGATAAGAAAAGCATCACTATAAAGAAGAATGGTGATTATTTCCAGTTTGTTGACAGCGGAAATGAGGCACTTCATTTTTACAGATCCGGCAACAGTATTTATACTTGGGACAGAACAACTGCATATGGTAACGGCTCAACAGATGGTAATAAGGATGAAGCGTCAACACTCTTTGATATTTTCAGACCTTTAAAAATTGGCGAATCAAATTCTGCTTCTGACCCTGTACCGGGTTATACAAAAGTAAATAATCTTGAAGATATTGCTGATAAAGGTCAGTATCTTATCGGCTGTCAGGTTGAAGGTTCATATTACTTCCTTTATCCTTCTCTTTCAACATCCAACTCATATAGCCATGCAGTAAAATGCACAGGTGAATCCGTAAGTGCAGGCAGCTTTATGAAGATATCTGCTCTTAAAACCGGTACAACTACAATTGTATGTGGCTTAGATACTTACATTGTTACGGTTTCTGACTATAGCCGTGAAATTCTCGGCGTTGTTGATTATGATCCGGTTATCTACACACATGGTACTGCAGGCACTGAGGATATGAGCCATACAATGTGCGGTACTCGTATTGCTGACGGCAGCCAGGTTGGTGAAAGAAAAACCGAATACAGAATGAATAGTTCCAATTATACAATTACAAGAGTAACTGCTGTTGGTGCTGATGGCAATTCTCTTTCAAACAGTGCTATTAAATTTGATGGCGGCTACCTTTCAGGTAACCTTTCTCTTGCGGATGATGCTGCAGCATATGCAGACTACACAAAGGGCACTTATGTAACTCTTAAAACAGAGTTAAGAGAAGCTTCATCAGGTGATGTTTATACACAGACTGACAGACTTTATGTTACCTCAAATCCTGTTGCAGGTCATGTTATAACCGGAACCCGTTCTGCCGGATATAATCAAGGTGAAACTCAGCTTTGTACCTTTATTCTTGCGAATGGTTCTATCGGTAATACCATAGATGGTAAGAATAGATCCTATAGCGGTGTTGCTAAGCATATGTATACTTATGTTGATACAGACACTTCAGATGGTATGAGATATCAGAATGCTATCACTCAGATTATCTATGATACTGCTGACAAAAAAGCCGGTTTCCTTGAAAACTCAAATGGTGAAGGTGGATTTTTTGATCAAGGTAATAAAAGTACTGAGAATTACAATTTGAATGATACAACTCTTCAAAATGGCACTCAGGTAGCTTATTATTATTATGATAAATCTTCTCCGAAGAATGAAGGTATCAATGTTCCTGATAAAAATCATCCTGAAAACTTCGAGATTGTAATGTCTCGTCAGAAGGTTAACGTTGAACGTACAACAAATCAGAATGAGAGATTGGTAACAATTGGTGCTGATTATAACACGAATAGCACCATTACAGCTTTTATGGGTAATGACACCAGAAGAAGTGTTATTAAGAAGCTCAAGGGTTCAGGTTCAATAACAGAACAGGCATATATGTTCGGTGCTGCCGGTTCACAATACTATATTAATTCTGCTGAGCATCAGAAGAGCACAACCATTCAGTGTTCCACTCAGGAAAATGGTGTAGAGATGGTTAATCCTAACTCTCCTGTAACCCTTAACGGTGTTCTCCGTTATCAGGAGGGTACAGAAAGTGCTGGTACAAAATCAAAATCCTGGAATGATGTACGATTGACTTTTGAAATCAGAATGTGTGATAAGTCACAGGAGCGTGACGCTTATAACGAAACATATTCCAAGATTCGTAAGTCAACAACTTATACGGAAGAGTCTTGGGCAAGATATATGAATGCCTCTCTTCTGTACCAGGAGTATCTTAACAACTATACAATTCAGTCAGTCAACGAACAGCGTAAGTATAATACAGATACTGTAATCGGTGATGGCACATATAAGGCTTCAATGGAAGAAGCTAATATTGATGAATTCTATAAGAATATCACCAAGAGAGCAGATTTCACAGAGCTTGAAAAGGCAATTGCCGATAACGAATATCTCTATAGCGGCGGTATTGATGGTACAGGCGTTTCTTATACCCCTGATTCTTATATTGCTTTTGAAAGTGCATATGATAATGGTGCTGATTTATGTGAGCAGTATCCAGATGATGCCAGAAAGAATCTTGAAGGTTATGTTCCCGGTGTTGATGTTGATACAACAGTAGAAGCGAATAAGCTTGATATTCAAAAGCAAATTGATGCTGCTGTTGATGCAATCAAGGCTAAGCCAGTGGAGGCTGCCGACGATGATGCTTATGTAGCTGCAAGAGCGGTTTCGGCAAAGATTGATAAAACAGCTTATACGGATGATGGTGCAAAGGTTGACGGTGCTGTAGAAACAGGTAATAACAACATTTACGCTGACTACAAGGGACGCCTTTTGGTTAATATTCCGGCGACTGTTGAAGGTCAGGATAAGCTTGACGGATACACTACTACTCTTCTTGAAGAAATGAATGTTAGCAATGAAGCTTCAATGGCGAAAACTTTCCATGTTGATTTCACTGTTAACGGCACGAAGGCTGAGACTGTTGAAAAGAAAGAAGATTATAGATACGGTACTGTTGCTAACATTGATTTAACACAATTTATGGGTGATGAATATACTGTTAAGTGTATCGTCAATTCTGTAGATGCAGATACAACAAAGAAGGAAACAGAAATCAATCTTGCTGACTGTGGTTACAAGGTTTCCATACTTATGCAGGAGAATTTAGAAGTAAAGGTTGAGGTTACTACCAATCCGACCATTACGATTGTTGATTACTTTGGTACGGTAATTGCTACTCTCAACGGTACTTCTGTAACAGTTGCCGGTGATAAATTGACTGTCGGTGATGCAACTGTAACTGCAGTTCAGGCTCCTAAGTATAAATTCGTTGGCTGGTCACTTGAAGACGGCACGCACGAAATTACAGAGCCGATTACTATTAAGCAGGTTGGTATTCTTAATTCTACTGACCATATTGTTACGGCAGTCAACGGTAAAGTTAATGGCAAGAATGAGTTTGCTGCTAAGCATCTTGACCTTAAGATGACGCTTACAGCTGATGATGCAAATGCGAAGTATTGGACACGTACTGTTGACGGTGTTACATCTCTTGCGTCGTATGAAAATAAATTTGTAGTATTTACTACAAATGAGGATGTAACATTTACTGCATATAATGATGTGAACGACCTTCCGAATACTGATTTGGTTAATCAGGTCAATGAAGCAATTCCAGCAGTATACGCAACCGGTTATATGGCGAACGATAAGTTTGTAATGTCTTGTGACTATTCAGCGCCTGATACTGTAAAAGTACTGTCCGCAGGTGTAATTTATTCAAATACTGCATCTACTGCTGATACTTTATTCAAGGGTGCAAGCGGTACTGTTGCTTATGCATCTAATAATATTTCACATTGGAACGGTGCGTCCGATAAGGAAAAATTAGCTCTTTCAGGAACATATACTATGTCCAAGAGCAAGAATATCTATGATGGTACAACACACTATATGCGTGCATTTGTAAGCTATACAGCAAAATACAACGGTAAGGATATTCCTTATGTTGCTTATTCTGATAAGATTTACAAGTGCGAAAACGGTGTTGTAACAGCTGTCAACTAAAAAAGGAGGAAGTTAATATGAAAATTTATGAAACTCCTTCATTGGAAGTTGAGTATTTTACAGTGGAGGCCAGTGTTATTTGTGATGTAAGTCACAATACTGACACCGATCTTGACGGTCAGTCACTTGAATTTTAAATTTAAAAGCAGTGGGGTAACCCACTGCTTTTTTTGTGCATTTTTAAATGTAAATATATTGTTAATAATATTAACATACTGTTAATAAACTATTGACCTTAGAGTTTTCTGAGCATATAATTATTTTTAATATCTGAGAAGAGTTAGGGAGTAAATTATGGTTAAGTCAATGACAGGCTTTGGCAGGGCTGTAAAAGAGCTTGACGGTTATGTTATCACTGTTGAGCTTAAATCTGTCAATCACAGGTATTTTGAATTCAGTTCGCGCTGTCCGAGACAGTATGGCTTTATTGATGAAAAAATAAAATCCTTTGTCAATTCACACATTGAACGCGGCAAGGTTGATTGCTATGTTGGAATTGAAGCACTGAATACCGAGTCGGCAGATGTTGTAGTGAATCATACGCTTGCATCTGCTTATGTAAAAGCATTAAAAGAGATTGCTCAGAGCTATGATTTGAATGAGGATTTTGGTGCTTCGACAATCAGCCGTTTTTCCGATGTTCTTGTTGTGAAGAAGGCCGAAGAAGATGAGGAAAAAATCTGGACACTTGTAAAAGAAGTTGCGAGTGAAGCAGTTGACAAGTTCATTGAAATGCGTCAGACTGAGGGAAAAAGAATGTATGATGATGTTTATTCCAGATCATCATTTATTCTTGACTGTGTTTCATATATTGAAGAGTGGTCTCCTGAAACAGTTAAGGAATATAATGATAAGCTTGTTCAGCGTGTTCACGATTTAATCGGTGATGTTTCATTGGATGAAAGCAGAGTGATTCAGGAGGTTGCAATTTTTGCAGATAAGGTTGCAGTTGCTGAGGAGACGGTAAGACTTCGTTCTCATATTGAACAGCTCAGAGAATTTCTGAACAGCGATACTGCTGTCGGAAGAAAAATGGATTTTCTTGTTCAGGAAATTAATCGTGAAACAAATACAATCGGATCAAAATGCAATGATGTTGATATCGCTCGCAGAGTTGTTGATATGAAAGCTGAAATTGAAAAAATCCGCGAGCAGATTCAGAATATTGAATAAGGTGACAGATATGAAATTGATTAATATTGGTTTCGGTAACCTTATAAATGCGCAGAGAGTTGTTTCAATCGTTTCGCCTGAGTCTGCACCGATTAAAAAAATTGTGCGTGAGAGCAAATCAAACGGCACGTTAATTGACGCAACACACGGCAGAAAAACGATGAGTGTGATTATTACTGACAGCGATAATGTCGTGCTATCTTATATGGATTTAAAGCAGATTGCTGCAAAATTTGGTGCGGAGGTTGATACAGATGAATAAAGGAATGCTTGTTGTTTTTTCTGCACCAAGTGGCTGCGGTAAGGATACTGTTTTTAAAGAGCTGTGCAAAAGGCATGATAATATTGTCGAATCCATTTCTGCCACTACAAGAGCTGCCCGAAAAGGCGAAGTCAATGGTGTGGATTACTTCTTCATTTCTGAAGACGATTTTCATCGTATGATAGAAAATGACGGTCTGCTCGAATATGCGAAGTATAATGGATGTTATTACGGAACACCTATAAAAGGTGTCAACGATGCAATAAAAAACGGTAAAATCTGTTTTCTTATTATTGAGGTGCAGGGTGCACAGAAGGTGATGCAAATGTATCCTGAATGTGTATCTATTTTCCTTCTTCCTCCGAGTGAAGAAATACTGTGCAAAAGATTATACGGCAGACATACCGACAGTGATGAGATGATTGAAAAACGTCTTGAAATTGCGAAGACGGAATTGAATTATAAAAATAAATATACATATAATGTCGTTAACGACGATCTTGATGTCTGCGTTGACGAGATTGATAAAATTCTTTGCAATGAGCTCAAAGAGCACAATGCATAAATACTATAATAACTATATTAAGGAGAAATAATTATGTTTAATCCGGATTTAAAGAAACTTTTAAAGGACTGCAACAGCAGATACAGCCTTGTGGTAGGAACTGCAAAAAGAGCAAGAGAGATTCGTGACGAGGCAATCGAGAACGATGAGCATATTGATGTTAAGACCGTTTCAACTGCAATTGACGAAATACTTGACGGAAAATATGTAATTGAAGAGCCTGACGTGCTCAAATCAAAATAATCAAATTGGGTAAAATAGTGAACAGAACAATTGCTGTTGTTGCTGTTGAAAAAACATTTTTCAGCCCTGATTCCGATTTTGATTATTATGTTCCTGATGAACTTGTTGATAAGGTTCATATCGGATCGGCAGTTAAAGTTCCTTTTGGCAATGGTAACAGGCTGAGAGCCGGTATTGTCGTAAAGCTGTATACAGCAATTCATTCTAATCTTAAGGATATTGTTTCTGTTTCAAGTGATATTCCTGTTCTGAGTGAAGAGCTTATTACTCTTGCTCTGTGGCTTAAGGAACGTTGTTTTTGCACAACATATGATTGTCTTAAGCAGATGCTTCCGCGTGGCTTCGGTAAAATTAAAGCATCAACATCAAGAATGGTTACTCTTCTCATAGAGCGTGAGGAGGATTTGCCTAAGCTTACACCAAGGCAAAGAAGTGTTGTGAATCTGCTTTTTGATATCGGAACTGCATCGGCAGATGAGGTTTGTGCGTTCTGCTCTGTCGGAATCGGTGTGTTGAAAAATCTTGAAAAGTATAAGGTGATTTCCTTTTACGAAAAAGAAAAATACCGCAATCCCTATAAAAGCATTTATTCAGAGACTGAGCGAAATGAAATTGAACTGACAACTCAGCAAAGCAATGCTTATCATACTTTTCTGTCTGCTATGGAAAATGGCGGCGGAACAGGTTTGCTTTACGGTGTTACGGGAAGCGGCAAAACGCAGGTTTATTTAAAGCTGATTGATAAGGCAATTGATAACGGAAAAGATGTTATTGTGTTAGTTCCTGAAATCAGCTTAACCTCTCAGGCGATTGATATTTTTCATAAAAGATATGGGAATAAGGTTGCTGTTTTCCACAGCGGTCTTTCACTGGGTGAAAGAAATGATGAATATAAACGTGCTGACAGGGGAGAGGTAAAAATTGTTATCGGCACCCGCAGTGCTATATTTGCACCGCTTCATAATATCGGATTGATTATTATGGATGAGGAACAGGAGCATACCTATAAAAGCGAAAGAACGCCGCATTATCATACAAAGGATGTTGCAAATTTCAGATGCAAATACAATAAAGCATTATTTCTTATGACATCTGCAACTCCGAGTCTTGAAAGCTATTCAAATGCTGTCAATGGAAAATATATCCTTTGTGAGATGAATGAGCGTTACGGTGATGCGCAGCTTCCTGAGGTTATTACGGTTGATATGAAGTCTGAAATGAAGAACGGTAATCATTCACCGATTTCAGCTAAGCTCAAGGAGCTTTTGCAGATAACGCTGGATAACAACAAACAGGCAATTCTTCTTATCAATAGAAGAGGGTATAATACTTTTATTGCCTGCAATGACTGCGGTCACGTTATTACCTGTCCGAATTGTTCAATATCACTGACATATCACAGCTATAATAACAGGCTGACCTGTCACTACTGCGGTTATACAAAAAGGCTTGATCACAAATGTCCTGAATGCAGCAGTGATAATGTGCGATACAGCGGTTACGGAACGCAGAGGATTGAGGATGAGCTTTCAGCACTGTTTCCTAAGGCACGGATTCTTCGTATGGATGCCGATACCACATCCGCAAAATTCAGTCACGACAAAATGTTTTCACAGTTTTCCAACCATGAATACGATATTCTTGTGGGAACGCAGATGGTAGCAAAGGGACTTGATTTCCCTGATGTTACTCTGGTTGGTGTTGTGAATGCGGATAATTCACTTTATGACGAAAACTATAACAGTTCTGAACGCTCCTTTGATTTGATAACACAGGTTGTGGGCAGAAGCGGAAGAAGAGACGAGCAGGGTAAAGCTGTTATACAGACAATAAATCCTTTTAACGAAACCATTGAATTTGCTGCAAGACAGGATTATAAAGGCTTTTTTGAAAATGAAATAATGCTCAGAAAGGCTTTGACTTATCCGCCTTACTGTGATATTATTTCTGTTTCCTTTGTGGGCGAAAATGAAAACACGGTTGCAATGTGTTCAAAAACTTTTTTGGATATACTAAAAGAGGTTAATAGGGATAACGCACAAAAGCTGATTGTTCTCGGTCCAAGCCCTGCAAAAATATATAAGTTAAACAGTCAGTACAGATACAGGTTGTGTGTTAAATGCAGAAATTCAAAAAATGTTCGTATGATGTTTAATGAAATTTTAAAAAGAATCAGTAAAATGAAAGAGTATAAGGATATATCCGTATCAGCAGATGTGAATCCATATGATTTGTGCTGATATTGGTTAAGATAGCGGTAGTTAAAATAAATAGGAGAATATAAAATGGCACTCAGAAATATTGTTAAGTTAGGTGATCCTATACTTTATAAAAAAAGCAGAGTTGTTGAAAAGTTTGACGACAGACTTGCAACCCTGATTGATGATATGAAAGAAACGATGTACAACGGAAATGGTGTAGGTCTTGCCGCTGTACAGGTTGGTATACTTAAAAGAGTTGTTGTTATAGATATCGGTGAAGGACCAATGGAGCTGGTCAATCCTGAAATTGTTTTTTCAGAGGGTGAACAGATTTCACAGGAGGGCTGTCTTTCTCTGCCGAATAAATGGGCAACCACCAAAAGACCGCAGAAGGTTCAGGTTAAGGCTCAGGACAGAAACGGCAAATGGCAGGTGTTTACAGGCGAGGATTTGAAGGCTAAAGCATTCTGCCACGAAATTGATCATCTTGACGGAATTTTATTTACCTCTCATATCATTGAGGGTGAAACTTTACAGGGTTAATTACTCTGTATAAATCTGGTGAATGGAATGAATATCGTTTTTATGGGCACACCTGATTTCGCTGTGCCTTGTCTTGAAAAATTAATTGAAAAACATCATAATGTTTTGGCTGTGTTTTCACAGCCTGATAAACCTGTCGGCAGAAAACAGATTTTAACTCCGCCGCCTGTAAAGGAATGTGCAGTTAAAAATGATATCCCTGTGTATCAGCCTTCTTCACTGAAAAACAGTGACGCGCTTGATATTATAAATGGCTATAAGCCTGACATTATTATTGTAGTGGCTTATGGTAAAATTCTGCCGAGCAGTATTTTAAAAGCCGCAAAATATGGCTGCATAAATGTGCATGCATCACTTTTACCTAAATATCGCGGTGCTGCACCGATTCAGTGGTCAATACTCAATGGCGATGAGGAAACCGGTGTCACGGTTATGCAGATGGATGAGGGGCTTGATACAGGCGATATGCTTCTTGTTAAAAGGACTGCTATTGATATCAATGAGACCTCAGAGGAGCTTTTTGACAGGCTTTCCGTTATAGGTGCTGATGCGTTGATTGAATGCCTTGATAAGCTTGAAAGGGGTGAGATTATTCCTGTTAATCAAAGTGATGAGGATACTTGTTATGCACAGAAGATTACCAAAGCACTTTCACCGATTGACTGGAATAACTCAGCAATTAAAGTTCATAATCAGGTAAGAGGCTTACAGACATGGCCGTGTGCATCTACTGTAATCCATGGTAAAACTGTAAAAATTCATAAGACTGAATTGTCAGATAAAACAGGTAATATTGCCGGAGAAATTATAGATAATAATAAGGTGCTGACTGTATGCTGTGGTGACGGAAAATGTGTTGATATATTAGAACTGCAGCCTGACGGCAAAAAGAGAATGGATATTAAATCATTTTTAGCAGGAAATAAGTTGGAAATATCTGCTGTTTTGGGAGAATAATTATGGGACCTTATTTTGCATATTATCTTACAGGATATATTATGATACCTGTATTTATATTTGCGCTGTTTTGTCAGATGAAGGTTAAAAGTGCTTTCAGAAAGTATTCAAAGACGATCAACAGACGCGATATGACAGGTGCTGACGCTGCATATCAGCTTCTGCGTCTTAATGGAATTACGGATGTGCAAATAAAAAAGGTTCCGGGTAGTCTGACGGATTATTATGATCCTAAGAATAAAGAAATCTGTCTTTCACAGGATGTATTTGATTCACGAAGTGTAGCTGCTATCGGTGTTGCCTGTCACGAGGCTGGTCACGCCTGTCAGCATGCTCAGGGTTATGCACCGTTAAAAATAAGAAACGCAATCATTCCTGTAACAAGGATTGGTTCTTTTCTCGGTGTTCCGCTTGCTTTAATCGGAATGTTTATTTACAGCGATCCACTTATCTATGCAGGTATCATCCTGTATGCGGCAGTTGCATTTTTTCAGCTTGCTACACTGCCTGTTGAGTTTAATGCCTCAAGAAGAGCACTGCAGACGATTGAATCAAACGGTTTTCTTGAAGGCGAGGAATACAGCGGTGCAAAAAAGGTTTTAACTGCTGCGGCACTTACTTACGTTGCTGCTCTTGCATCTGCACTGGCTACACTGCTGAGACTATTCCTGATTTTAAACAGAGGTAACAGAAATTAATGAAAAGTGCACGTCTAATTGCTTTCGAAATTTTGCATAAAATTTTTACGGATAATGCTTATTCCAATATCGCTCTTGATAACGCAGTTAAGGATATGAGTGAGGAGAAAGCCTTTATATCTGCACTGGTTTACGGTGTGGTTGAAAGAAAGCTGACACTCGATTATTTTATTAATAAATATGTCTCTTCAAAGCCTAAACCTAAAATACTGACTATCCTTCGTCTTGGTGCATACCAGCTTTTGTTTATGGACAAGGTGCCGAACAGTGCAGCTATAAATGAATCTGTAAAACTCACTAAGGAAATCAAACAGGACTATTATTCATCACTGGTTAATGCCGTATTACATAAAATAGACGCTGACAGAGAAATCCCTGAGGATGATTTGTCTGTAAAATATTCCGTACCGCAGAATCTTATTAATATGTGGATTAAGCAGTACGGCAGGGAAAAGGTTGAAGCCTTTCTTCCGGCTATCAACGAAAAACCTCCGGTTTTTGCAGTGCCTAACAGGCTCTATGTTGATGCTGATGAGCTTTTATATGAGCTGATGTGTGACGGAATAGAGGGTGAGGTAACAGATAATCTTGTTAAAATCACCTCATCCTTTGATTTGAGTAAATCAAGAGCTTTTCAAAACGGTCTTTTCCATATTGAGGATTTATCAAGCTATGAATGCGCGGTTTCTCTCGGAGCAAAAGAGGGGGACACTGTACTTGATATGTGCTCTGCACCCGGCGGCAAGGCTTTTACTATCGCACAATGTATGAATAACAATGGTACAATTTATGCCTTTGATATTCATAATCACCGTGTAAGTCAGATTCGTGACGGTGCCAAAAGGCTTGGCATTTCAATAATAAATGCAGATGTAAATGATGCTGAGGTTTATTCTGAGAATATACCTTTGGCAGATAAAATACTTTGTGATGTGGTGTGTTCAGGTTTCGGCATTATTCGACGCAAGCCTGAGATAAGATATAAGGAGCTTGACAGCGTTTCGGATTTACCGAAAGTTCAGCTTAATATTCTTAAAACATCATCAAGATATCTTAAGGCAGGGGGAACAATGATATATTCCACCTGTACGCTTAATAAAAAAGAAAATGAGAAGGTTGTAAACGCCTTTTTGAATGATAATGACAATTTTACTTTAGTTAAAGAAAAAACGTCTTTTCCGTGTGAATCAGGCGGTGACGGTTTTTACTTTGCACTTCTTAAGAAAAATGAAAACAGATATTAAATCATTAACTTTGGAACAATTAAATCATGCAGTAAAGGAATTATCCTTGCCTGCCTTCAGAGCAAAGCAGATTTTTAAATGGCTTCACGAGGTTGGCTGCACTTCTTTTGATGAAATGACCAATCTCAGCAAAGAGCTGAGAAATAAACTGTCTGAAAATTATTATATTTCAAGGTGCGATATTGAGGATAAATATGTTTCCTCAATGGATGATACCGTCAAATATTTATTCAGACTGACAGACGGTGAATTCATTGAATCGGTTGTAATGAAATACAGTTACGGCTATACAATCTGTGTATCCTCGCAGGTTGGCTGCAAAATGGGTTGTACCTTCTGTGCATCAACGCTGGCAGGCTTTACAAGAAATCTTACACCGGGTGAAATTGAATCTCAGATACATACTGCACAGTCGGATTTAGGTATAAGAATTTCGCGCATAGTTATGATGGGCATTGGTGAACCGCTTGATAATTTTGATAATGTTCTTGATTTTCTGAGCAATGTCAATAATGAAAACGGTCTGAATATCAGTATGAGAAATATTACGATTTCCACCTGCGGTGTTGTTGACAGAATATATGATTTAATGGACAGGAATTTACAGCTTACACTGACCATTTCTCTTCACGCACCAAATGATGAAATCCGTTCACGTACAATGCCTATCAATAGAAGATATCCGATAGATACACTGCTTAAAGCCTGCCGTGAGTACGGCGAGCATACAGGCAGGCGTGTGAGCTTTGAATATACACTGATAAAGGATGTTAACGATAGTGAGCAGGATGCACAGGAGCTTTCACAAAGGCTGAAAGGCTCGCTGTGCCATGTCAATCTGATTCCTGTTAATGATGTTAAAGAACGCGGTAATGTCCGTTCCTCAAAGGAGACCATTATTAAATTCTGTAATGTATTGAAAAGGAACGGAATTAATGCTACAATAAGAAGAACACTTGGTGCAGATATCAATGCATCATGCGGTCAGCTGAGACACTTAAAAAGAGGTGATATGAATGAGAATAGTCGCTAAGACTGATAAGGGAATTGTAAGAGATTCCAATCAGGACGCATATGCTGTCGGCGAATTTTCAGACGAGGTTGTTTGGTCTGTGGTCTGTGACGGTATGGGCGGTGCTGCCGGAGGCAATATTGCATCGGCACTGGCGGTTAAGGTAATCAGTGATAAAATAAATGCCTCTTACAGAGATAAGATGCGTGATGCATCCATTTACAATATGCTTGACTCTGCACTTACTGCTGCAAATATTGAGGTTTATGATTTTGCTGAGGCCAAGCCTGAGCTCAGGGGGATGGGCACAACCGTTGTCTGTGCCATTGTAAGAGACAATCAGGCATATATTGCACATGCAGGCGACAGCCGTGCCTATGTTATAAATAACGGCATTATCACGCAGGTGACAACTGACCACAGTATGGTTCAGGACCTTTTGTCAAAGGGCAAGATTACCAGTGAAGAGGCTGAACATCACCCCAATAAGAATATCATTACTCGTGCAGTCGGTGTGGACAAAAGCATTGATGTCGATTTTGCTCAGATTGATCTGAACGATGATGATGTATTGCTTCTTTGCACTGACGGACTGTCAAACTATGTTTCAAATGATGAAATGATTGAAATTATGAGTGACGGTAAGCATTATGCTTTTGCTGACCGTCTGGTCACTCAGGCTAATAAAAACGGCGGCGGAGATAATATCACCGTTGTTATCATATCAAAATAATCGGAGAGATTGCATTTTATGGATAATTACGTTGGAAAACGCCTTGACGGCAGATATGAAATACAGGAGATTGTAGGCGTTGGCGGTATGTCTGTTGTTTACAAGGCATACGATAATGTCGACGACAGAATTGTCGCAGTTAAAATTCTCAAGGAAGAATTTTTGACGAACGATGAATTTGTCAGACGCTTTAAAAATGAGAGCAAGGCAATTGCACTTCTTTCGCACCCTAATATCGTAAAGGTTTATGATGTCAGCTTTGGTGAAAAGCTTCAGTATATCGTAATGGAATATGTTGACGGTATAACCCTTAAGGAGTATATCCAGAAGCAGAATGCCATTACCTGGAATGATGCGTTATTTTTTACAACTCAGATTCTCAGAGCACTGCAGCATGCACACGATAAGGGCATTGTGCACAGAGATATTAAGCCGCAGAATATTATTCTTCTTTCAAACGGCAATATTAAGGTTGCTGATTTCGGTATTGCAAGATTTTCAAGAAGTGAAACAAGAACCCTTACCGATACAGCAATCGGCTCTGTTCATTATATCAGTCCTGAACAGGCTAAGGGTGAGTTCACTGATGAAAGAGCAGATATATATTCCGTCGGTGTTGTCCTTTATGAAATGCTGGCAGGCAATGTACCTTTTGAGGCAGACAGTGCGGTTTCCGTTGCACTTATGCAGCTTCAGGATGATGCAAAAAAGCTGACGGATATCAATCCGGATATCCCTGTCGGTCTTGAGCAGATTTGCATCCACGCTATGCAGAAAAATCCTGTTGACAGATATCAGACTGCTACGGAAATGCTCCTTGATGTCGAGGAGGTAATAAAGAATCCAAAGGCGGTATTTGACTATTCCTATTTTGTCGATAAGGAGCCTACAAAGTATGTCATCAATACTGAGGAAAAATTTGCCGTAAGCAATGATGAAGAATACTATCAGGATGATGCTGAAGAGTATTATGACCCTAATCATAAGAAAAAGGTTATCACAGCCGTTGTTATCGGAACAGTCGTTTTAATCGCTGCAATTGTATTGCTTGTTATGAGCCTTACAGGAAATTCTTTCAGAAATACACATAATCTTGAAAACTTTGTCGGTATGTCCTATGATGAGCTGATAAGCTCAAATCAGTATGACTATGAGTTTGTTATGGAGCAGGAAAAGACGGATGAATCTGAGGCAGGCAAGGTTATCAGACAAACACCGGAGGCAGGCACAAAGATTCTTGAGGGCGGTCAGGTTAAGCTTGTTGTGGCTATAACCGCTGATGATATAACCGTTCCGAATGTTTATAATCTTGAGATTGATATGGCTAAAAAGGCGCTGGAACAGGAGGGACTGAAAAACTATACCGTTACCTCTGTCGGCAGTGATTCTGTTGATGAAAACAAGGTAGTCTATACCAATCCAAAGGCAGGCAGTGTTGTTTCAGCCGATACACAGATTACAGTATTTATCAGCTCAGGTCCTACAACTGAGGAGGTAAAGCAGATAACTATTCCTGATGTAATCGGTCTTAAGCAGGAGGGTGCACGTGCTTTCCTTGAAAAATTCGGCTTCAAAAATATTGACTTTGTTACTAAGGACAGTGAAGCCCCTAAGGGCGTAGTCCTTGCACAAAGTCCTGCTGCAGGTGCCACTGCGACTGCTGATGAAAGAATTACAATCACCATTTCATCCGGTGTTACGACCACAACAACTAAGAAGGCATCAAAGGTTTCCATTGCTGTTGCACTGCCTAAATGTGTTGATGCTGACGGAGAAATGATAAAGGATCAGCTTGTTGTTGAGCTGGACGGCAAAGTATATCTTAGTCAGAACGTAACACTTAACGGTAAAAATGCAAGTGTAAACATCACACTTGACAAGGATAAGGACGTACAGGTAAGAGTATCTCTTAAGGATACAGGTGCTGTTGAAACAAAAACGATTCAGGGTGGCAAAAATCAGAATATATCCATTAGCTTTAATAGCTTTTCTTATGATAATATGACAACTACTGAAGCACCGGCGGATGATAATTCTAATCCTGACAGCAAGCCGGAAGAATGAGGAATTTATGGTTGAAGGACGATTAATGAAAGGTATAGGCGGTTTCTACTATGTGGAAACCGCTGAATCTGTTTATGAATGCAAGGCACGCGGTATTTTCAGAAAAAAGAAAATCACTCCTTTGGTGGGTGATATCGTTTCAATCAGTATTCATGAAAATGCAGAAAATACAATTGATGAAATCAGGGAGCGTAAGAATTATCTTATAAGACCTCCTCTTGCGAATATTGATCAGCTTTTTGTTGTATCATCCGTTGCTGACCCTGTAATCAATATGTCTGTTCTGGACAGAATTATCGCTATTGCTGAGTATAAGAACATTGAGCCTGTTATTGTGATTACAAAAATTGATCTGGACGATTCTTATAAAAAATATTATGATATATATACCAAAGCAGGATTTAAGGTCATTCTCTGTGATAACAAAAAAGGAATCGGATGTGAGGAGGTAAAGGCTCTGCTTAAGGATAAGATAAGTGCCTTTACAGGGAATACCGGCGTAGGTAAATCCTCACTGCTCAATGCAATTGACAGCAGACTTTCCATTGAAACAGGGGAAACAAGTAAAAAACTCGGCAGGGGAAAGCATACTACCAGACATTGCGAGCTTTACAAAGTGGCAGGCGGATATGTAGCTGATACACCCGGATTTTCATCCGTTGACTTTGAACGCTGTGAGAAAATTATGAAGGCAGATCTTCCTTACTGCTTCAGGGAGTTTGAGCCTTATCTTGCTGACTGCAAATTCCAGACAAACTGTGCACATATCAATGATAAGGGATGTGCGGTTGTCAATGCTGTTCATAATGGTATCATATCTGTCGAGCGTCACAATAGTTATATAGAACTTTATAATGAGGTAAAGGACATAAAGGAATGGGAAATGAAGTAAAATGCTGTGCAATCATTTCAGGTGCACCGGAAGATGATTTATCCTATTATAGTAAGCACCTTGATAACAGGTTTATCATTTGTGCAGATAGCGGTTATAAAAAATGTATCAGGGCAGGCTTTGAGCCAAATCTGATTATAGGTGATTTTGATTCCTCGACTAAGCCTGAGGTAAGCTGTGAGCTGATTGAACTGAATCCGAGAAAGGACTATACCGATACTTTTCACTGCGTAATGGAAGCAATTGCAAGGGGATATAATGATATAGTCATTCTCGGCGGTATCGGCTCAAGAATTGACCATACATATTCAAATATTCTTTCAGTAGTATACTGCTTTGACAGAAATATAAAATGTGAGCTTATCAATAATAAAAACAAATTGACTGTTGTCAGCGGAGAAACAATTATAAAAAAAGGAGAGTACAAATACTTTTCTTTATTTGCTCTGTTTGAGAAGTGTGAAGGTCTTTCAATAATAGGTGCAGAGTATGAGCTGGGCTCAGTTACAATTGAACCTTATGAGCAATTAACCCAGAGCAATGAGTTCAAATCCGATGAAGTAAAAATAATTGTGAAAAGCGGAAAAATTATTTTGATTTTCAGTAACGATTAAATTTTTCTTACATAGTATGTAGTAAATACAGCGTGAACGAGGTGTTGCTACATGAAGAAAATGTGCCGTCGTGACTATCTCTGGATAGCCTTTGGTGTCGGTTGTGTTTTAGCTTGCTGCCTGCCGACAGTATGGATAACAAGAATTCTTGCTATCGTAGTAATCATTCTCGGTATTATGTGCTGTAAAAAGTGATGGGGGAACGGAGTATGAAGGTAGTTTTAATCAAAAGTCCAAAATTTTTAGCACCATTATTGAGATCCATATTTAAAATTCAGAAAGTGAAAAATGAAACATAATTTAAAAAAGGTTACAGAACAAATTTCTGTAACCTTTTTTGTTATATTATCCGGTTTCTTTGCATAGTTATTGTTAGAAACATTAAAGGAGAAATCAGTATGGAGCTGTGTAAAGAGTATAAGCCAATGTGTTTTAATGAGAGCTGTGAAAGACTGAGTGAAAATTTTGAATTTGATTTTCAGGAAAATCTTCCTCAATATCTTGATGATATTGACCGCATAATTAAGTGCAGTGTAAATAGTGCTGTTACGAATTATGATGTCAATGATTCAAGGCTTACCATTCACGGAAAAACAATCATCTGCCTTACATACCTTAATAAGGATATGTGCACACTGTCAAATATTTTTGAGGAGGAATTCACTAAGAGTATTGATTTGGATAATGGCAGTACTGTTCATTTTGCTGATATCAGGCTTAATACTAAATATTCAAATTTCAGGCTGATTAATCAACGCAGAATTGATGTTCACACAGCACTGTGTGCCAATATTTGTGTTTATCGCAGAAATAACGGAAAATGCCTGGCAGAATGTAAAAACGCTTTTACAAGAGAAATGAAACTGCCCTGCCTTATGAACAAGAACGCAGGCGTGTGCTCTGCTGAGTTTGATGAAACGTTTTCAATATCCTCTTCAAATGCACAAATTAAAAATATAGTGAATTCCTATAGCGTATGCTATCTTGATGAAACGAAAATCATTAAAGATAAAATGCTTGTTAAGTTCAGAGTTGAGGTATCCGTGCTTTACATCAGCGATGATAACAGCATTGAGAAATGCGCACATTCCTTTTCAATGAGTAAGATCATTGATGTAAGCGATTGCGATGATGATGACAATGCACTTATAAATGCGGTGATTTCAAGCATTTACATCAAATCAAAAACAAATTCAGATAATGTTGTTAATGAAATTGAGCTTGTGGGTACGGTTTCACTCAGCTATCAGATATACTCCATTTCAGACCATAGCTTTATTACGGATTCCTATATGCCGCATTATAATACGGATATTTCAAAGGAACGCTTATCCGTAAAAAAATCTCCGATATATTACTATGATGACAGGTCAGATGAGATTGTTTTTGACAGTGATAAAAATATTATTGAAATTATAGATCTGATACCGAGCATTGAAGGCTGTACTGTCAAAGAGTCCGTTATGAAAGTAAATGTAAATTTATCTTTTCTTTATTACGACGATACATCTCAGCTTTGCTTCTATGAAAAAACGGCTGAGCTGTCCTTCAGACTGAATGATGAAAAGCTCGACGGCGAGGGTGTAATCAGTCTTATTTCCTATGATTTCATCATTAAGAGTGCAGATAAGATATCATTGAGACTGAATTATACCTACCGTGCTTATCTGTATAGAATACAGAATGTGGATTATTTAACGGATATTGAGGTGACCGGTGAAAGAAATAATTTGAATATGCCGGAGCTGACTTTGTATTTTGCAAATAAAAATGAAGATGTCTGGGATATTGCAAAGAGCTTTTCAACCGATATGTCACTCATTATGGAGGAAAATAATCTGACATCACATATTGTTGACAATAAAATGGTACTGCTTGTTCCGGGAATGTGAGGTAAATTATGAACAACAATATTTATAATGATATTTCAAAACGAACAGGCGGCGACATTTATATTGGTGTTGTTGGTCCTGTAAGATCCGGTAAATCGACCTTTATCAAAAGATTTATGGATACAATGGTAATTCCGAATATTGAGGACACCTTTGTAAGAGAACGTGCACAGGATGAGCTTCCGCAGTCAGCCGCAGGGCGTACGATTATGACAACCGAGCCTAAGTTTATCCCTGAAGATGCAGTCGAGCTGCATATGAATGACAATCTGAAAATGAGAGTAAGGCTGATTGATTGTGTAGGTTATATTGTTCCAAGCTCAGTAGGCTATATTGAAGAGGATCAGCCGAGAATGGTTATGACCCCATGGTATGACGAGGAGATTCCATTTAATATGGCGGCCGAAATCGGCACAAAAAAGGTAATTACCGAGCATTCAACAATCGGTCTTGTTGTTACAACCGACGGCTCAATCAGTTCTATTCCACGTGATGAATACCAGGAGGCCGAGCAGAGAGTTATTGAGGAGCTTAAGGAGCTTGATAAGCCGTTTATTGTTCTGATGAACAGCGCTGAGCCGCAGCATCCGTCAACGATTAACCTGTGTAAAAATCTGACAGATGAGTACAAGGTTCCTGTAATACCTGTGAACTGTCTTGAGCTTACCGAGCAGGAGGTTAATGATATTCTTTCGGATATTCTTTATGAATTTCCGGTGTCAAATGTGGGCATTCATTTTCCGTCCTGGATTAATAATCTTGAAAAAGATAACTATCTGCGTTCCTCTCTTTTCGAGACCATAAGGGGAAATGTTTCTCAGATTAATAATATCAGGAGTATAAGCTCCTTTGCACAATCTATTAAGGAAAATGAGTATGTTGAATCAGTTTCAATATCTTCTCTTGATTTATCAAACGGTTCTGTCACAATGAAATTCTATGTTGACAATTCCTATTTCTACAAGATTCTTTCTGAGAAATGTATGGTAGAAATTAAGGATGAAAAGGATTTGATGAGCAGCTTCATTTCGCTTGTGGCAATGCGGCGTGAATATGAACGATTTTCAAAGGCACTTGCCGATGTGGAGGAAACAGGCTATGGTATTGTAATGCCTGAAATGAATCAGCTTTCCCTCAGTGAGCCGGAGCTTATGAAGCAGGGCGGACGATACGGTGTAAGACTGAAGGCTGAGGCACCGTCCATTCATATGATAAAGTGCAATACCTTTACTGAGGTTGCACCGATTGTAGGCAGTGAAAGCCAAAGCCAGGAGCTTGTTATGTATCTCCTTAAGGAATTTGAGGAAAATCCTTCAGATATATGGAATACAAATATGTTCGGCAAATCACTGCATGAGCTTGTAAGTGAGGGCCTGAACAATAAACTTTACAGAATGCCTCTTGATGCGAGAAATAAGTTCAGAGAAACCATTGAACGTGTAATAAATGAAGGATGTAACGGTCTGATCTGTATAATCTTGTAAACAAAAAAGGTCGTAGCCTAAGCTGCGACCTTTGAAATTATTAAAATGATTATTACAATATGCAGTAAAAATTCAAGGGGTAAACCTATCATAAACTTTTTGTGACGGGTTTTATGGTGAATTCTTTTCATTGTTAAGTATTCACCGATTGCACCGCCCATCAGTCCGAAAAGCATAAGTGTATTTTCGGATATTCGCCATTCTTCCTTTCTTGCCTTGCTTTTGTCAGCAATGGCAAGGGCAGATGAAATGATATTTATAATCATAAAATAAATAACTGCAATCAGAATTACGCTTTTAAAAGTCATATTTTTGCTTTGAATTCCTTAAGCGTTTTTAAATCAAAGTTGCCGATTGAAAGCTTTTCACCCTGCTTAAAGCTGTCGCCCTTTGCCTCATCAACAGTAAAAACACCTGCACATTCAGGACAAACAAGGAAATAAACCGTCTGGCAATCAAGCAGCGTTATCTTTGGTGCAAGTCGTCTTTCAAAATTTGAAAACACACCAAACTGCACTTTTTTACCGCAGTCAGGGCAAACAAGCTCAACTGTATCTCCTCTTGATTTTACTCTTATTGAATTACCAAGTCTGTATTCCATAAAAATCACCGCTTATATATTACTATAAAATTAGGAAGTGTTCAAGTGTATAAAAAAATAATTTTGTCAATTTTACTGATATTCACTCTTGCAGGCTGCTCCATTGCTGTTCCAAAGGAAAATAAAACAGTAACAGAGGAGCAATACGTTAAAGCTGTCTGGATAACATATTATGAGCTTTCAGGCTTCACGCAGGACAGCACAGAGCAGGATTTTAGAAAGAAAATCAATAAAGCATTCAAGGAATTGAAATCAAATGGATTTAATCGTGTTACGGTTCAGGTGAGACCTTTTGCAGATGCGTTTTATAAATCCGATTATTTTCCTGTCAGTTCCTACTGCTTTAAAGAGCAGGGAAGTGAATTGATTTTTGACCCGCTTGAAATTATGGTTGAATCAGCACATAAATACAAGCTGTCAATCGAAGCGTGGATAAATCCATACCGTGTCAGCAATTCGGATGATTTTACACAGCTTTCAAAAAATAATAAAGCAGTGGAGTGGCAGGGGACGGATAATCTCATTGTATGCGACAGCAGAATCTACTTTAATCCTGCCAGTGATGAGGTGACAAAGCTCATTTCAAACGGTGTCAAAGAAATTGCAGAAAATTATGATGTTGATTCCATTTGCTTTGACGATTACTTTTATCCGAGTACAGACGAAAAGATTGATAAATCATCCTATGCATCTTATAAAAAGAGCAAAGGAGACAAATCTCTTGCCGATTGGCGCAGAGAGAATGTAAGCAAAATGATTCAATCTGTTTACAGCACAGTAAAATCAGTTGATGAAAATATTACATTCGGCGTCAGTCCTGCTTCAAATGCTGAAAGTAATTATAACACCCTTTATGCAGATACCCAAAAATGGTGTACGGAAAAAGGATATGTGGATTACATCTGTCCGCAGATCTATTTCGGTTTTCAAAATGAAAATCAGCCATTTATGAAAACAACGAAAAGCTGGATTCAAATGGCTGATTGCACATTGTATGTTGCTCTCCCTCTGTATAAAGCAGAGAAGGAGGATGAATTCGCAGGAGATAACGGAAAAAATGAATTTATTGATAATAACAATATTATTGCACGTCAGGTTACATATCTGTCAAAACTCAGTGATGTAAAAGGCTATTATGTATTTTCATACAGTTCTTTAAAAGACAATGATGAAACGAATAATCTTTATTCAGCAATGCAGAATTCATCACAGTAATCTGTTATTTTAACGTTAATCATTTTTCCTATTATGTTTTCGTCACTGTTTAACCTTACAGGAAGATAATTTTTTGTATACCCCTGAAAGACATTTTTTTGAGTCTCATTTTCAAAAAGCACTTCAACATCTTTACCGATTAAGTCCTTAAGGTATTCCTGCCTTATTTTTTCAGTTTCATCTATCATAATTGCTGCACGTTTTTCCTTAACCTGTTTTGGAACACTGTCTCCTTTTTTGGAAGCAGCTGTTCCCTGACGCTCACTGTAAGGGAAGACGTGCACTTTTTCAAATCGGATGCTTTTCACAAAATCAAGGCTTTCTTTAAAGTCTTCGTCGCTTTCCTCGTGAAAGCCGACCATAACATCAGTTGTAATGCTTGCATCGTTAAATGTGCTCCTTAGCTTATCACAGAGTGCTTTATACTCCTGTGCAGTATAATGTCTGTTCATGCTCTTCAGCGTTTTTGTACATCCGCTCTGCAGTGACAGATGAAACTGCGGACAAAATTTATCAATTTTCGCAAGATCATCAATGATTTCATCCGTAATATGATCAGGCTCTAATGAGCCGAGTCTTATACGTTCGATACCATCCGTATCAGCACAGATTTTAACCGCATCTACAATGTTGAAATTCTCACCCTTGCCGTATGCAGAAAGATTAATTCCTACAAGAACAATCTCCTTAACTGAATGTTCTGCAAGATTTTCAATTTCTTTTTTTAAATCTTCAGGATTTTTTGAACGTACTCTTCCGCGAGATTTCGGAATAATACAGTAGGAGCAGAATCTGTCGCAGCCGTCCTCTATTTTTACAAACGCCCTGATTCTTTCATTAAAATCGGTTATGGAGCACTGCCAGAAATCATCACCTGTCTTGTGCTCGTCAATACGGATAACACGTGATTTATTATTGTTGTATTCATTCATCAGCTTTAAAATATCACCGTCACTTTTATTGGATAAAACAATATCTGCTTCAGCAAGGGCACTTGCCTCATCAGGAAATGCCTGCGGCATACATCCTGTAAGAATAACAGTTGATTCAGGGTGCTTTCTCTTGAATTTCCTTATATTCTGTCTTGTTTTCTGATCTGCGGTAGCAGTAACCGTGCAGGAGTTTACTATGTAATAATCAGCCTTTTCATTCGGTGATACGATTTCAAAGCCTGCATTTTTTAAAAGCTCGCTCATATATTCCGTTTCATATTGATTTACCTTGCATCCAAGTGTGTAAAAAGCAGCTTTCATTTCCATCTTCCTTAATATCTTTTTGCTGATTATATCAAATTTTTATCATTAATACAATATTTTGCTAATACTATTTAATGGTGATATTATGAAATTAACAGTTAACTTTATAAAAAAGTCTATTGTCTTTATTCTTTTATTTTCTATGTTTATCGGTGCTCCTTCAACTATTTTTGCTGAAGAGACAAAAAAGAAAGACGAAATCAAGGTTAAATCAAGTATTCTGATGTGTATGGATACAGGGGATGTAATCAAAGAAAATAATGCCTATGAGCATCTCTCACCTGCATCTGTTACAAAAATAATGAGTATACTTCTGATTATGGAGGCAATCGACAGCGGAAAAATTAGGCTTGAGGATATGGTTACTGCAGGTGAGAATGCGGTATCAAAGGGCGGTTCCCAGATTTGGCTTGAGGTAGGCGAGCAGATGAGTGTTAACGATTTGCTGAAAGCCGTAATCATATCCTCAGCCAATGATGCGTGTACTTTGCTCGGCGAATACGTAGCAGGCAGTGATACTGCCTTTGTAGATATGATGAATGATAAGGTTAAGGAATTAGGTCTTAAGGACAGTCATTTTGAAAACTGCACAGGTCTTGATGATGATATTACCGATCATTATTCCTGTGCATATGATTTAGCGGTTATTGCCAAAGAGGTTATGAAATACGATTTAATAAAAAAGTATTCCACAGTATGGCTGGATTCACTGCGAGGTGGTGAGACAGAGCTGAATAATACCAATAAACTGATTAACAAATACAATGGAATAACAGGGCTGAAAACAGGAACAACCTCCAATGCAGGCTTTTGCCTTTGTGCCACTGCCACAAGGGATAATATGAGTCTTGTTTCCGTTGTGCTCGGTGCAGATACCAGTGACGACAGATTCAATATGTCCACACAGCTGCTTGACTTCGGTTTTGCAAATTATAAGCTTGCTGAAATAACGCTTGACCAAAAACAGATTACACCTGTTAAGATTGAAAACGGAAGAATGAAAAGCATAACTCCTGTATACAATAATACCGGCTGTATTCTTGTAACAAAGAATGCAGGCGATTTTGAATACGAATATAAGATTAAAGAATCGGTAAAAGCACCTGTAAGAAAAAATGATACATTAGGCGAGGTATTGGTTATGAGCAACAACGAGCAGGTCGCTTCAGTCAAGCTTATTTCAGATCAGAATGTTAAAAAAATTAATTTTTCTTATATTTTTAATGAATTAATGAAAAACATTTAGCAAATTAATATAAAAAAATATTGCAACTTTGTGCAAAATAGTGTAGTATATTTTCTCAAAGAAATATTTGTATTTTAATTTACTATTATATAGAATTGAGGGAATATTATGGCAATCAAATTTATATCAAACCATGCTGAGGATATCGTTTCAGCTCAGGATATAAAAAATCTTGAACCGCAGGCTGTTGCTGCTATGAACACGCTTCACAGCAAAACAGGTGCCGGAAACGATTTTCTTGGCTGGGTAACACTTCCTACCGATTACGACAAGGAAGAATTTGACCGTATCAAGAAGGCAAGTGAATATATCAAGGAAAACGCAGATATATTAATTGTTATCGGTATCGGCGGTTCATATCTTGGTGCAAGAGCAGTTATTGAGGCTCTCACATCACCAAATTATAATTCAATCAAAAAGGATACACCTGATATTTACTTTATCGGTAACTCTATCAGTCCTTCTATGCTTACAGAGCTTGTTTCCATTTGTGAGGGCAAGGATATCTGTGTAAATGTTATCAGCAAGAGCGGTACAACAACCGAGCCTGCTATTGCATTTCGAGTATTCCGTGATCTTGTTTACAGCAAGTATTCCGAAGAAGAGGCTGCAAAGAGAATTTTTGCAACAACAGATAAAGCTAAGGGCACGCTTAAGGAGTTAGCTGATTCAAAGGGTTATGAAACCTTTGTTGTACCTGATGATGTCGGCGGCAGATTTTCAGTTCTTACTGCAGTTGGTCTTCTTCCGATTGCTGTTGCGGGAATTGATATTGACGAGCTTATGTCAGGTGCTAAGGAAGCACAGGATTCTCTTAACGCTGAAAGTGTTGAAGAAAACGATGTGCTCAAGTATGCTGCAGTAAGAAATGCATTTTATAATAAAGGCAAAAAGCTTGAATGCTTTGTTTCCTATGAGCCTTGTATGGCAATGTTCAATGAATGGTTAAAGCAGCTTTTTGCTGAAAGTGAGGGTAAGGACGGCAAGGGCCTTTATCCTGTATCCTGTATTTTCTCAACCGATCTTCATTCAGTTGGCCAGTATATCCAGGAAAGCGGAAGTCCGCTTATGTTTGAAACCGTTATTAAATTTAATCAGCCTAAGGATGATTTCCTTATCACTGAGCAGGAGGGCAATATTGACGGTCTGAATTTCCTTGCAGGCAAATCAATGAGCTTTGTAAATGAGAAGGCTCGAGAGGGTACACTCCTTGCTCATACTGACGGCGGCGTAGGCAATCTTGTTATTGAGTGTGATTCAGTTTCAGCTAAGGATATCGGTTATCTTATCTATTTCTTTGAAAAAGTATGTGCTGTTTCAGGCTATATTCTCGGTGTAAATCCATTCAATCAGCCCGGTGTTGAGAGTTATAAAAAGAATATGTTTGCGCTTCTCGGCAAGCCTGGTTATGAAAAGGAAAAAGAAAGTCTTGAAAAACGTCTTGGCATATGTTAAGATGTAATTGAAAATAAATCACCTTTGGAGGAATTATAATGATTAAACTTATCATAGGCAATAAGGGTGCAGGTAAAACAAAAAGATTAATTGATCAGGTTAATACCTGTGTTGAAAGCTCTGACGGAAATGTTGTATGCATTGAGAAAGAGCCTAAGCTTACATATGATGTTTCTTCAAAAGCTCGTTTGCTTGAGACTGAAACATATCTTATCAACGGTCACAAAGCATTTTACGGTTTCCTTGCAGGTATTTGTGCAGGCAACTATGATGTAACAGATGTACTTGTTGATGCAACATTCAAGATTGTCGGCAGAGAGTATGAAAAGCTTCCTCAGTTCTTTGAGATGCTTTCACAGCTTTCAGAAGCTACAGATGTAAACTTCTATTTCACAATCAGCTGTGATAAAGAAGATTTACCTGTTGAAATCTTTGATTATTGCGAAGAAATGTAATTGAATAAAAAGAAAGCCGTTGATTTTCAACGGCTTATTTTTATACTCTTATCTTTATTAAATTTTGAAAATTTCTATTGACAAAGAGCGTCCTTATATATATAATACTAAGGTGCAAGTGCGAGTAAGCACTTTATGGAGTGGTTTAATGAAAATTGACCTTACGAACTTATTCAATGGCAGTAAGAACGAAATCTCTGTCAATCATTCATTTGATATGAGTGATTTGATTTACAGCTCATACACACCGATTAAGGATGCTGTTACTGTAAAGGGAAAGCTTTTTTCAAAAGCAGATGTTGTTTATCTTGATATAAACATAGCTTTTACTTTTAATGGCTTTTGTGACAGATGTGCTGAGGAGATTGTAAAGGATTTTTCTTTCAGCGTTAAGAAGATTGTTGTTGAAGAGTTGCAGAATGAAAACGATGACGATGATTATATCGTTGTTAAAAACAGAGTTCTTGATTTGCAGGAGCTTGTGAATGAAGAGGTTTCGCTGAATTTACCGACAAAAATTCTTTGTAGCGATGATTGCAAGGGGCTTTGTCCTCAGTGCGGAGCGAATCTTAATGTCAGTAAATGTGATTGTAAAAAGGATGTAGATCCGAGACTTTCCGCTCTTTTACAATTACTTGATGAAGAATAATAAAATGCTTTTAATATAAAAGGAGGCACTTAAAATGGCAGTACCAGCAAGAAAAACATCAAAGGCAAGAAAGAATAAGAGACGTTCAAGTGTTTGGAAGATGGATGCTCCTACACTCGTAAAATGCTCTAACTGCGGTGGCTATACAGTATCACACAAGGTTTGTAAGAACTGTGGCTACTATGATGGCAAAGAAGTTATCAGCAAGGAAGAAGCATAATTTTATTACAATTTGTGGACGGACAGATTTGTCCGTCTTTCTTGTTATTGAAGCAAAATATTTTAACGTTTTATTAGGAGGCAGATTATGGCAAAGTCTGTTGTTGCAATTGTCGGCAGACCTAATGTGGGCAAGTCGACGCTTTTTAACAAGTTAATAGGCAGCAGATTATCTATTGTTGATGATACTCCCGGCGTAACACGTGACAGAATTTACGGTGACTGCGAGTGGCTTAACAATAAATTTCTGCTTGTTGATACCGGTGGTATCGAGCCTAATACAAATGATATCATTCTCAGTCAGATGCGCTCACAGGCAGAGATTGCAATTGAAACAGCTGATGTAATCATCCTTGTTACCAATCTCCGTGACGGAGTTGTTGCAAGTGACCACGAGGTTGCATCAATGCTTCAGAAAAGCGGTAAACCGATTATTCTTTGTGTAAATAAGTGCGACAGCATCGGTGCACCTGACCCTGAGTTTTACGAATTCTATAATCTCGGTATGGGTGATCCGATAGCTGTTTCTGCTACACATGGTCACGGAACAGGTGATTTGCTGGATGAGGTTATCAAGTTTCTTCCTGAGCAGACTGAAGAGGAAGATGATGATGAAATCATCAATGTTGCAATTATCGGCAAGCCGAATGTGGGTAAATCATCACTTGTTAATAAAATCAGCGGTGTGAACAGAGCAATCGTTTCTGACATTGCAGGCACTACGCGTGACACTACGGATACATTTGTTGAAAACAAATATGGCAAATTCAATTTTATTGATACTGCAGGCTTAAGGCGTAAAAGCAAGGTGAATGATGCAATTGAAAAATTCAGCATTATCCGTGCGAGAATGGCTGTTGAACGTGCCAATGTCTGTGTGATTATGATTGACGCTGTTGAGGGATTCACGGAGCAGGATTCTAAGGTTGCAGGCATAGCACTTGAGCAGGGCAAGGCTTGTATCATTGCAGTTAATAAGTGGGATGCTGTTGAAAAAGACGGCAGCACTATGAATGAATACAGGAAGAAGCTGGAAAATGATTTTTCATTTATGAGCTATGCACCGATTATGTTCATTTCTGCAAAAACAGGTCAAAGAATTGAACGTCTTTATGAAATGATTTCATTCGTTCATTCTCAGAATTCAATGCGTATCTCAACCGGTAAATTGAACGAGGTGCTCGCAGGTGCAACAGCACGTGTGCAGCCGCCTACAGATAAGGGTAAAAGACTTAAAATTTACTATATGACGCAGGCGTCAACTCGTCCGCCGACATTTGTTTTCTTCGTAAATAATTCAGAACTCTTCCATTTTTCATATCAGAGGTATCTTGAAAATCAGATCAGAGAGGTATTTGGTCTTGACGGTACCCCTGTGCGTTTCATTATCCGTGAAAGGGGAGAGGGTAAAAAATAATGACGGTTATAGCATGTATTTTTATAGCTGTATTATCCTATTTGCTTGGCAGCTTAAATTTCGGTGTTATTCTATCAAATAAACTAAAAAAAGATGATGTAAGGAATCACGGCAGCGGTAATGCAGGCACAACAAATATGCTCAGAAATTATGGCAAGGGTATTGCTGTTTTGACTATTTTGGGCGATATGCTTAAGGTGTTTGTTGCAATATATATAGCAAAGCTGATTTACAGCTATGTACCGATGCCTTTGAATGAACTTGGAAACGATATAATCAGTACATCCGATATGGATATGCTGATAAAATCATTTGCAGGCTTTTTCTGTGTACTTGGTCATATTTTCCCTTGTTATTTTAAATTCAAGGGTGGTAAGGGCGTAGCGACCTCAGGCGGTATGGTTTTTGCAATTGATTGGCGGATTGCATTAATTCTGCTTGCAGTGTTTTTTGTTGTCGTTTTTATTACAAGATATGTTTCACTCGGCAGTATCGTAATGGCGGTTCTTTATCCGGTGTTTATCTTTATATTCTACAAAAGTATTATATTAACAGTGATTGCTGTAATTTTTACACTTATTGTAGTGATTGCGCATAGAGAAAATATAAAAAAGCTTATTCATCATACAGAAAATAAAATAAGCTTCAAGTCTAAAAAGAAAAATAAATAGAGTAAAACAGGATGCATTGAATTGCATCCTGTTTTTTTATAATATATGATTGATTATTTCAGCTATATCCGCATCGATACAAATTGCCTGTTGCTCTAATTCTTCAGGGCAATCAGCATCACCCTTGTTTATACAGGCATATATTGATATTGGATTTTGTGCAGTCATCTGCCAAAAAGGATACTTAATAATAACAGGGGTGTTGTATCCTACACCGATTTCAAGATAGAGCACATTCAAATCCTTATGCCTGCGGATAAAATCACTATATCTTTCGTTTGCTTTATACCAACCATTATCCTGCACAAATTTATCGTCACATCTTAAATTTGTTGTAAGCGGCTTACCGCAGTGAGGACATTTGGGTATTAAATTGCTTGGTATTTTCATATCCTTTTGCTGTTCATACATAGCCTTTATTATTTCTTCATTATCAAAGGTTTCCTGACAGCAAGGCTCACTGCACTGAAAAAGTCCGTAATCACCCTGCGTATAAAACAATCTCTTTTTATCAAAGCCGGCCCTTTGAAAGCAGTGGTCAACATTTGTTGTGATAACAAAATAATCTTTATCTTTAACCAAATCATATAGCTTATAATATAAATCCGACGGCATATCCATATAACGATTAATATAAATATATCTGCTCCAGTACGCCCAGAATTCCTCCTGTGTTCTATATGGGTAAAATCCGCCGTAGTACATATCGTCAAAACCATATTTCGCTTTGAAATCAGAAAAATATTTGTTGAATCTTTCGCCGCTGTACATAAAACCTGCTGCAGAGGAAAGTCCGGCTCCTGCACCGATAACCACTGCGTCACAATCATCAAGTACCTTTTTTAATCTGTCAATGTGTACGGAGCAGTTCTCTGTAGATTTTATAGTCATTATCCTTGAAAACATTGAATATCACCCTGATTTTACTGTTTGTTTCTGCCTTATACTGCATAACTGTATCAACCGCAATTTTTGCAGCCTTGTCATTCGGAAAATGGAATTCTCCTGTTGAGATACAGCAGAATGCAATACTCTCTAAATTGTATTCGTCAGCCTTTTTCAAGCATTCATAATAACAGGAGGCAAGCAATTCCTTATCCTTTTTTGTAAGAATACCGCTTATAATCGGACCTACTGTATGAATAACATATTTACTCGGCAGATTATATGCAGGCGTTATTTTTGCTCTGCCTGTCGGCTCTTTAATGCCCTGCATCTGCATAATTTCATTGCACTTCAAACGAAGTCTCACCCCTGCAAAGGTATGAATGCAATTATCAATACAGGCATGACAAGGGCAGAAGCAGCCGAGAAGCTGATTGTTCGCCGCATTGACGATTGCGTCAGTATCAATCGTTGTAATATCACCCTGCCATAAATATATATCATCACACAATTGCTGCAGTTCACTTATATGCGTAATACCTTTATGGCTGATTTCAGTTCTCAGATATTCATCTTCAAGAGTCAAATACTCATCACTGATATCTTCAGGCATACGAACATTAACAAGTGAACGATAGAGATTAAATTGCTCATCTGTATTGTCAGGTATTTCAACCTTATTGTATCTTGGATTTTCCGAAAGCAGATATTGAATCAGCCATAATAATCTTTCGTTCTGTTTCATATTGTTACGAGAAGAAAAAGCCTGCTGTCATATCCAGGTAGTTCTGACCGCTGTACTGAGGATACTGCTTTTGAACTTCTGCTTTAAATTCATCTGCATTATTGCATTCAGCTGCAATCGTTTTCAGATTTTTAAGATAAGCAATCTTTGTTTTTGAATCCTTTAAATTTTCAGGAGTATAGTGAGAGGTTAATATAAGATCATATCCCTTCTCAATATAGTTGTTGAGCTCTGAAATCATTGCATCAGCGTGTCCGGCTCCTGCTACAATGGAGTGACAATCGTGACCGAGCATATGGGTATATACTGCGTTTATTTCAGGTATTTCAATATCAAAGCCTCATTTGTTCTTTTGATGATAAAGTCAATACCGCCGATTGTTACTTTTCCTTCCTCAATAATGTCGGTGATTTTATGAATGGAATTATCGAAGATTTCACCAAAAGCACCTGTAAAATTATCAATCAGCGCCTTTCCGCCGCCTGCTGAAGAATATTCACTTGCATTCTGAGTAGCAAATTTAGGCACTTGCGGTAAAAACGAAGCACCAGCACCATGATATGCAATCAGCATACCCTTAACCTCTGTAGCTTCAAGATACTTTTCAAGTTCCTTGTTATTATCAAAAAAGCATGGTGATTCAATAATTACAGCTTTACCGTTTTTCTCAACAATGAAAACCTCATCATCAATAAAGTCATTTGTCTTATAAGCATGAAGTCTGATATTGCCAAAATCATAAATATTCATTTCGCCCTTTGCAAGCTTTACTGTTTCAAATGTGTTTTTGTTCATTATAAATTCCTCCGTTAAATCAGTCGTTTAATCTTTAAGAGCTGTCGACTTATCTCTTGACTGCATTGTACCGCTTATGGTATCATCTGTAAAGTAAGCACTTTATTGTGCCGTAGTTACCAAAAGGGAACTATTAGGCAGTTACTGATTGGTAACAAATGCGTATTTTCGCAGCTTATCACAGAAAATATAAATTCAAAAAAATTTCAGAAATTTTTTAGGAGATGATATTATGGCTGAAAATGAAGTGAAAAATCTGCCGGCCTGTCCGGTAGAGACCACATTAACATTGATAGGGAATAAATGGAAAGTATTGATCCTGCGTGATTTATTACCCGGCACAAAGCGATTCGGCGAATTAAAAAAGTCCTTAGGCTCTGTAAGTCAGAAGGTGCTTACTGCACAGTTAAGAGATATGGAGGCAGACGGCCTTGTTTCAAGAACTGTTTATGCTGAGGTTCCCCCAAGAGTTGAATATACATTAACAGACTTGGGCATGAGTCTGAAGCCTGTTCTTGATTCAATGCTGACTTGGGGAGAAAACTATAAAGCAAGCATATAAAAAGGAGCTAAATCAGGTGCTGTTTTATGATGAAATATAATATTATTGAAAAAATTTTATTACTTATAATGCTATACTCTGATTTGTTTTATTTGAAATACAAGTGGACTTATGATGACGTTGTTGTATGCAAAAGAAATCCAAATAAGTATTTTCAACCTATTTTATATAGATTATATGGATTCAGAAAAAGCAAAATTGAATTAGGTTTGTTAATTTTAGAAACCTATTCTCATCTCATTGCTATAATAGTTTTAATTGAAACTATTATCTGTTTTGTTTTTAATACATCATTTCTAAAACCAATCGTATTATTTTCTTTTTGGTTAATTAGTGGTATATTTGTAATAATTTATTTAATTATTAATTCTATCAAAAAGAAATAAAAACATAGAAATAGTTCATTGAACATACAGGAGCTGTCTCACAAAATTGATTCATGAGAAAGCTCCTTTCAGCTATGTCTTAAAAATTCAGTTGTAAATTCATCCAACTTTCCTGTTCAGCCGTTTTAATTTCATCTTCAGGTTGAATATTTCCAATCAGAAGCGGTGAATTTGGATTATGCAGTGTTACATTTCTGATAACTGCGTCTTTATTTGTATTTGCGTAACAATATCTGCAAAAATGCCTGCAGGTATCATATGCACCTATATCATTACCAAAGAAACAGGCACATTCCTTACGTTGACCTTTTTTCTTCGGCATATTTAATTTGGTATGCAGTGCAGTTTCATACACTGTATGTGTTAAGCAGCCGTCACAGTCAATACCGTATTGTTCCAGCTCATCACCCTCTGCACAGGCTTTTATTGTGATGCCATACTTCTTTCCGATATCGGCGAAGGCTTTGCCGATTATCAATCGTTCTTCCTTGCTTACCATTCGGCCCTGTGGGAAATTTGTTATAACCTTTTTATATAAATCAATAAAGCTGATAATGCAGGTATGCGTATAGCCTGAAAGCTCCTTTGCCATTGATTCAAAGACATCAAGATGAAAGTCAAGCGAATACTTGTCTGTTATAAAAATCGGGTCATATCTCCAGCCAACGCTGTCCATTCCGACAGCTTCAGACAACCTTTTAAAATCCTGAATCACTTTTCTTTTATCAGGTACATTCGGCTCAATCTCTTTTCCGTAAGGTGTTATTGTAACAAACCAGTATTGTCCGAATGGCTTAAGAACATCCATATGCTCCAGCATAGGCGCAGGATTTTTCGTGCAGAAAGCAATCAGGTCAACAACATCAGGATTTATGATATATTTTGTGACTGATGAAGGATTATACGGATTACGCACCATAACATAGACTTCTTTTATTCTGTTGATAAACCACTCTGCATAAAAAGCAGGGATATCCGTTCTCATTCCTGTTTGTAAAATCATAATAAACCTCTGATTATTAATACTAATTTGAAATACCGAAAAAAATAAGCACCGAGTAACTCGGTGCTGTTTTTATGCGAAATAATTATGCTCTTTCAACCTTACCTGAGCGAAGGCATCTTGTGCATACATTAACTCTTTTAGGAGAGCCGTTTACAATAGCCTTTACTTTTTTAATGTTTGGTTTCCAGGTTCTGTTTGATCTTCTGTGTGAGTGAGAAACCTTGATGCCGAAAGATACGTCTTTTCCGCAGTATTCACATTTTGCCATTTGCGAACACCTCCTTAAATATTTAGAACGTTGGTATAATATCACAACTGATTGAAAAAAGCAAGTGTTTTTTATCCTTTTTTTCAAAAAGCCGCAAAATTTACTCTTTTTAGTATAAGTTATTGATTTTAAATACAATATTTAGTATAATATAAGCAATGATTTTTAGGAGGAAGATGAATGGCTTCAGATAAAAAAACGGCTCTTGAGTCCGCAATGAAACAGATAGAAAAGAAATACGGTGCCGGTGCAGTTATGCGTCTCGGTGAAAATTCAAGCCTTAAGGTTGATGCTATTTCAACAGGCTCACTTACACTGGATATAGCAACAGGTATCGGCGGACTTCCAAAAGGAAGAATTGTTGAAATCTACGGACCTGAATCCAGCGGTAAAACAACTCTTGCTCTTCACTGTATTGCAGAGGCACAGAAAGCAGGCGGCGAGGCTGCATTTATTGATGCTGAGCATGCACTCGATCCTGTTTATGCTGCCAATCTCGGCGTGGATGTGGATTCACTTCTTGTTGCTCAGCCTGATTACGGTGAGCAGGCACTTGAAATTACAGAGCAGCTTGTAAGCAGCGGCGCTGTGGATATCGTTGTCGTAGACTCCGTTGCAGCACTTGTACCTAAAAGCGAAATCGAAGGCGATATGGGTGACAGTCACGTTGGTCAGCACGCACGTCTTATGTCTCAGGCTCTTCGTAAGCTTGCAGGTACTGTTAATAAGACAAACTGTATTATTATATTCATTAACCAGCTTCGTGAGAAGATTGGTGTTGTTTACGGTAATCCTGAGGTTACAACCGGCGGCAGAGCACTGAAGTTCTATTCTTCCATAAGAATTGATGTACGAAAGGCTGAACAGCTTAAGAACGGCACTGAGATTTTAGGCTCCCGTACTAAGGTTAAAATTGTTAAGAATAAGGTTGCACCTCCTTTCAAGTCAGCTGAGTTTGATATTATGTATGGTACAGGTATCAGCAAGGATGGTGAAATTCTTGATTTGGCTGTTGAATACGACATTATACATAAAGGTGGCTCCTGGTTCTCATACGGTGACAGAAGACTCGGTCAGGGACGTGATAATGTCAAGGCAATGATTAAGAATGATCCCGACTTTGCCGCTGAGCTTGAAGAAAAAATCAAAGAAAAAATGAAGGAGATTCAGGATACCTCTAAGCAGAAGTACAGACCAAAGGCTGCACCGATGGCAAAGACAGATGCTGATGAAACACCGGCTCCTGCTAAAACAACACGTGCAGCTGCAAGAGCAAAGCTTGACATTGCTGTTGAGGACGACGAAGATTAATGATTATTAAGCACCAGAGGGGGAGGGGAAACAAGGTTCACCTTCTCCTTGATGATGAATATGTAATTACAACGGATATTAATTTCTGGCTTGATCATTATATTGCTGACGGCACGGAGATTGATGAAGAGCAGTGGCAGGAGCTTGTTGAGGGAATCAATTATAAAAAAGCGCTCAACAAGTGTGCCGATTTGCTGTCAAGGCGTGAGCATTCCGTTAAAGAGCTCAGGACAAAACTGCTGAGAACGGTTGACGAAGTCAGTGCTGATAAAGCAATCAACAGATATCTTGAGGCAGGCTATCTTGATGATGAGCATTTTTGTGAAAGTCTTGTTGAATATCTGTTTAATGTAAAAAAATATTCTACTGCCCATGTCAGGCAGGAATGCTATAAACGCGGTGTTGACAGCGATATTATAAGACGTGTTATCAATGATTTTGAAATAGATAATACGGATACAATTGTTGAGCTGATTACTAAAAAATATGCTTCAAAGCTGGAGCAGGAAAACGGCAGGGAAAAGGTAATTGCGGCCTTGCAGAGAAAAGGCTTTTCCTATTCGGATATTAAATCAGCATTTTACAGGTTAGAGGAAGATGAATTTTAAAGTAGGAATGATATCACTCGGCTGTCCGAAGAATCAGGTTGACGGCGAGGTTATGCTTGAAAAACTGAATAAAAGCGGTTTTGATATTGCACAGTCTATTGAGGACAGTGATGTTATGATAATTAACACCTGCGGATTTATTGAGGATGCTAAGCGTGAAGCGATTGAAACCATTCTTGAAGTGGCTGAATATAAAAAGGCAGGGCTTATTTCTGCAATCGTTGTAACAGGCTGTCTGGCGGAAAGATATCAGGATGAAATTTTAAAGGAAATTCCTGAGGTTGATTCCGTTATCGGTATCGGAGCTGACAGGGATATTGTAAAGGTTTGCCAGAAGGCTCTGATAGGCGTTCAGACGAGCTTTTACCCTGATAAGAAGTATCTTCTGCTTGAGGGTGACAGAATGCTTTCTACACCGTCTCACTGGGCTTATTTGAAAATCAGTGACGGCTGTGATAATAAATGCTCCTATTGTGCAATACCCGGAATACGCGGCGGTTATATTGAGCGTGATATGGAAAGCATTATTGCTGAGGCAAATAAGCTTGCGGCATCAGGTGTTAAGGAGCTTATTATAATCGCACAGGATACCACAAAATACGGTCTGAAACTTTATGGCGAATATAAGCTTGCTGAGCTTTTGAAAGAGCTTGTAAAAATTAATGGCATTGAATGGATCAGATTATTTTACTGCTATCCTGACAGAGTAACGAATGAGCTGATTGACGTTATAGCAAGTGAGGAAAAGATTTGCTCTTATATTGATATTCCTCTTCAGCACTGCAATAATGACATACTCAAGTCAATGAACAGATACGGCTCATATGACAGTCTCAAAAAGCTTTTGACTAAGATGAAAACGAAAATCCCTAATCTTTCCCTGCGTACTACCTTTATGGTCGGTTTTCCCGGTGAAACTGAGGAACAGTTTGAAGAGCTGTGCCGTTTTGTTAAGGACATTGAATTTGACAAAATGGGTTGCTTTACGTACTCACCTGAGGAGGATACACCTGCTTTTGATTTTGACAATCAGATTGATGAGGACATAAAAAAACGACGTGCAGAGGTACTGATGGATATTCAGTATTCAATTACCGAAAACGCGAATAAAAAGCGCATAGGAAATATTTATAAGGTTGTCGTTGACGAAAAGGACGGCGACAAATATATCGGCAGATCCTATCTTGATTCACCTGAGATTGACAGCGGCATCATTATCACATCAGAACGTGCCCTTTCCTCAGGAGAATTCATTAACGTAAAAATTACCGATTACGACGGATATGATCTTATAGGAGTGGAAATATGAATTTACCTAATAAAATTACTGTATTCAGATTTTGCTGTATACCGTTTTTAATGGCGTTTGCTTATATTGATTTCCCATATCACTGGGTCGCAACATTGATTGTATATTTTATTGCTTGTATGAGTGATAAGGTTGACGGTATCATTGCAAGAAAACGAGGACTCGTTACCGATTTCGGTAAATTAATGGATCCGCTTTCTGATAAGAGTCTTGTATTTGCGGCTTACATCATTTTAATTGATATGGGATGGCACACCGACATTTGTCTTATGCTGATGCTTGCTCGTGAATTTTTAGTTGCAGGTATCAGAATGGCTGCTGCCACAAATGGTGAGGTTATAGCCGCTAACGGCTTTGGAAAATGCAAAACCTTTTTACAGATGTCAACTACAGGTATGACATTCCTGCTCCTTGCAATAGGTGAGGGAAGTGCAAATATTGATATGTCAACCCCTTGGCTGAACATCTACTGCACAATCGCATTCTGGATTGTTACGGTTGTTGCTGTATTAAGCGGTCTGATTTACGCAAAGGACGGCTGGCATCTGATTAAAACAAAATAGTTGCAAATTCTGAAAAAATATATATAATATTATTAATAGATAAAAACTGTGACAGAGAGAAGTAAGCAGATATCCGCTTTTCAGAGAGTGAGCCGTTTTGCTGTGAGGCTCATATAGCGAATCTGCCCAAATGCACTCTTGAGTTGCCCAGAGGAAATCAGAGTATTTTGGGTCGGTAGGCTCCGTTAAAGGCTGAAGCTGTAAGTCATTATTGCAGCTGAGTATAAACAAGAGTGGAACCGCAGTTATTACATTGCCTCTGTCATAGGACAGGGGCATTTTTATATATTATTAGTATTGGAGGGCGGCAAATGTTTGATTCATTCAAGGAAGATGTAAAAAGCTTTATGGACCATGATCCGGCTGCAAGAAGCCCTATTGAAATCATTTTGCTCTATCCGGGCTTCAAGGCACTGCGAAGCCATAAAAAAGCGAACTGGTTTTTACGCCACAATATGCCTTTTATTGCAAGATATATCAGTCAGCGCTCTGCGCATAAAACAGGTATAGAAATTCATCCCGGTGCTACGATCGGCCGTAGAGTCTGTATAGATCACGGCAGTGGTATCGTTATCGGTGAAACGACTGAAATCGGTGACGATGTTATGATTTATCAGGGTGTAACGCTGGGCGGAACAGGTAAGGACGTCGGCAAACGTCACCCCACAATTGAAAGCGGTGTTATGATTGGCTCAGGTGCTAAGGTACTCGGACCGATTACAATCGGCAGAAATGCTAAGGTTGCCGCCGGCGCTGTTGTGGTTAAGGATGTTGACCCTAACTGTACTGTTGTTGGTGTTCCGGGCGAGGTTGTGAGAATTGACGGCGAACGTATCGACGACCTTGATCAGATTAATATCCCTGATCCTGTTATGAATGCAATTGAAAACAATCAGCAGAAAATTAAAGAATTGGAAAAAGAAATCAAAATTTTAAAGGAGTCTTTGAAATGAGAATTTATAATACAATGTCACGTCAGAAGGAAGAATTTGTTCCTGTTGACAAGGATGAAATTAAGATTTATGCCTGCGGACCTACCGTATATAATTTTATTCATATCGGTAACGCAAGACCGCTTTGTGTATTCGACGTTTTAAGACGTTATATGGAATATCGCGGTATGAATGTAAAATTCGTTCAGAACTTTACCGACGTTGACGATAAAATCATTAAAAGAGCAAATGAAGAGGGCATCACCTTCGAGGAAGTTTCAAAAAAGTACATTGAGGAATTCTGGACAGATGCGCACGGTCTTAACGTAAAGGAAGCAACCGTACATCCTAAGGCTACGGAGAATATTGATGAAATCATTGATATCATCAAATCTCTTGAAGAAAAGGGCTATGCTTATGCGGTTGACGGTGATGTGTATTTCAGAACGCTTAAGTTCAAGGAATACGGTAAGCTCAGTCACCAGCCGATTGAGGATTTACAGTCAGGTGCAAGAATTGCAGTCGGTGAGAAGAAGGAAGATCCGCTTGATTTTGCACTCTGGAAAGCAGCTAAGGAAGGTGAGCCTTACTGGGAGTCACCTTGGGGCAAGGGCAGACCCGGCTGGCATATTGAATGCTCTGCTATGAACAGACGTTATCTCGGCAAAACAATTGATATTCACTGCGGTGGTAAGGACCTTGTTTTCCCTCACCACGAGAATGAAATTGCCCAGAGTGAATGTGCAAACGGCTGCACCTTCTCAAAATACTGGATGCACAACGGCTATATCAATGTTGACAATGTTAAGATGAGCAAATCGCTCGGCAACTTTAAAACCGTTCGTGAAATTGCTGATGCATACGGCTATGAGGTAATACGTTATTTCCTCATTTCATCTCACTACCGTTCACCGATTAATTATAACCTTGATATTATTGAGCAGTGCAAATCAGCGCTTGATAGACTTTACACCTGCCGTGAGAGCCTTGATTTTGCCCTTAAAAACGCTGAAGATATCGCAGACGATACCGAGCTCATCAATCAGTTAAACAGCCGCAGGAAGCAGTTTATCACCGCTATGGATGATGATCTTAACACTGCCGACGGTATTTCAGCAGTATTTGAGCTTGTAAAAGATATCAACACGAAAATCCTTGATAAGCCTGTTTCAAAAAATGTGTGTGAAACAGCTGCAAAGCTTTTTGACGAGCTTTGCGACGTATTAGGCATTCTCTATAACAGACAGTCAAATGATTTGGATGCTGAGATTGAGGAGCTTATCGCACAGCGTCAGGAGGCAAGAGCAAACAAGGATTGGACAACTGCGGATAAAATCCGTGATGACTTAAAGGCAAGAGGAATCATTTTAAAGGATACACCACAGGGCGTTACCTGGACAAAGGAATCATAACACCCACTGATAAAAGAAAGGTATTTCATTATGGTTGACAGAAGAAAATTTAAGGATACAGAGGTTTCACTCTTAGGCTTAGGCACAATGCGTCTGCCCTGTAAAACAGCAATTAAGCGTGAAGCGAATCCGCTCATTGATTACAAAAAGGGTCAGGAACTTGTTGACATTGCCTATGAAAATGGTGTCAATTACTTTGATACCGCCTATATGTACCACGTCGGCAAAAGTGAAAAGTTCATCGGAACAGCCTTGAAAAAACATCCGAGAGACAGCTATTTCCTCGCAGATAAGCTTCCAATCTGGATGTGCCCTAAAAAGGCTGATATGGAAAAAGTTTTCAAAAAGCAGCTTGACAGAACAGGTCACGATTATTTTGACTTTTATCTTCTTCATTCACTGAATAAAGAAAATTTTGAAAAGTGTGAAGAGTTCGGTGCTTATGAATTTCTCCTTGAAAAGCAGAGGCAGGGTAAAATTAAAAATATCGGTTTCTCCTTTCACGGAACAATTGAAGATTTAAAAACGATTGTTGCTGCTCACCACTGGGATTTTGCACAGATTCAGATGAATTACCTTGACTGGAAAAATCAGGACGCTGAAACGCAGTACAATATCTTAACCGATGCAGGTATTCCTGTCATTGTTATGGAGCCTGTTCGCGGCGGAAAGCTGGCTGAGGTTACATCAGATATCGAGGAAATGTTCAAAAAGGCCAAGCCTGAAAAGAGCATCACCTCCTGGGCAATGGGCTTTGTGGCAAGCCACGATAATGTTTTAACGATACTCAGCGGTATGAATTCACCTGAGCAGTTGTTTGATAATCTCGGCACACTTACAGACTTTATTCCTTTCAATGAAAGAGAAATGAAAATCTGCGAAAATGCTGCAGCAATGCTGAACAAGAACGATGTTATCCCTTGCACCGGCTGCGACTATTGTGCTGATTGTCCTAAGCATGTAAAAATCAGTTCAATCTTCTCCGCTTACAATAAAATCAAGACAGGCGAGCTTTCAATGGAAGAGGGCAGGGCACTTTATAATAAAATTGATTATAAAGCGGATGTATGTATCGAATGCGGAAAATGTGCTAACCATTGTCCGCAAGCAATTGAAATACCTAAGAAAATAAGAGAACTAAATTCTTTTTTTGCGTAAAACCACTTGACTGACATATAATAATATTGTACAATAAATTGTACAATATTATGAAAGGAAGAATATTATGTTAGCAGTCAATTACTCAACAATCAGAGAAAACTTAAAATCCTACTGCGATAAAGTAACAGACGATAAAGAAACAGTTATTGTTACACGCAAGGATGAAAAAAATGTTGTTATCATTAGTCTTGAGGAATGGAATTTATTGCAAAAAACAGCACGTAATGCTGAATATTTAAGCAAATTAGATCGTTCACTGGCTGATATAAAGGCTGGCAGAGTCGTTTCAAAAAGCATAGAAGAGTTAGAGGCAATGGAAAATGAATAACTTAACTTTTTCACACAGTGCTTGGGACGATTATTTATATTGGCAGACACAGGATAAAAAGACTTTAAAGCGTATTAATCAGCTTTTAAAGGATATTCAAAGGAATTCTTTTGAGGGTATCGGAAAACCTGAACCATTAAAGCAGCGTTTGAATTGCTGGAGCAGACGTATTGACGATAAAAACAGATTAGTTTATTCAGTTATTAATGATAATGATATTATCATTCTTTCTTGTCGCGGACATTATGAAGATTAAATAAAAAAACTGTAGGTTATAAATTTAACCTACAGTTTTTTATTTTAGTATTGACTTTTTGTAGTTACCATATTATAATTAATTGTAGTGACAGGAAGTGAGGTGAATATATGTCACCAAGAACAGGCAGACCAAAGTCAGATAATTCAAAAGGGCATATGCTCCATATCAGAATGAATGATGATGATTTAAAAACGCTTGATTTTTGTTGTGAAGAATTAAATCAAAGTAAATCAGAATTGATTCGCAAACTGATATATGATTGCTTTAACGGTCTGCAAAAATAAAAAAGAATACTGTGCGACCGTCCAAAATCAACACAGTACCCTTTTACACAAACACAAGGGATAAATCCCAAATGCCGTAAATCTATTATACGGCATAATTGGGAATATTTCAAGTGTTAATGAAAACAATTGAAAGGATTAATTATGTCAAAAAAATTGAATAATAAAAAAGAGTATAAGATTGACAGCGAAAAACTTCATTCTTTTTTAGTATGCTGTGACAGGATTGATGTAGAATTTTATGAAATTATGCAATATTCAACTCAGCTTTTAATATTAGCCGATGCATATTATGATGAACAATATGATAGGGTATTGATTTGTGAATGCATCTGTTCTTCTATACGTTATTTGTTTGATATCGTTGCAAAAGAATACGATATGATTTCAGAATACAGAAACCTCCATGATGATATTGCCGGAATCGTGTAATATATCACAAATCCTATTTTATTTCATAAAACCTATATAAAAAGTACATTTTGTTTGACAAGTGTGCGTGATTTCATTATTCTTAACTTGAGGTGATTCTATGAATAAAGCACAGCTTTTGAATATAAAAGTATTACCCCATGAGGTTACTGAGTCGATCAGTGACCAGCTTGGTATTGCCGAATCACATTTATCATACAAGGTCGAAAAACGACTTATGACCTGTGTTGCACAGGGTGATGTACAAAAGCTTTTTGAAGAACTGCAGGTATTCAGCAATTCAATCGGTGTAGGTGAAATGTCTGCTGATAATTTAAATCAGTACAAATATATGGCTGTCAGCAGTATCACACTTGCAACACGCTATGCCATTGAGGGCGGACTGAATGAGGCTGACGCCTATAGCTTTTCTGATATGTTTATCAGAAAAATTGATTTGATGAAATCACCTGATAAAATCATTTCCTCACTTGCTCAGGCAATTATTGAGCTTACCAATTCTGTTGCTGAAGAAAAATCCAGGCTTAAATATTCACCGCATATCAGAAAATGCATAGCTTATATCAATAAGAATATCAATAAAAAAATCACGATCAAGGATATATCTGAGCAGTGCGGTCTTTCAGCCGACTACCTTTCACATTTATTCAAGAGTGAAATGGGTGAAAATTTAAGTAGCTACATTTTGAAAAATAAGCTGGAGCTTTCAAAATCACTGTTGCTTGAGGGACTTGATAACCATAAAATTTGTCAGACGCTCGGCTTTTCCTCGCAGTCTCATTTTATATCCGTATTCAAAAAGCAGTATGGTATAACACCAAAGCAGTTTGTATTATACACCAAATGAAAAAAGGACTAAACGGTTGATTCCGCTTAGTCCTTTTTTAGTTATCTGATTACTCGCTGATGAGCTCTTTCATATCGTACATTCCTGCACTCTTGCCGGTCATATAAACTGCTGCATTTACAGCACCAACTGCAAAGATTTCCTTGCTTCTTGCAGAGTGTGAAAGGGTAATCATTTCATCTCTTCCGGCAAAAATGATATCGTGTTCACCAACGATTGTGCCGCCGCGAATGGCGTGAAGACCGATTTCATTCTTTGTTCTCTTTTCACGCTTTGAGTGGCGGTCATATTCATATTTCATCGGATTAGGTGTAACCTCACAGATTGCGTCAGCAAGCATCAGTGCAGTTCCGCTCGGTGCATCAATTTTCTGATTATGATGCTTTTCAACGATTTCAATATCAAAATCATTGCCGAGAACCTCAACAGCTTTTTTTGCAAGATTCGCTAAAAGATTAATACCGAGACTCATATTATATGTGAAGAAAATAGGGGCAACCGTAGATGCTTCTTCAATCTTTTTCTTCTGCTCGTCATCATATCCTGTTGTTGCAATAACAAGTGCCGTGCCGGTGCTCCTGGAATAATCAAGAAGATCATCAAGAAGTACAGGGTTTGAGAAATCAATAACAACATCTGCCTTTTCCTGAACCTCACTGATTGATTTATAAATAGGGAATACACCGTTTTCAGCCGTGTTCAAATCAACACCTGCCACGATTTCACAGTCATCTCTGTTCGCAATAATGCTCTGTAAAACATTACCCATCTTACCGTTTGCACCGGTAATAATAATCTTTGTCATTTTATAATTCCTCTGAATATATCTTATTTAAGAAGTCCGTACTCTTCCATAGTTTCCTTAACGTAAGCCTTATTCTTTTCATCCATTTCAATAAGCGGCATTCTTACAGGACCTGCGTTGAAACCGATAAGACTTACAGCCTCTTTTACAGGGATAGGGTTTACATCAACAAACATTGCCTTAGCAAGCTTCATATACTTATCCATTAAAGCCTTGCTGCCTTCCTTGTCTCCGTCAAGATACTTCTGAACAATGTCATGTGTCTCCTGAGGGCAGATGTTTGAAAGCACGGAAATAACACCCTTTCCGCCTCTTTCCATAAGATCATAAATCTGATCGTCGTTGCCGCTCCAGAGATTGAGCTCGTCACCGCAGAGCTCGTGAATTTTTTCAATCTGCTCAAGGCTTCCTGATGCTTCCTTGATACCGTTAATTCTCGGCAGCTTTGAAAGCGCATATGCAGTTTCAGGTGCAATATTGAGTCCTGTTCTTGAAGGAACATTGTAAAGAATAATAGGAAGGTTCGTTGCATCGTGAATTGCAGTGTAATGTGCAATCAGACCTCTCTGGCTTGTTTTATTATAATATGGTGTAACAAGAAGGAGTGCATCTGCACCGGCGTCACAAGCCTCTTTACTGATTTCGATTGCACAAGCAGTTGAATTTGAACCTGTGCCTGCAATAACAGGAACTCTGTGATTTACATATTCAACACACCATTTGATAGCCTCGTTATGCTCAACAACCTTAAGTGTTGATGATTCACCTGTTGTACCGCATACAACGATAGCATCCGTGCCGTTTTCAATCTGAAAATCAATAAATCTTCCGAATTCCTCATAATTTACTGATCCGTCTTCATTCATAGGTGTGATGATTGCAACAGCAGCACCTGTAAAAATTGGATTCTTCATAAGTATATTCACTCCCTAAATTAATTAATATATTTAGTCCATATAGCCTTCAGCAGCCAAAAGCTCAGCAAGAAGGACTGCACCGCCTGCAGCACCTCTTAATGTGTTGTGTGAAAGGCAGACAAATTTATAATCATACTGTGTATCTTCTCTGAGTCTGCCGATTGAAACAGCCATACCGTTTTCAAGCATTCTTTCAGACTTAATCTGCGGTCTGTCGTCCTCAGTGAAATAGTTGAGGAATTTCTTAGGTGCTGACGGAAGGTTAAGCTCCTGTGCTCTGCCTGAGAAATTCTCCCAGATTTCAATCATTTCTTCCTTGCTTGGCTTGTTTTCAAAATCTACAAATACTGCACCGAGGTGTCCGTTTGAAACAGGAACACGGATACACTGTGCTGTAAAGTTAGGTGCATCAGCTGATTTGATTACATCGCCGTCAATTTTACCCATAAGCTTAAGAGGCTCTTTCTCACTCTTTTCCTCTTCACCGCCGATATAAGGGATTACGTTATCAATCATTTCAGGCCATGTCTCAAAAGTCTTACCGGCACCTGAAATTGCCTGGTATGTACATACAAGTACATTCTTAACACCAAACTTCTCGTAAAGAGGGAAGATAGCAGGAACATAAGACTGAAGTGAGCAGTTTGATTTAACAGCAATAAAGCCACGCTTTGTGCCGAGTCTCTTTCTCTGAGCAGGGATAATGTTTATGTGCTCAGCATTCAGCTCAGGAACAACCATAGGAACATCGTCTGTAAAGCGGTGTGCACTGTTGTTTGATACTACAGGGCACTCGTGCTTTGCATATTCTTCCTCAAGTGCTTTGATTTCATCTTTTTTCATATCAACGGCACAGAATACAAAATCAACCATTGATGTGATTTTTTCAATATCATTTGTTGCATCCATTACAATGATATCCTTCATTGATTCAGGAATGTCAACATCCATACACCATTTTTTGCCGACTGCGTCTTTATATGATTTACCTGCACTTCTTGATGAAGCAGCAAGACAAACTACATTGAACCAAGGATGACCGTCAAGTAATGTAGCAAATCTCTGACCTACCATACCTGTTGCACCGACAATACCTACATTATACTTTTTTTCCATAATACAAATCTCCTTAAAAAATACCTTGTAAAACAAGATGATATGCAATATAATATATAATTGTTTGAGCCGGAAATCAAGATAAAAATTTATAATTAATTTCCGAGTTCATATACGCTATATATAATAACACTTATTATATATATATGTCAATTATAAATTATGGAGAATTAGATGAAAACTTCAGATTTTTATTACGATTTGCCTGAAGAGCTTATTGCGCAGACTCCTATTGAGCCGAGAAATGCATCAAGACTTATGCTGCTCAATAAGAACACAGGTGATGTGGAGCATAAAATTTTTAAGGATTTGACCGAATATCTGAATCCCGGTGACTGTCTTATACTGAATAATACACGTGTAATACCAGCAAGAATTTACGGCGTAAAAAAGGAAACAGGTGCAGTAGTTGAGTTCCTGCTTCTTAAGCAGATTGAAAATCTTGTATGGGAATGCCTCTGCGGTCCGGGCAAAAGGGCTAAAATTGGTACTGAATTCGTATTCGGTGACGGTCAGCTTGAATGTGTTGTTAAGGATATACTTGAGGACGGCAACAGATTGATTGAATTCAGGTGTGAAAACAATATTTATGCCGTTCTCGATGAAATCGGTCAGATGCCGCTGCCGCCTTACATAAGAGAAAAGCTTGCTGATAAAGAGCGCTATCAGACGGTTTACAGCGAGAATTTAGGCTCAGCTGCAGCACCGACAGCAGGACTGCACTTCACCACTGAAATGCTTAAAAAAATTAAGGCTAAGGGTGTAAATATCGGATATGTAACCTTACATGTCGGTCTCGGTACTTTCAGACCTGTTAAGGTTGATGATGTAACCAAGCATAATATGCATAAGGAGCATTATATTATGCCGCAGGAAACGGCTGATTTGATTAACGAAACACATAAAAACGGCAAACGTGTTATCTGCGTGGGAACAACCAGCTGCCGTACAGTTGAATCGGTAGCAACCAAAAACGGCTGCATCTGTGCAGATGAGGATGATACAGGCATCTTTATTTATCCGGGTTATAAATTTAAATGTATGGATGCTTTGGTTACAAATTTTCATTTGCCTGAAAGCACCCTGATTATGCTTATTTCAGCCTTTGCTGGATATGACAATGTTATGAATGCTTATAAAATTGCTGTTAAGGAAAGGTATCGCTTTTTCTCTTTCGGTGATGCGATGTTTATTTATTGAGGTAATTAAAATATGTATAAACTTTTGAAAAAAGAGGGTAATGCAAGACGCGGTGAATTTCATACAGTACACGGAACGGTTCAGACTCCTGCCTTTATGAATGTTGCAACATCGGCTGCAATCAAGGGTGGACTGTCAACAGAGGATCTGAAAGAGATTGACTGTCAGGTAATGCTCTGCAATACGTATCATCTTCACGTAAGACCGAGTGATAAGCTTATATATGATATGGGCGGACTGCATAAATTCACGAAATGGGACAGGCCTATTCTTACAGACAGCGGTGGCTTCCAGGTATTCAGCCTTGCTAAATTAAACAAGATTAAAGAAGAGGGCGTAACCTTCAATTCACATGTTGACGGCAGAAAAATATTTATGGGACCTGAGGAGAGCATGCAGATTCAGTCAAATCTTGCCTCAACAATTGCAATGGCATTTGATGAATGTGTTGAAAATCCTGCAACGCCTAAATATGCTAAGGAGGCTTGTGAAAGAACACTTCGCTGGCTTGAACGCTGCAAAATTGAAATGGACAGACTGAATTCTCTTGAAACAACAATTAACAGGAACCAGATGCTTTTCGGAATTAATCAGGGCTGTACCTTTGATAATCTCAGAATTGAGCATATGAAGGAAATTGCTAAAATGGATCTTGACGGCTATGCAATCGGCGGACTTGCGGTCGGCGAGCCGAAAGAGGATATGTACAGAATTATTTCCGCTGTTGAGCCTTATATGCCTTCCGATAAGCCAAGATATCTTATGGGTGTCGGAACACCGGGCAATATTCTTGAAGCCGTCAGCAGGGGAGTGGACCTTTTTGATTGTGTTATGCCAAGCAGAAATGCAAGACATGGACAGCTCTTTACAAAAAAAGGTATAATAAACATCAATAATGCCAAATATGAGAGAGATGGTGCCCCCATTGACGATGCATGTAATTGTCCGACCTGCCGAAATTATTCACGCAGCTATATACGCCATTTATTTAAGAGCAACGAGATACTCGGTATGCGTCTTGCAGTCATTCATAATCTGTATTTTTATAACAATCTTATGAAAGAAATTCGTGAGAATCTGGACAATGGTACATTTATGGACTATAAAAATGAATTTTGTGTTAAACTTGATACCAGAATTTAGAAAAGGCTTGCAAATTATATCGTTTTCTAATATAATATTTTTATTCAATTTAGGAGGAAAAAATTATGAATTCAATTATATTAATGGCTCAGGCTGCAAGTGGTGCTGCTGACGGCGGAAAAAATCAATCATTATATATGATTATTATGATGGTTGTTCTTTTTGCTGTTATGTACTTCATGATGATAAGACCACAGAAAAAACGTCAGAAGGAAGAGCAGGAAATGCGTGCTTCACTTGAAATCGGTGATGAGATTGTAACAATCGGCGGTATTGTAGGCAGAGTCGTTACAATTCGCGAAACAGATATTATTATTGAAACCGGTTCCGATAGAAACAAGATGAAAATCGAGCGCTGGGCTGTTAACACCAATAAGACAAAAATGGAGCAGCATCAGAAAGAGGTTGAGGCAGCTCGTGAAGCAGCTAAGGCTAAAAAGGCTGAAAAAAAGTCAAAGAAAGATGTTGTTGACGAGACAAAAGACAATAAATAATGTTCTAAAAAGTTATCCCTTCGAATAATTATTTTCGGAGGGATTTTTTATGCCTAAAATTACAGCAGGTGAAACAAAAGGACTTCTTATAAAATATGTGATTAAAATAGCTGTCAGCACAGTTCTCAGTATTGTTGTACTCAATATGCTATGCTCTTTTATCATTTTAAAGCTTGATCTTGATTTGAGTATTCTTCAGTATGCCGGTACAGGAATATGCATTGCCTCATCAATAATCGTTGCGTTTGTAAGCACAAGCGGTTTCAAAAATAATTTTTTGATGCTCTCAATTATTTCGGTTATGCCATTACTTATATATACTGTTGTTAATTTCTGCGTTAATAAAACAGGAACTGTATTTATTATAATCAGAGTATGTGCAATTCTTGTTTGTGCTTTTGCAGTTTCGCTGATAAAATCGAGTAAAAAATCAAGGTGACTTTTATGGAAGATGAAGAATTAGCTTTTTTTGAAAATGAAGAATTTTTTAATACTGAGAATAAGAGTACTGATAAGGAAAAGAAAGATATCAGCGAGCTTTTTGAAGAATACAAATCCATTATTTATACAGCATTGTTTTATTCTTTCGGCTTATTTGTCGGCTCATATTTTTATAAAATGGCATCTACAGAGCTGCTGGATTCCTTACTCAAGCCTGAAAGCCAAAGCATAATAAATCTGTTTGTTTCAAATTTCTGCATATATTTTTCGCTTTTTCTTCTTGTTGTTTTTCTTGGATTCTGTCTCATCGGTTATCCGATTATAAATATTATACCCACTGTAATAGGACTTGTAACAGGAATTCGTGCTGCCTTTTTCTTTACAAATTATTCAGCGAAGGGGATAGGGTATTCACTTGTAATGTTAGTCCCCTATATCGCACTATTTCTTACCGTAATAGCATTTACAATTAAGCTGAGCACATCATTATCAAAGCAGCTCATCAGTCTTACAAAGAATACCGATGAGCATACTGAATTAAGCCTTAAGCCCTATATTAAAAAATATCTGATTTTTGCTTTATGCATTACCATAACATCTCTACTGGAGGCAGGACTGACAAGTCTTCTTTTTACAATCGTTACCATTTAGATTTTTCTTTTGCAAGCGGATTTGACTGAATCGCCTTCCTTGTGGCTTCATCATTGATGTGTGTGTATATTTCTGTAGTACCAAGATTTTCATGCCCAAGAATTTCTTTCAATAAGAGCAAATCAACCTTGCCATGCTGATACATAAGTGTAGCAGCAGTATGTCTGAGCTTATGTACTGACAAGCCACGATCACCCAACCCAGCTTTGTCAAGATACGTGTAAACAATATGCTGAACGGTTTTAGGACTGATTCTCTGATTGCGCGAGCTTAAAAATAATGCTCTGTCCTTTACTCCGTCGTGCGGTCTGACCTTCATATATTTTATAACCGCGTCTATACAAGCCTGATTCAGATACACTATTCTTTCTTTATTGCCTTTACCGGTGATAACCAATGAACCGTCGTCCTTTATATCATTATAATTTATGGACACAAGTTCGCTGAGTCGCATACCACAGTTTAAAAACAAAGTAACAATTGCATAATCACGCTCTTTATATTTGCCATCTATTACTGAGAGTAAATTTTCAGCCTCTTCTAAAGTAAGATATTTCGGCAGTGCCTTTTTCGTTTTCGGTGCATCAAGGCTTTTCATAGGATTCTTCTCAATTAATCCGAGATTTTCCGACAAATAATTGTAAAATCTGCGTATGGAAATAACACGTCTTGCACGTGTAGTTTCATTGTTATTTCGTACATTTTTGCAGTAAATCAGAAACTGATACGCATCAGTAAGATTTACACTCTGTATAAAATTCAAATCAATAGGGGACAAATCAATTTTTTCATCAGGCGTATCCTTACTGTATAAACCTTTTTCTTTCGCTAAATACCGAAAAAAGGTTCTCAAATCAGACGCATACTCAATAACCGATAATTCACTGTGACCCTTAATGGCTTCGATATAAACCAGATATTGTTGTACAAGCTTTGGCAAATAAATAAATTCTTCTTTTTTCAAAAAATCAACTCCAATTAGATTTTATATAATTTTAATTATTATTCATAAAATAGAAAATTTCAAAACAATGTCCACGTCGTTACGAAAAAACTGAACACCTGCATTTGATTGTAAAATATAAAGATGTAAAAATAATACAGAAAACTATGACATTACTTGATGCAATGTTTATTTAGAACAATGAAATGTAATATATAAATACGTTATCAATCAAACAAGAAGTCTCTATTTTCCGTATTAAAACTCCCCTTTATTGAACAAAATATTTATTTTGTATAATTGTAATTCAAAAACAACGGAATGTCAAGAGGGTCACCCATTATATTTATTAGCAAAAAATTTAATAGATAACATAAAAACCGTAAGTGCTTTATAAACTTACGGTTTTTGTATAACTTCAATTATTCTTCAACTAAGGCTGAAAAGGCATCGCGGATCGTTCTTACAGGAACGATATCCATATTTACCTTTAACTCTTTAGTCAGTGATTTATAATTATGAAATGGAATGATGCACTTTTCAAAACCGAGTCTGTAGGCTTCGGCTACTCTTTGTTCGCAATGGCTTACTGCTCGTATTTCGCCTGCAAGTCCGACTTCGCCGAAAGCTAATACTTTATCTCCTACCGCCTTATCCTTTAATGAGGATACAAGTGAAAGTGCAACTGTTAAATCTGCGGCAGGCTCATCAAGTCTCAGACCGCCTACAACATTTATGTATGCATCCATATTATTAAAGAAATAGCCTGCTCTTTTTTCGAGAACTGCAAGAAGCATACTCATTCTGTTATAATCGAATCCTGTGCTCATACGTCGAGGTGTACCGAAGCCTGTTGCACATACAAGCCCCTGAACTTCAGCAAGAATTGGTCGTGTTCCCTCCATAATACAGGCTACACAGGTTCCTGAGGTATTTTTCGGTCTGCCTGAAATCATCATCAGTGAAGGATTTAAAACCTCTTTAAGTCCCTCCCCTGTCATTTCAAAAACACCTATCTCATTCGTAGAACCAAATCTGTTTTTTACACCTCTTAATATTCTGTAGGAGTAATTCTTTTCGCCTTCAAAATAAAGTACTGTATCAACAATATGCTCCAGAACCTTAGGACCTGCAATTGCACCGTCCTTATTGACATGTCCAACAACGATAATTGGAATACCCAAGCCTTTTGCAGTATGCATAAAAATATTTGTGCATTCCCTGACCTGTGTAACAGATCCTGCAGAAGAAGCAATTTCCTCGTAAACCATTGTCTGAATAGAGTCAATAATAACAACATCAGGCTTTTCTGATTTAATGCTTTCCACAATTACGTATACATCTGTCTGAGGCAATATAAAGAGATTATCTGTAGTCACACCCAATCTGTTTGCTCGCATCTTTATCTGATTGGCTGATTCCTCACCGCTGACATAAAGTACCCTGCGCTTTTCTCCTAAGTGCTGACAAATCTGCAAAAGAATTGTTGACTTTCCTATACCCGGATCACCGCTGATAAGCACAAGGCTGCCGATAACAATACCGCCGCCGAGAACTCGGTCAAACTCATTGTTGCCTGTTTTAATTCGCCTTTCAACATTTTCAGTTATGTCATTCAAAGCCATAATTTGATTTACAGCGGACATTCCGGCATTGCTTCTGCCGACTGATGCCGTTGACGGCAGCTGCTCATCCATTGTATTCCATTCTCCGCAGCCGGGACATTTTCCAAACCACTTTGGTGATTCATATCCGCATTCACTGCAAACATAAATTGATTTAATCTTCGCCATTATAACTCCTCAGTTATATACTCTGAAAAGCCAAGCATAATTGAATATGCAAGCTGTTTCTGGTATTTATTATCCTGTAATTTTTTATTTTCATCGCTGTTGCTCATAAAACCGCATTCCACCATAATAGACGGAACCTGTGCTTTATAGAGCAGATAGTAGCTGCTGTCTGACTTTTTGTTAAGACGTGTGTTATCACTCTGCAGATTTGATTTTGTAATTTCAAGGATATTATCAGCCATAATCTTACTCTTATCATCATTTGGCGAATACCATATCTGCATCCCCCATTCACTGCTGTCCTGAAAATGATTCTGATGGATTGAGATAAGAGAGCTGTTTTCGATACTGTTTATGTAATCCATTCTGTTATACAGGTCAGAACGGCTTTTGTCATCATTATCACTGTAGACAAGATAATCACCGTCGCGAACAAGAAAACTTGAAATTCCGCTCACCATAGCAAAATCATAAAGCATAAGCGCGATACTTAAATTTATATCCTTTTCATTGGCATTGTCTACACCGATTGTACCTGCATCAATTCCTCCGTGACCTGCATCAATCACAAGATTTACTCTGTTGCTGCTGATATTGCTGCTGATATCAACAACATCACGCATCATATAGTTAATACCGACACAGGTAACAAAAGTAAAAACAAAAGTAAAGATAATAACAAGCACTTTTTTCATATTAATCACCGTTAATATCTATGATGTAATTATAACTTATTATACTAAAACTATCAAGGTTATATTGCTTTTTTACTATTTTAAGGATATAATTGATAATATAATGGTTTGGGAAGTGATTTTATGAAAATAGTAAATCTTGACGGATATACAACGAATCCCAGTGACCTAAGCTGGGACGGCATAAAAAGATTGGGTGACTACACTGTTTATGACAGGACTGAGCCTGAGCAGGTAATTGAAAGAGCCAAAGGAGCTAATATCCTTATAATAAATAAAACGATTATAACGAAGGAAATACTTGATGCATTATCCCCTGAGCTGGAATATATAGGGCTGCAGTCGACAGGCTACAATGTGGTAGACTGTGCCTATGCAAGAGAGCTTGGAATAACAGTATGCAATATCCCCTCTTATTCAACCAATGCTGTTGCACAGCTTGTATTTGCCTTTATCCTGCAGATTACAAATGAGATTACTTTACATTCAGATGCAGTAAAAAATGGCGAATGGTGTTCATGTCCTGATTTCTGTTTCTGGAAAAAACCTCTGACAGAGCTTGCAGGTAAAACAATTGGTATTATCGGCTTTGGTGCAATCGGTCAGAAGGTAGCTAAACTTGCTGAAGCCTTTGATATGAAGGTGATTGCCTACGCACCGCGACCAAAGGATAAAGGAGAGTTAAAAACGGTTGAGTTTGCAAATATGGACACATTACTTACAAACAGTGATATTGTTACCTGCCACTGTCCTCTTACGCCTGAAACGACAGGTCTTATCAATAAAGAAACGATTTCAAAGATGAAGAAATCTGCTATATTCATTAACACTTCACGCGGACCTGTAGTTGATGAAAAAGCTCTTGCCGATGCACTGAATAATGGCGATATAATGGCGGCAGGACTGGATGTGCTGGAAACGGAGCCTGCAAAGCACAGCAATCCTCTGCTCACTGCAAAAAATTGTTATATTACCCCTCACATTGCTTGGGCAGCTAAGGAAACAAGAGCAAGACTGTTAAAAATACTTGAAGATAATCTTGAAGCATATATGAATGGCAAGCCTCAGAATGTTGTGAATTAATATGATAAATGCAACTGATTTTTAGAATTAATTTAAAATAACTATTGACTTTATTAAAAAAATCTATTATCATATCTAATGCACGCTGGTGTGGCGAAATCGGCAGACGCAAGGGACTTAAAATCCCTCGGTAGCAATACCGTACCGGTTCAAGTCCGGTCACCAGCACCATTTAAGGCATAGTATCAGTATGTTGTTACTATGCCTTAAATAATAAATATGCTTGCCGGCGTGATGGAATTGGCAGACGTGCCGGACTCAAAATCCGGTCCTGGCAACAGGGTGCGGGTTCGACCCCCGCCGCCGGCACCATTATTCAGCTAAATTCAAAGGAGTTTAGCTGATTTTTTTATAGCCGAAATTTGCCTTAACTACGGGCTTTTTTGGACTTTTTGCGGATATTCGGATATTTTTCAAGGATATTCATAATGCACCAAAAAATGCACCCTACTGCACCAAAACTGCACCAGAAATTGCACCAAAAAAACGATAAAAAATTAAGCAAAAATACAAATAAATTTATAAAGACTATTAGTTGTTAAAGGTACAAATATACCCTGTCTTGAATTAACAAGGCAGGGTTATTTTTTATGTGTTTATTCTTCCTGTTTAATATCAAGTGCAGAAAAGATGAACTCATCATCAAACCAAAGAAATCGTTAAGCTCTGTTTCAGAACAGCCGTCAGGGAAAATATCATCAAGTATCATCATAAATTCGTCTTGCTTGTGATTTTCGATAATAGCGTTACGAGTTGGAACTGCACCGCTCCAAGCCTTAAATTCATCAATGTTTGTAATTTCGTATGTCAGTTTCATTCTTGACAACTCCTTTAAATAAAATTGCTACTCTTACGAGTGCAGGAAGAACGCACCGACATAAGATAATTGGTCAAGCAAAGTAAAAAGTTTTTGTTTTCAGCTAATCTCAAAAAGTTTTTACTTTAGCCGTAATCTCATTTGAGATTTGACAAATTATCGTTGTTGGTATAATGAAAGGCATAAGTGAGAGTTGATATTAAACAGATTAACATAAAAAATATACCCTGCTTTTTATCAAGCAGGGTTTTCGTCTTTGTCTTTCTTTATATGTAATAAAATATCCTCAACCTCACAATCAAGAATAAAGCAAAGCTCATCAAGTGTTTTTGTTGTGATTGCTTCACCGTGTTTCATTCTGTGCAGTGTATTTGCAGGTATTCCGTGCTTAAATATCAAGGCATACTCTGTTATATTCCTTTTAGATAAAGTATCATAAAATGGCTTGTATGAAATCATTTGTTATCTTCCTTATATACATTATATATATAAAATAACATACTAAAACTCTTGACTATACTAAACATATTGAGTATAATTGTAACAAACTCAATAAATTGAGTTTATCTACAGTTGGAGCAATGTGTTTTTTATGCGTATGGCTTCGGCTGTACGCATTTTTGTTTTGAGGAGGATATAAGAAAAATGAATGTTGAGTATGCCGACCGTGATGAACTATTAACTGCACTATATGAAGCACGCAATCCGTTAATTGATATTAACAATTTGCAAGTGCAGATTAGCAACAATGAAGATTCAATAAAAAAGAATAAGAGTGTTAGTATCATAAGGCTTTTATTCGCTGCCGCTATATCGGTAGTTATATCATTGGTTATAATGATGATATGGGCAGCTGTAATAGAATCAATCATGGGTAATGATGGGATGTTCTTTTATATATTACCATTGCTTTTGCCTATTCCATTATGTGTGCTTATTCTAAAAAAATGGAAAAAGAAGAGATTGAAAACGATTGAACAGCTTACTATGATAAATCAAAATCTTCAGGAACAGATAAGAAATATATTTGCTGAATGCGGTCAAATTCTTTATTGGATACCAAATAAGTATTGTAATTATTATTGTGTTCGTGACCTTATACAAATACTTGAAAATTATCGAGCAAGCAATTTTAAAGAGCTTGCTAATGTGTATGAACAGGATGTTTACAATCAGAGAATCATTCAGGGTCAGCAAGAAATCAAAGCACAGCAAATGAATATTGCTATAATGAATTCTATGCAACAAGCGTGGAATACTCGAAAAGTAACAGACGCTATAAACTATGGTATTGACTATAAAATATGATTATTATAAAAAATTGAATATTTTACAATCTTGATTTGTTACATAAAAGAAAAAGGAGTAATACATACAATGAAAAAGATTTTAGCAATTTTACTTACAGTGATTGTTATTGCAACAATATTTATCGGTTGCAGTAAAGAAAGCGAGCCTGTAAATGGAACAACAGAGCCGTCATCTGTTGAAACCGTTGATGAAATCGTTGATAATTTTACAGAAGATGTCAGTATTGAAGATACAACAACAGACGAAAACGGCAATGAAATAGTTGTCGGTAAAGATAAGGACGGAAACACTGTTGAGATAAAAACTGACAGTAATGGCAATGTAACAAAGACTGTTACAGACAAAGACACAGGCAAGAAAACAGAACAGACAACCACTGTTCCAACAACAAAAAAATCGGAAACTACAACAAAAAGACCTGAGACAACAACTAAGAAACCGACCCAGAACACAACGACTAAACCTGCTTCGCAGACTACCTCGGCACATACTCATAACTTCGTTAAAAAATCAAAACAGGTGCTTGTCAAAGAAGCTTGGGATGAAGACATCTATGAAACCAGACAAAAAATGGTTGAAGAACAGACTTTCTATTGCTCTGGTTGTCATGTAGACTGTATTCTTGAAGCTCAAAAATTAGGTTATTCTGGTCCCCAAGCATTTCATATGAAGCATTGCACTGGTCGTGACGGCTTAAGTTGTCCATGCACGTACGGTAACCCAGATTCAATGGTTACAGGCGCAGCTTTTGGTGCACCTGTACGCAAAGAATACCCTGTGTATGAAAACGGCAAACCTGTATATGAAAAAGTCAAAACAGGCACCAAGCATCACGATGCAGAATACCGTACTGAATACTGGGAAGAATGTGCTTGTGGTGCAAAACGATAAATGACTAAAAAAGGACTACTGATGAAACAGTAGTCCTTTACTTTTTTATATGATAATTAAAACAATTATCGAAATAAATATTGATAAAAATAAGATTTGAGAACAACAGCTTTAACATTGCGTTCAGATTCAATGTTAAGGTTGTTTTCTTTTTTGCTCAAAATCCTTTGTGCAATTTGTACAAATCACCGCAATTTTCGCAAAAATTCTCGAAAAAATTTTTCAAAATAAAATCTTTCGATATATAGGCATTTTTTCAAAATCCACCTCAAGACATTGAGTTGTATAACGCTATAAAATGCTGTGTCAGGTTATAAAAAGTTGAGCTTTGTGCAAGGCTACAAAGCTGATGAAAATGGCTTGATTTGCGGAAAAAACTGGCATATTATGGTGTTGCAATTGCTGATAAACCAAATCGGATTTCCGAAAATTTCAGAGGAAAGGAGAATGCTTTATGGCATTAAAGAAAGTAGCAAATTATGTGCGTTACGATTGGCAGGGTTTTGCCAAAGATAAAAGATTTATATGTACAGGCTGTTCTGAATGGAAAGACCACGACACAGGCAAACATTTCGGCTCACTTGTTGAAGCTACTATCATTGAAGATAAAACTGTTTATTACGATAAAGACGGAAACGAAGTTAAAGTTACAAACAGATTTGAAAAGATTTATATTAAAGTCAAGAAAGATGTTGATATCCCTCTTGACAGTATAATCAATCCTATCAATGTTGTAGCTAAGCCTTACGGTGATTTCAATAGCAAAATATCTGTCACTTGTGATGATATTCAAATTGTTCCAACACAACAGACAAGAAAGGTTATCTAAGTTATGCATTATTATAAAAATAATGCACCGATAATCAGATATGCAATGCCTGATACTAAACTATTGGTGTCAGGTATATGCAATCTGATATTATCAGGTGTATCATACCTATTTAAGTTTTTATTCAGTATAATGCCTGTTGATACGGACTTGCTGAAAACAGCTTTAAATCGGCTTGTAAATGTGTTTAACGGAATGGGCGTTACATTGCTTGTTATAGGCATAATTCTTGTTTTAACAGCGGTTATTGTTCATTTCAAAATGTCTGATAAGGCACGTATCAGATATATGGTGCGTAAGGTATTATACAGCTATGAATACGGCAATCCGTTACATCTGAAAGACGGAGAAAGACTGCCAAAGATAAAATGCAAAACAAATGAGCTTGGTGTGTTCACGCTTATTGTTAAAGCTGTGTCCTGCACAGTTGAGGACATACAAAACATATCTTCGAGCATTTCATCAGCTCTGAATAAAAAAGGCTTTAATCAGTATGCCGTAACACAGACAAGCTCTGATATTGCATTTAATGATGTGTCTTTCAGAATTGAGGATGTAACGATTGACCGCAGTCTGACATTCAATGATGTTTCTGAAATGAAACCTGACGAACCGACAAAGCTGAAAGTACAGCAAAATACATATATTGATTTGACTACATCAGGAAGTATGCTAATTTCAGGAAAGACCCGCAGTGGCAAGACAATCTCTACGATATGTTTACTTATTCAAGCACTATTATGCGGTCGAGACGATTATAACAGCGAGGTTATTATCATAGACCCTAAACAAGCTGAATTAAGCCGATTACCCCACGTGGTAACACTTGACGAGGACGGTGAAGCAAAAGGCATTTTAAAGGCAATGCAGGACTTTTGCGACACCATTGTCAAAAGACAGCAAATACTGAATGACTTATCAGAGCAAAAGGGTGACGCTGTAAAATGGTGGGATGCAGGAATGCACGTATCGTTTTTATTCATTGATGAATATGTTGCATTGCGTTCTCTGTTTCCAAACAAACCGAGCAAGAATAATCCCGATTACTGCCTTGCAACATTTGAAAGTTTGCTCAGACGGATTGTAACAATGGGAGCGAGTGCAGGATGTTACGCAATCATCAGCATAGCCGAAGCGTCAGTGTCTGAGGGAGGTCTGCCTGCAATGCTCAGGAGTGCTATGTCAACAAAAATATTGTTTAAGCCTACGCTTGATGAGGGCAGGCTTATGTGGGATAGCGAAAAGCTGAAAGACTTTAATAACGGCAGAGTATATAATGCAGGTGACGCTTGGTTTTCAAGCACGGATGGTGTCCACGATAGTGTATCTTATGTTCATTTTCCATATATGAAATTTAAGGTGTACGCTGAATTAGGACGCTTACTGCAAGCGTATTACAAATAATAAAACACCGAGATTGCGTTTTTTTAAAATAAGCAATCTCGGTGTCAGGTGTCAATTATATTAAAATCCATTTTATTGTGCGTGATTGGGCTTGTTTTATCACGCACTTTCCCTAAAGTGTTAGTGTCAAAAAATAAAAAATATACTCATAAATGAACAGAAATAAAGAAAGGAGCTGACACCATATAAGCAGTAAGAACAATTCGTACAAAAATATGATGTATGAGCAACAGTTAAAATATCTTCCTGCTCAGACAATAGACAATCTGATTAACCTGATTGAAACAAAGCTAAAGCCTAAAAAATATGGTGTTATCGTGCACGATAAAGACATTGACGAGCAAGGACAACCGAAAGAGCCGCACGTTCACGCTATGATGACGTTTGAAAACGCACACTCGCTGAACAGTGTTGCAAGGCAGTTGGGAGATAAGCCGCAATACATTGAAGCTTGGACAAAAAATAAAAATAACGGCTACGCTTATCTGACACACAGAACAACAGATGCCAAAGAGAAATTTCAATACAATCCTGCTGAGGTCAAAGCTAATTTTGATTACCCTGCTTTTCTGCAGCAAGCAGCCGTTGAAATATCAATGCGAAAAAAAGCAGCCAAAATAACATTATTGCTTGACGCATTATATGACGGCACAATCACCAAAGAAGAATTGGAACAACAGCTTACAGGCTCACAATACGGCAGATACAAAAATCAGATAGAAAATGTATGGGCAAAAAGATTACAAAACCTTGCTGATCAATTCCGAAAGGAAATGGCAGAGCAAGGTAAACAAGTAAATGTTCTGTGGATATACGGAACATCAGGCACAGGCAAAACAAGCCTTGCTAAGGAATATGCCGAAAAAGCCAATCAGCCTTATTACATAACAGGGTCAAGCCGTGACATCTTTCAGAACTATAAAGGCGAACACACATTGATTATGGACGAGCTGAGACCGAATGTGATACCCTATGCAGATTTACTCAGAATACTTGACCCCTTTGAAAGCAACAAAATGTTGCCTGCAAGATACAATGACAAGGCATTAGCCTGTGATTTGATTATTATAACAACTCCGTTCAATCCGATTGCGTTTTATCATCAGATATTCGGATATGATACTTACCATATAAACAGATTTGGAAATACAGACAGCTTTGACCAACTGTTACGCAGAATATCATTAGTGATTGAAATGAACGAATATTGGATAAATGCAATGGAATTTGACAGAAAGCAAAACAACTTTGCACCTGTTCAGGGTGCAAGCAAAAAGAATATTTACTCAGCACTTAACCGAAACGCTCAAAACAAGGTTAATTGTGTTGATTTATTCAATTCTATGTTTGATTGATACGAACAAAAATCTAACAATTAAAGAAGGAAAAATGTTTATGAAAACAAAATCAAATGTATGTACCAATTTCGGTACTTTAAAAACAAATTATAGAAAGACTATTTACTTATATTTAATAATGAGGTATTATTATGACAGCTATAAAAGTTAACAATAATTATTCTCTGACGTTAGAGGAAATCAAAGCATTAAACAAAGAAATTTCAAATTTTCAGAACAGTATTGAAAGTTTAGGCAATGAAGCTACTTTGTTTTTTGATACAGCTGATGTCAGAAAAATTACAGGGTGGAGCAAAAAGACAGTTGAAGACTTGTTTAATCATCCTGCATTCCCTTGTACTGATATAGGCAAACGAAAGCTGATACTCAAAACAGCCTTTGTCAAATTCTTTATGGAAAGACGTTGCAGGGATAATGAAGATTATTGGAAGTATATAGCGTAGAACCTTTACAATTAAATAGTCTTGGAAAGGTATATATGAACAAATCTACTAATACTAAAAAGCCAAGAAATGCAAATGGTGACGGAACACTCTATTTTGATGAAAGCTGTAATAAATGGCGTTGTCAAGTATCATACAATACTCCAAGTGGTGAACGCAAGAGAAAGAGTTTTACAGGCAAAACAAAAACTGAGGTTAAAAACCAAAAGAAAAAGTTTTTGCAGGATGTTGCCTTAGGACGAATTACGGATACATCTGACTGTACTGCTGTTGACCTGTTGCAAGAGTCCGCAGATTATGACTATAATTTCAATATTATTCAAGAAGCGGCATATACAAGACGACTTGATACAATAAGAATTATACGACTATCAGCAATCGGAAATGTGCCACTTGTGAAATTGAATGAAGCTAAAATCAATGCTTTTCTTTTAGATATAAAAAGCCGTTATTCAAACAGCACTATTGGCAAGGTTTATAGTGCATTAAGCAAAGCCTATAAATTAGCTATTGATAAGAAGCTATTAACATATAATCTTATGGATAGTCCTTTCATCAAACGACCTAAAGCCGATAAGAAAGACAGGAAAGTTTTTGCATTTACTTGTGAAGAAGAAAACATATTTCTTGAAGCATTAAAACATAAGAAATATAAGGCTAATAGTGTTAACTATGTGCCATTATATCTTATAGAGCTTTTTGCTGGCTTAAGGATGGGCGAAATTTGTGCATTAGAAAAAACCGACATTGATTTAGAGAAAAATGTTATAAAGGTTAGAAATACTGTTACAAGAGGTCTGAATTATGAGGTCAAAATTGGAGATAGGACAAAAACCCCTCGAGGTGTTCGAGATGTTCCTATCAATCCATATCTGAAAAACATATTGAAAGATGTGTTAGATAATTATGAAGATAACAAAGATAACTTGTTATTTTATAATAAAACTTTAAACAGACCTGTTTCAACAGAACAAGCAAACAATGCCTTTAAAAGACTATGTAAAAGTGCAGGATTGAAAATATCAGGTGGACAGCATTTGTTAAGACATACATTTGCTACACGATGTATTGAAGCAGAAGTTCCAGCAGAGGTGTTAATGCGTTGGATGGGCCACCAGGACATTAGTATAACGATTAATACTTACTGTGATGTGTTTGCTAAAATGCACAATAAAGCTATTGATAAATTCTCAGCTTATTGTAATGAAAACTTATCCGCTTAACATTTACTGCACCAAAACTGCACCAGAAGCAAATTTTACAAAAATATGTTTCCAAAATTTGGCTTAAATACAGGTGTTTTGAGAGTTCACATACATTTGCGTATGTGGTCGCCGGCACCAAAATAAAGAACGTTATAAAACGTTCTTTATTTTTTTCATTTAAATAATTTTCGAATTGCATAAGGTTAAAATGATGCTTTTATTCAAAAAGAAATATTTTCATATTATTCAACCGGATATTTATATTACACCGAATATTAATAATGTTATAAAAAAACTAAATAAAAAAAGCGTAAAATACCAGACAGTGTGTGAGGGATATATTACTTTTAAAGCAAATGTTTTTAAAGCTGGTTTAGATTTAATGGTAGGACTCCACTATAAAAATGATAAGCTCGAATTTATTGAAATATTCAGACCCCAAGAATATTATTGTGCTATTGATTACGATACAGAAAATTCGTATCAGGAAATCTCTGAAATTCTGAGCAAGCTATACGGCAATGCTGCTATAACGGATTGTCCGGAGAATGCAATAAAGAAATTCGAACAATGGAATTTAAAATATTATGGTATCAAGCATTATATTTTAAACCGATTTGATTTGGAAGAACGTTTGGTGATTGTTTTTGTTCATTAAACTTAAAGCAGACTTATTGATTAAGTCTGCTTTTGATTTTTTCATAGATTTCAATAATTTTGAATTTAGGTGTATAGCCGTCGCTGATCAATTCCATTTCTTCCTCTGTCAGATAGTCACTCATAGATTCAGAACAGGAATAGAGACAGACTGAGGGAAATACGATACACCACCAGTTATGACCGCTGCCCTCCCCTATTACAATTTTAATAGAATTATACACACCTGCCGGAAGCGTAAAATCATCATACACTCTTGTATCAAAATATTCCTTATCAACGATTACTTTTGTTTCATAATCATATCCGCTCTCGGTTATGAATTGATTGCAAAGCTCTTCCAAAGTAAGCGTATTTTTCTTTGCAATTTCAATATTTTCTTCAAGGGTTTTTCCTGAAAATAAATCCGATGTATTTTCAAGAAAATAATTTTTTAGACCCAGCTTCAAATTCTGATCCTCTGTGCTGTCTGAATTTGCAAGGATATGCAGTCTTAAAACCTTGTTGCTTATATCCTCCGACGTTGCAATAATCGGCTGAATAAAACTCAGAGTAAGCGTAAGTATTATAAATAAGGGTAAAAATATTTTATAGGTTTTCATAAAAATAACCTGCCTTTCAATTTGTAACAAACAAATGATTGGCAGGTTTTTCCTTTTTTATTCAAATTTTATACTTTCGCAAATTTTTCTCCTAATTCAGTGAGACTGTATTTGCCGTTGCTGAGTTCGGTCAGCTTTGCCGAAAGTGAATCCACTGTTTCAGCTTTGATACTGAATTCCACAGTAACAACATCGGAAAAATCACTGTTCTCAATGTTGGCGTTAAAATCATTCAGAAGAATATTAAACCTATCGTAAAAGCTGTAATCAACGGAGACAGACAGTATTTTACACGGCGCCATAGTAATTATATTACCGGCTTCAACAGCGATTTTTGAACCGTGTGAATATGCCCTTATAAGTCCACCAGCGCCGAGAAGCGTACCGCCGAAATACCTTGTCACAACAACACATACGTCAACAAGATTTTCTTTGAGCAGAACATCGAGCACTGGTACACCTGCAGTTCCGCTCGGTTCACCATCGTCTGAGGAGCGCTGGATATTATTCTCCCTTAAAACATAGGCAGATACATTATGTGTTGCGTCCCAATGCTTTGATTTAATTGAACTGATAAAGGCGGATGCCTCCTCCTGCGTTTTAACAGGTTTAACGTAACCTATAAAGCGTGACTTCTTTTCAACAAATTCATCACTGCTTTCAAATTCAACTGTTCTGTATTCCTTCATAAATTTCACCAAGAAAAAAGGCAACGATAAAATACCGTTGCCTGAATTAACAGATTAGCCTTTTCTGCCATATCTCTTATTGAATCTGTCAACACGTCCACCTGTATCAACAAGCTTCTGCTTACCGGTAAAGAATGGATGACACTTTGAGCAGATATCAACCTTTAATTCATTCTTTGTGCTCTTTGTTTCAAAGGTTGCACCGCAAGCGCACTTAACAGTGCATGTATCATAATTTGGATGAATACCGTCTTTCATTTACTTTCACCTCTTTGCAAGTAATCTAATTTGCTTTGATATATTACCACAAGATCATATAAAATGCAAGCATTTTTTAAAATTATTTATAATAGCAGGTTTTACCTAAATAAAAAGAATAGAGTACAGCCTCTTTTACAGGCTTACCCAGCGTTTTTGAAACCGCATTTTTATAGAATAAAATCTGCTTGCTGTATCTTTCAAGGAGCTCACTTTCCTCTGAAACCCTGTCGGTTTTATAATCAAGAAGAACAAGCTCGCCGTCTTCCTCAAAGACGCAGTCGGCAATACCCTGAACGAGAATATCATCATAAAAGTCGGTATCATAAATTTCATTTGCCTTGACAAATGAAGATACCTTTATCTCACGGTAAATCTTATCTGCGTTAAACATTCTGTCAGCAAAGCTGCTGTGAAAGAAATCTGCAAGCCGCTTTTTATCAAGACCCTGAATTTGTTCTGAGGTAAGATAACCCATATCCTGAAGTCTTATAATCTCAGCTTCCAAATCGGACTTGGCATTTTCATAAATACAAAACTGCATAAAGGTATGCATTGCAGTTCCCCTCTGAGCGGCCGTGAGGCCTGTTTTGTTCATAAACGAAGGTTTTGATGATGTTATGTATTCAAAGCCTGCCTGAACGCTGTCAAGAGATGATGCGGTCAGCTTAGCCGAAATGTTCTCAAGACTTTTGCGTTTATATGAAAATGCAAGCTTTTTGTCAATCTGTGCCACAATTTCATCACTGTAATCTGCAAAGACAATATTGTTATCCATTTCCTCAAGCTCTATTTCATCGGTTATTTCAATAGACAAAGGAAAATCACAGGGCTTTGTTTTCATATCTTTTTCAAGATAATCTCTGAGGATTTTTCCGTCCTTATGCATAAGCGAGCACATCAGGAAAAAGTCTGCATCGCAGGTAATTTTTCTGCACAGATAAGGACTGATCTCATCGCGGATTATATTTGATGAAATCCGCTTCAGCTTGCTTTCAAGATTATCGCAGGTGATAAAGGTAATAAACTGCTCCTTTGCTCTTGTGAGTGCAACATAAAGAACTCTCAGGTTCTCACTCATAAGCTCAACCGTATTCTTATCCTTGATTACTGCATAAGGAACGGACTTATACTGATACAGCTGCTCCTCATTATGGCATTTGATTCCGAGTCCGTAATTTGTATTGAGCAGTAATTTATCACTTAAATCAGCTTTATTGTAAATCCTGTTCGTTCCTGCAAAAATGCATATCGGAAATTCAAGTCCCTTTGAATGATGAATGGACATAATGGTAACTGCATTTTCACTGCCGGCTGTAAGTGAGGCAGAATCAATGCTTTTATCCGATGAAATGATTTTATCTATATATCTGACAAATGCCGTCATACCTACATTGACACCGTTATCAAAGCTCTGTGCAAAGGAAATCAGCTTTAAAATATTTTGATATCTTTGCTCGGCATTGCCCATAGCATTGATGTAGGCAATCATTCCCTTTTCCTCAACAAGGTATCTTATAAAGCCTGCAACAGACATAGTGACACTGATTCTTCTGAGCTCTGAAAGCTCATCAAGAAACTGCTTTACCTTAGAACTCTCTGACGAAACAACTGCGCAATAAAGGCTTTTTGATTTTGCATCAGCCTTTATCTGTGCCAGTTCATCAGCTGAAAAAGAGTAAAACGGTGACATCATTGTGGCAAGCAAAGGGATATCCTGCATCGGATTATCAATCACCCTTAAAAGAGAGATAATCATTTTAATCTCATTATTTTCAAAAAGATTGGTTGAATTGTCACATATAACCGGAATACCGTATTGCGTCAGAATTTCCGAATAATCATTAATATGGCTCTTAAGACTGCGCATCAGAATTGCAAAGTCACCATACCTTACAGGGCGGTAAGAATCTCCGTCCTTAATCAGCTCACCTGAATGAATCTTATTGATTATGGTTTTGGCAATATAAACAGCCTCTTTTTTATCCGTGTCCTCCCCTTTTACTCCACTGAGAATATGAATCTGTGCACTTGGAACAGCACTGTCCTCATAGGATGCACCGTAGTTGAGATATTCCTCTTCCGTATAATCAAGCTCACCGAGCTCCTCACTCATAAGATTTGAGAAGATAAAATTAACATAGGAACAGATATCCTTTCTGCTTCTGAAATTCTTATCGAGTATGATTTTGGAGCTGAGCTCAGCATCATCAGAATGATATGGTGAATACCTCTTTTTTCTTTCATTGAATATATGGGGCATTGCCAGGCGGAATCGGTAAATACTCTGCTTGATATCGCCGACCGTGAACAGATTTTTACCGTTAGAAAGATAGGTAAATAATAAATCCTGTGCCTCGTTGGTGTCCTGATACTCATCTACAAGGATTTCGTAAAAGCTGTCCGACAAGTCATTTGCAAGCTCTGTTCGTACAATATCGCCTGTATCATTCATTCTGAACAAAAGCGTGATTGCAAAATGCTCAATATCCGAAAAGGAATAGGTATTGCGTTCCCTTTTTTCAAGCATAAGACGGCTGTCAACCTCTTTAACCAGTGCTACGAGTGCCTCAAGCTGGTTATAAAGCATTTTCATATCTTCTGCAAAGCTAAGCTCATCACTGATGAAAAAGGATGGAATTTCGGCTGTCAGGAGTTTTTTGTAAATATCCCTGTTTGATTTCAGCACAGCTGCAACATCTTTATCAACCTTGCTTGAATTCGGAAAACGAACAAAGGATGCTTCTCTTTCATTTACGAGCTCATTCCAGGAGCGTTTATATGCTGCCTGAAAGCGTTCAAATTCCGTCAAATCGTTTTCAAATACATCAATAAATTTGCTGTTCAGCTTTTCATCCTCAAAATCCGTAAGTGAAATATTTTCCTTAACAAGACGGATTCCGAGCTCAAACAGATAATCAAGCTGAGATTTTATGTATTCATACCAAATGGAATGGTTAAACGGAATGTCAGGACTGTATTTTTTCACCGTATCATCAAGCCAGTAATATGGAAACGGCTGAGCATAAATAAAGCGGAGAATCTTTTTTACAGTGTTAATCATCGGCTTATCGTTATTCGGTGTTGTAAAGGATTCAACCAGGGCCATAAAGCTCTTATCGCCTTGTTCAAAACATTCATCAAGCACTTCATTGATAACTGTATCTTCTAAAAGCTGCAGCTCACTTTCGTCAAGCAGTGAAAAATCCTGATTGATGGATAAATCATAAAAATGCTCTTTTACAAGATTGGTGCAGAAAGCATCAATGGTACAGATTTTTGCATTGGGAAGAAGTGAAAGCTGCTTCCTGTAAAAGGTCTCATTCGGATTTTCCTTGATACATTTATTGAGGGATTTTGAAATTCTGTATCTCATTTCAGCGGCGGCTGCATTGGTGAAAGTAACAATAAGCAGGCTGTCAATATCAACCGGATTATCCCTGTCGGTAATCATCCGCGTAACTCTTTCAACAAGCACGGCAGTCTTTCCTGAGCCTGCAGCTGCACTGACAAGAATATTTCTGCCTCTTGCAGTTATGGCATTATTCTGCTGCGGTGTCCACTGTGGCATGGTCTGCGTACTCCTTTGCTAAAATTTCTTTGACCTCATTATCCGTCAAATCAGGAATGATTCTGTTATTGATGCTCTTAACATTGGCACATACATCGGCATAATCGCAGAAATCACAGGTATTTTTATGATTTTTATTTTTTACCGGATTTCGCTGAATATAGCCCATATGCAAATCCATACCCATTTGTGTAACAAGCGAATTTACCTTTTTATGTATCATACCAAGCTCTTCAAGCGTAGCAAGCTGGCCTGTAAGGTCACCGTTTTTCTTAACCTTAACAGGTATATGCTTACCGTTCAAATCATGCTCCATTGCAAAGGCAATCTCGCCGTCATAATCCGAAATTACAATTCCCTTCATTTTAAAGGAGCTTGACTCCTCAGCACCGATTGAGTTCTCTGCATCTTTGCGTGAATCGAAATTAAATACATTTCTTGCAGCGTGCATATAAAGTACACCTGACGGTATGCCTGAATAGTCTGAGGTCTTATCCTCGCTGAGTGAAAAAAGATATATGAACATCTGAAGATTAAGTCCATACATAATATCAGACAGACTGAACAGCTTGTTGCCGGACTTATAATCGACAACACGTACGTATTGCCTGCCGTCCTTTTCAAGGGTATCTACTCTGTCAATGGAGCCTCTTATCTGAATCGTTCCGCCATCATCCAGGTTTAATACTTCAGGCTTGACAAGACCGTCCTTGTCAATGGCAAGCTCAAATGCCTTTGCCTCAAAATCACATTTTGAAAATTCTTTTGCAAGATGAATAATGACACTGTAAATCAGCTTGGAGAGTCTCATATAATTATATCTGAATCGGATTGTAATATCATTCAGATTACCCATTTCGGTTTCAAAATATTCCGACACATATTGATCCACAACCGCTTTTATATCTTTTTCCGACATTTGAGAGATTTTTTTGCTGCCGTAATTCAGCAGAATTTTTTCAAGAACATAGTGAATGAGTGTTCCTCTCTGCATTGGATCAATCTCTGCCTTCGTTCTCGGTCTCGCACCTAATCCGAATTTACAGAAATATCGGAATGCACAGTTATAGTAATCCTCAAGCCTTGAGGCTGAAATATACATATTGTAATTGAACAGTGATGTTGCAAGACTTGTATCCTTTATTTTTGTATCGGTATTTTCCGCAAGTGCTTTGATTGCACTGTATCTTTCATCCTTTTCAAAATACTTTTTTAAGGAGGAATAAAATTCCGAATTCACAAGATACCGTTCACTCATCAGCTCAAATGCATTCCTGCGTGTTTCAATCAAATTAATGTCTGCTATATCATCTGATGAATATTCCTTGATATCGGAAAAGATATTTTTTACCGACACAACGATTTCAGACGGTGAGCTGTCCTTGCCGGTATTACCAAGATAAGATATAAACAGCTTTTCGGACGGTGCAGCACACGCCATATAAGCAAAATACCTTTCCTGCAGGTTAAGGATTTCACCATAGGAATAGAGCTTAAAATCATTTTCAAGGAGTATTCTTCTGTCGTTTTCGGAAAGGAGTCCCCCTCCTGTTACGGTCTGTGGAAACTCCCCTTCATTTGCACCGAGAATAAAGACTGCCTTTGGATTATCCGTTCTGATTCTGTCTGCTTGTCCTATCTGAACATTGTCAATACCGCCGGGCAGTGTGCCTAAATCCTCAGTGGAAATGATCATTGAAAAGAGTTTTGCAAAATCCTTAAGCTTGATTTTTTCATCACCAAGCACTGTGGGAAGCTGGCTTAAGATATCCATAACCATATCCCACACTGCCCCCTGCTGAAGAGCCAGTGCGTGACAATTGGAATCGGAAAGACTGACCGCATATTCTCTGAGTCTTTCATCAGCCTTAAACTGAATTAAAGTATAATAAATCTGTTCGCAGATTTTTTCTGCATTCGCATCTTTAATTGCTTTTTTGAAAGATAAAACAGGACCGATAAGTCTTTCCCTTGTATGATTGATTTTATCAAGAAGCGCTTTGTCCTTTTCATCCATTTCACTGACAAAGCCTTTTGTGGAATTTTCAAACGGTCTTGTCCACTTAAGTCCATTTATATTCCAAAGGAAAATATAATTTTCAAGCTGGTTGATATCATTATCCGAAATATCGGTAAGTCCTGTTTTTGCAAGACTTAAGATATCATCACTTCTTAAAGAAAAATTAATACACCTTAAAAGATATTCAATAAATACAACAAGCGGCTGGCATTTTATCGGCTGACGCTCATCATTGAAAAAAGGTATCTCATACTTTTTAAAGGCAGAGGAAAGCTCTGCTCTGTATCTGTCAAGATCTCTTGTGATAACCGTTATATCACTTGCCCTATAGCCGTTTCTCAGAAGTGTTCTGATTTGTCTTGAAACCTCGCAGCATTCATCGGTAATATTTTTTGATGAATAAATCTTAACCTTGTCTGAGCTGAGATTTACTGCTGAGCTGTTTTCAGAGAACAGATTTTTTTCAAGCTGCGTTATATCATCACTGTGCGATCTGAAATTTTTATCAAGAAAAACCGTTTCATAATCCACACCGGCTTTGACGGCAATCTTCTTCAGTATCTTAGCTGAATCATTGACATATGTAAAAAGGTTGAATCTGTCCTCGCTGTCAAAGGAATCCGTGCACAGTGTTATGGTAACACATTCAGCCTCCTTGATAACAAGCTCAAGAAGCTTATATTCCTGTGCAACAAAGCCATTAAATCCGTCAATAAAAACAGTTCTGCCTGCGAAATAATTTTTGTCCTTTATTTTGTTGTATACTCTTGTAAGCTCGTCGGAGGTATCCAGAAATCTGTTTGCGATTATAAATTCATAACAGCTCATAATCATTGAAATATCAAGGAGCTTATTTTTCAGCGTATCATTTTTTATCGGAGCTGAAAGCTCTGTAATTTCAGCGGCACTCAGATTACAGGATTTCATCTCATCATAAATCTTTATCATTGAACCCACAAAGGCGGCTGAATCAAGCTTTTTGCTGAAAAGACAAAGCCTGTCCTTCGATTTTTCAATTGCCTGCATCATAAGAACAGCCTTGCTGCCCTTTGAAAGAACAGGGATTCCCTCACTGCCGTATATCCTTTTCACACTGTCTGCTATACGTGAGAAAGAGGAATTTTCAACACAGGACACACCTGCTTCACCTAAATCTGTTAAAAGACGTCTTTCACTTACCAAAGAATACTGTTCAGGCGTAAGTAGTAAAATATCCTTTTTACCCTCACCGACAAGAGTCTTTATGCTGTTAAATACATATTCTGTTTTGCCATAGCCAGAACGACCGAATATCATTTTAAGCATAATTCATCACCAATCTTTTATCTTCTGTAATAATCCTCAGGCTTTATAAGTCCCTCGTTCATCAGATTCTCATACGCGTCAATAAAGAATTCATACATAGGTCTGGCAATATCAAATGCCAGTTTAAGCTCATCAATAAGTGCAGGCGTTGAAATTCTGGAAAGGTCCTTGCTGTAATAGCAGAAGGACATATTCTTTGCACGCAAATAAGGCTTAAGCTCTTCAGGTGCATCAGGGTATAATTCCTTTTTATATTCATCTCTGCAGTCGTAGGTAAAGCCTGCCTCTTCACATGCCTTTACTGCATCAAGCCATCTGTCAGGGTGACCCAGTATCATTCTGTGTACCTCTTTAAAAAGAGCAGGTCTGTAAAGCCAGAATACCAAACCATAACCGAAGCTGTCAGGAAAGAATTCAAAGAAATAAAACGGAGCACCTGGAAATTCATTTTTATATCGTCTGAAGAACATCCACATATTTTCCCTGTACTTGATTTTATTTCTGTTTCCCCTTGTATCACGGTAAATCCTGCATACGGACTTGACAGGGTCAGTCAGCATCATATCATCAATGTCTATCATTAAATCACTTAAATCAAGCATAATCTGACGCATAGGTACAGTGATTCCCTGCTTAAGCTCCTCTTTATGCTCTTCATAAAAGGATTTTGAATCGTTAAATCTGTTTTCGCACAAAAGCTGTATGCTGTCAGCCTGTATTCCTTTAAAATTATATTCACTCATTTCAGTAACCCCTTATCCTCCATCTGCTGTGCTGCAAGCATTGCACAAAGCTTGGCACTGTGAAAATTCAGTCCGCCCTGAATCCAGGCGTAATACGGCTCTCTGATTGGTGCATCGGCAGAAAGCTCAATGGATGAACCAAGTGTAAATGCACCTGCCGCCATAACAACCTTGCTATCATAACCAGGCATGTCCCACGGCTCTGGCAGAACAAAGCTGTCAATAGGGCTGCCGCTCTGAATGCCCTGACAAAAAGCAACAAGGCTTTCAGGATTTTCAAGTCCGAGAGACTGGACAATGTCGTGTCTTGTCTCATTATACTTAGGTGTTACATCGTAACCGAAATGCTCAAACAAAGCAGAAATATAAACAGCACTTTTAAGTGCCTCTCCGACTGTATGCGGTGCATAGTAAAGACCCATATAAAGCTCACGGTTATGGCCTAAGGTTGCACCAACCTCCTTGCCGAGTCCCGGTGTGGTCAGTCTGTATGCACATTTTTCAACAAGCTCAGTTTTTCCTGCAATATAACCGCCTGTTGTGGCAATACCGCCGCCTGCATTTTTAATCAGTGAGCCTGCTATCAAATCAGCACCGACCTCAGTCGGCTCACGCTTTTCAACAAATTCGCCGTAGCAGTTATCAACCATTACAATCACGTCAGGATTCTTTGATTTCGCAATTCTGCACACCTTTTCAATCTCATCAACTGACAGGCTCGGTCTGAGCTCATAGCCTCTGCTACGCTGTATGTAAACCATTGTGACAGAGCTGTCAACAGCCTTTTCAATGGCATCATAATCAAGCCTTTCATTTTTCAGCGGCACCTCATCATAAAGCACACCGAAATCCTTAAGCGAGCCCATACCCTCACCGCTGATACCGATAACGCTGTGAATTGTATCATATGGTGTACCTGTAACACAGAGCATTTTATCACCGGGTCTGAGAACGCCGAAAAGTGCGGTAGCAAGAGTATGCGTTCCGCAGGTAAAGTTATGGCGCACAAGTGCATCTTCTGCACCGAATACCTTTGCCCATACCTTATCGAGGGTGTCTCTTCCCCTGTCGCCATATCCATAGCCTGTACTTGATGCAAAGTGACTTTCCGAAATTCCGTATTCGATAAAAGCCTTCTGCACCTTGTACTGATTATACTCCGTTACATCATCAATATAATGAAACTGCTCTTTGCAAAGCTGAAGTGCTTTTTCAGAGGCATTTTCAATTTTTTCACTAATTTTAAAAAAAGGAATCATTTATACATTCTCCATTTTCCGATATTTTCAAAACCAAGCCTTATGTAAAACTGCTCGTTTAAATTCTTTTCCCTCATTAGAAAAACTCTGCCTTTGATATCGCTGAGCATCTGTGATACAAGATATGAGCCATACCCCATATGCCTGAATTCAGATGAGGTACGAACAGCTGAAAGGATAGCATCATTGTTGTAGATTGAGGAAAAAATTCCGCTTGAAATGATTTCGCCATTGATATTCAGGGTGCAGGCACTTGCACATCCGTGTCTTATTCTATGGCTGATATCCACATACCAGGACTCAAAACTAAGCGTATCGTAATCCACGAAGTTGAAAAGCTCCATAAGCTTCGGATATCGGTCAATATCAACATAAGGACACTGTGTTTCTATCCTCTTATCACAGGACATAACAATGCCCTCATCATAGGACGCCGTAAAATCAAATGAACTGTCGGAAAGCACCGAACTGTATCCGATAACGGAAAAGAATTCACTTAACTCTTCCTTGTCAGCATTATCATAAAAGGACAGTGTAAAATCCGTATCAAGCTTTGATAAAATAGCTGTCACCTGATTTTTTTCATCAAGCTGTCTGTAAAACGAGGCAAAATCATATCCGCAGCTATAGGCTTTAATGAGGGACATTATTCTTACATAATATAAATCATTTTTCTTAAAACTGCTGAGCTGTTTAATATCCGTAATTTTTTCAATCATAAAGCTTTGGTAATAATTTGTTCAATAAATTTCTTGTTTCTTCTATATCAGACTTTTTCACAACACTTGCACCTGAATGAATATAACGGCACGGAAGTGAAATGGCAAGCACTTTACTGCCTTTACCGCTGCTCTGAACAGCACCTGCATCGTTGCCGCCTGCAATAGCTGTTTTTGTCTGCGTTTTTATATTGTTATCGTCTGCAGTTTTTCTCGCAAGGGCATAAAGCTCTTTATCATAAATCGTTCTGCCGTCCATAAAGGAAATAACAGCACCGTCACCGAGAACGCACACTCTGTCCCCTCCTGTTACACCGCAGAGGTCAGCAGCAGTTGTTGCTTCAAGAATAACGGAAACATCACTCTGCACCTGATATGCGGTGCAGACAGCCCCTCTGAGTCCTACCTCCTCCTGCACATTGAAGCAGAAGTAGGTATCATATTCCAACTCAGATTTTATAAGCTCAATCAAAAGCATACAGCCGATTCTGTCGTCGAGTGCCTTTGACATAATAAAGCCGTCACCGAACTCTGTATAGTCACTGCAAAAATAAGCATAATCACCGGGATGTACATATTTCAGTGCATCCTCCTTATTTTCTGCACCGATATCCATTTTCATGGATTTCATTGTCGGAGCAGTATCTTTTTCATCATCCGTTAAAAGGTGTACAGGCTTTAAGCCGATAACGCCGTTTACACCGTTAACCGTTACGCTTCTGCCTGCGATTACCTTAGCATCAATACCGCCCACTGCATCAAAGGAAAGATAGCCGTTATCGTCAATATCCGTAATAATAAAGCCTACCTCATCCATATGAGCACAAAGCATAACCTTTTTTTCAGGTTTCTGTTTTCCTTTTTTAAAAGCAATTATCGATCCGAGATTATCAATCTCATATTCACAGTAATCCTTAATTTCGTTAACGATATAATCACAAACGATTTTTTCATCGCCTGATGTACCATTTAATAAGCAAAGCTCTTTAAGCATTTACATCACCAATCCTTTCCTTGATATATGCACAAATGAGACGGCTGACACTTTCAACATCTGCAGTATCAACAACCTCAACACGCTGGTGCATATATTTTTCAGGGATTGAAATCAGAGCCGTTTTTATACCCTTCTCCGATATTGAAATCACATCGGCATTTGTACCTGTCCTGCCTGACATAATTTCACACTGATAAGGAATATTATTTTTTTCGGCAACATCAACAAGCTTTCTTGAAATTTCTTTATCCAGAATCGGAGAAAAACCAATCATTGCACCCTTTGAAAGTTCTCCGCATTCTGACTTATCGCAGCCGGGTGTAAGGGCAAAGGAAACATCAACGCTGATTGCTTCATCAACAGACTTTGCATACGGACCAATCTTGGCACCTCTTGTACCGACCTCCTCCTGAGAGGAAAACATAACAGTTACCTTGCAGCCCATATTTTTCAGTTCATCAAGGCACATCAGAATTGCTGCAACACCTGACCTGTCGTCAAGGCAGGAAGCAGAGACAAGACCGTTAAGCAGCGGTGTGAAATTACGCTTAAAGGTGATTCTGTCACCTAGTGAAACGAGCTTTTCAAGCTTATCCTTTGTTAAGCCTGTATCAATGGCAAGCTCGGATAGCTTAGGGATTTTCTTTTCATCAGAGGCACTCTGCAGATGCGGAGGCAGGGTTGAAATAATACCTTTAACCTCTTCCCTGCCCCATACGGAAACCTCCATAGCAGGCAGAGGTCTCGCATCAATACCGCCGCAGTTTGAAAATTTGATGAAGCCGTCATCTGTAACATCCGTGACAATCAAGCCGATTTCGTCAAGATGTGCGTCCAAAAGAAAATGATATCCCTCACCAAAGGTGCAGAAAACATTATTCATATTGTCAACTATAACATCACCATATGAAGAAAGCTTTTCCCTGAGCAGTGCTGCAATATTTTCTTCACAGCCTGAAACACCGACAATCTGTGTTAATTCTTTTAATAGTTCAATCGTTTTTTCCATTACTCACCAAATCCGTTTACAAGTTCTTTAAATCTTCTGCCTCTGTATTCAAAGGTCTTGAACTGGTCAAAGGCAGGACACGCAGGACAGAGGGAAACAATATCACCGCTGACTGCATTATTTTTTGCTTCAGTTAAAGCATTTTCCAGTGTATCTGTTTTAATAATCCGAATATCCGAAGTATTATAGCCGTCATAATTGATTATTGTGTTATAGATTTTATCGGCAGTAGCACCGTTTAAAACAAGGAGCTTGACATATTTTAAGATGTCAGGCACCATTTCACTCATATCGTTGCCCTTGTCAGATCCGCCCATAATAACCACAATCTTTTTGCCGAAGGCACGCAGTCCGCTGATTACGCGCGACGGAGAGGTTGCAATGGAATCATTATAATATCTGACACCGTTATACTCCCTTACAAACTCAATTCTGTGTTCCACACCGCCGAAGGATTTAGCAATTTTAAGCATATTTTCAGGTGCAACAAGCCCCCATACGGCACTGATTGCAGTACAGTAATTTTCAATATTATGTGTACCGGGAATGATGATATCACTGCTGTTCATTACCACAGTTTCTTCACCGTTATCCGTGTAAACGATATCACCGTTTTCTTTCATATACGCACCGCGTTCAACAGGATGCTTGATTGAAAACTGAGAAAGCTGACCTCTTACATCATACCTCATATCGTGGTAAACACGGTTTCCGATTGAATAATCACAGTCCGCATTCAGAACCGTTCTGCAATCCGAATTCTGATAAATCAGAATATTTCTTTTAGCATCAACATATTCATCAAGGCTGATGTGGTGATCCTGGTGCGTACATTCAATGTTCGTTACAACTGCAACATCAGGACTGTTAACAAGATTGCCCATAGTTAAAAGCTGGAAGGATGAAAGCTCAACAACTGCAATATCCTTTTCGGTAATCGTTTCAAGCTCAGGCATAAGTGCCTTGCCGATATTACCGCCAAGATAAACGTTATACCCCTGAGCCTCAAGCATTTTTGAAATAAGAGTTGTCGTGGTTGTTTTTCCGTTAGAGCCTGTTACCGCAATTATTTTTGACGGACAGAGGTTAAAAAATACCTCCATCTCCGTTGTAACCTTCTGGCCTCGTTCAATGCATTCACCGATCCAGGAATTCTGAAACGGCAGAATTCCGTGAGAGCGGAATACAAGGTCCATATCGGGAAGAACGCTTAAATAATCCTCACCGAGTGAAAAATTTACTCCGAGCTGTTCAAGCCTGTCACATATTTCCATGCCGATATAGGCTCTGTCTCTTTTATCACAGGCATATACCTCAGCGCCCTGCTTTGCCATAAACTCGGCACAAGGAACATTCGCAACGCCCATTCCGACAAAGGCAACCTTTTTGCCTTTAAGATTATCAAAATATTTTTTTGCTTTTTCGTTCATATTTTCTCCTTATATTAATGGGCATTAAAAGTGCCTGCTTTAAAGTCTTTTATATTAAATGATTTCATCTTTTCTTCAAGCTCATCCTGAAAAGGAAGTCTTTCTTTTCCAATGTACTGCTCCTTAATAGGAACATCACAGTTCATAACAAAATTCGCTATCAGCTGCTGACATTTTGTTTTAACGTTACCAAGAAAGTAGACACGTCCTGATGAAACCTCACAGATTGCAACTGCAATTTTTATCTGCTCCTTTTTGCCCAGAGGTGTAATCATTTTGCTGAGTGCGATTGCATCGTTCTCAGCCTTATCAGTTATAAAGCAAAGAACTGCATTGCCCTTGCGCTTAAGATTTTTAACTGTAATATCATAAATTACGCAATCCAGATATGCGAGCACATCATTTCTGTCCACATCATCAAGTGAGACGCAGTAAAAAAATTCTTTCTTCTTTTCAGCCTTGAAATCAAATTCAAATTCATTGATTTCAATATTGCTGTTAAGCATATATCCGCAGCTTTTAAAATCCTCAAGCATTGCGTTTGTATAGGAAACCGTTTCCTTTTCAGTGCGTGAGGTAAGGTAATATCCTGTATCGGACAATTCATTCTCAATTGAAGTTAAGAAGGAATCACTCTTGCCGTATTTTGAAAAATACGTAAAGAGCACAACCATAATGATGATAACAAGCGCATCACATACATAATTGCAAATCATTGCGGCAGTATTGCTTACATCTTCAACATAAGGCTTTGCACCGATATAAACAAAAATAGCAGCAGCACCCACTATTATGATTGCTTTCATAAGGTTATATAATCTTTTTTGTTTTTTTCTGAATTCTCTCATTTTATCATACCCATAAATGTTTCTTCACTAATGATTTCGATGCCAAGCTTAGCGGCCTTATCCAGCTTTGAGCCTGCTTCCTCACCTGCAAGGACATAGGTTGTTTTCTTTGAAACGGAGGATGATGTCTTACCGCCGAAGGATTCTATTATCTTTGAGGCTTCATTTCTCTTTAAAGTCGAAAGTGTGCCTGTCAGAACAAAGGTCATTCCTGCAAAACGTTCATCTTTTATTTCATTTGTGCTGAGCATATTCACACCGCTTGCTTTCAGTTTGTTTATCAGTTCCTTTGCTGAATCGGTTGCAAAATAGTTTACAACACTTTCCGCCATAATCTGACCGTATCCCTCAATTTCAAGAATATCTTCAATACTTGCCGACATAATTGCATCAATATTTCTGAAATGGTCAGAAAGCAGCTTGCCTGCCTTAGCACCGATATGACGGATACCCAGTGCAAAAATCAGCTTTGACAAATCATTTGATTTGGATTTTTCAACTGAATTTCTGATATTATTCGCACTTGTTTCCTTAAAGCCCTCAAGCTCTGTTATCTTATCATAATCAAGATTATAGATTTCAAAGGTCTTTTTTATCAAACCCTCTTCAACAAAGGTTTCAATAATTGCAGGGCCGAGTCCCTCAATATCCATTGCGTCACGTGAACAGAAATGAATTAAGTTTCTCAAAAGCTGAGCCGGACATTCCGGATTGATACACCTTATTGCCGCCTCTTCCTTTTCACGTATAACAGGTTCACCGCAGGACGGACAATGCGTTGGAAAAGTATATACACTGTCACTATTGTGCTCATTCACACAAAGCACCTCAGGAATAATATCACCTGCTTTTCTTACGGTTACAATATCACCGATGTCTATTCCCTTTTCATTGATAAAATCCTGATTGTGGAGCGTTGCTCGGCTTACCGTTGTACCTGCAAGGTGCACGCTTTCAAGTATTGCAGTAGGAGTGAGCACACCTGTTCTGCCTACTGCAATTTCAATATCCTTAAGCTTCGTCTGTTTTTCCTCAGGGGGATATTTAAAAGCAACCGCCCATTTAGGATATTTTGCAGTTGAGCCGAGTAGCTCACGGCTTGTAAATTCATCAACCTTGATTACAGCACCGTCAATATCAAATTCAAGATTTCCGCGTTCCTCTCCGATTCGGTCAATCTCTGCAAGGGCATCATCGATATTATCTACCCTTGTGTAAAACGGAACCGTATTGAAGCCAAGCTCTTTCAGATAATCAAGGGATTCCTTATGAGACGAAAGCGCCTTACCCTCAATTTGCTGAATATTGAAGATGAAAATATCAAGACCCCTTGTGGCAGTAACACTGCTGTCCTTTTGTCTGAGCGAGCCGGCAGCAGCATTGCGCGGATTTTTAAAAGGCTTTTCATCATTCAGAAGCTGTCTGTCTACAACCTTTTCAAAGCTGCGCTTTGGCATATATACCTCACCGCGCACCTCAATAAAAGGCACAGGCTGTTTCAGCTTAAGCGGTATATTGTGTATTACTCTGAGATTACCACTGACATCCTCGCCGACATCGCCGTCACCTCTTGTTGAGCCTCTTACAAAAACGCCGTCACGATATTCAAGACTTACTGAAAGACCGTCAATTTTCGGTTCAACAACATAATCCCTATCCGAAACAACATCGGATACTCTTTTATCAAAATCCTTTATTTCATCACTGCTGAATGCATCCTGGAGACTCTCCATTCTGACAGTATGCGTAACACTTTCAAAGGTATTGTCTGCTTTGCCTCCCACCTTTTTTGTGGGAGAATCAACGGCATCATACTCGGGATATTCTTCCTCAAGGCTTTTGAGCTCACGCATCATCATATCGTATTCATAGTCCTCTATTTCAGGCGCATCATCATTATAATAACGGTCAGAATGATAACGCAGTGTCTCTCTCAAATCATTTATTTTTTTCTCAATTTCAGTCATACTATCACCAATAAATATAATTCATTTTAGTTTATCACACATATTCCAATTAATCAATAATGATATAAAAAAAGGCCCACGATATTTTCATTAAAAAAGTATAGCAGATTAGTGATACTGATGCAGCTTACTGTACTCTGTAAATTTTACAAAATTGCAATAAAATATGCTGTTTTGATTAATTTTCTATTAAAATCCTATTCTTTTAAACCGTATACTGAAAAAAAGATTTAGGAGGTAAAATATGTTTACAAATGAAAAGGATAGTTCTTATAAAGAACTGCACGAATTTTTACAAACAAATAATAAATGTCATTATTTACAGACAAATGAATGGGCACAAATAAAAACGAACTGGCAGCATGAAATGATTACAATTAAAAAGGATAAAAAAATTGTTGGTACTATGAGTATACTGCTGAAAAAAATTCCGATACTCAATTCCTATATGATGTATGCACCACGAGGATTTGTCTGCAATCCGGATGATGAAGATACTTTAGAAAAGATGACTCAATCGATAAAAGAAATTGCAAATAAATACAATGCTTTTATTTTCAGAATGGATCCGGATATTCCTGACAATAATACCGAGTTTAAAGAGATAATGAAATCTTTGAATTATAAATTTAAAACGAACAGCAAAACCATTCAGCCTAAATTTGTTTATCGGCTTGAAATAAAAAACAGAACGAATGAAGAGCTTTTGAGATCTTTTAAATCGAAAACAAGATATAATATAAATTTAGCAATGCGAAAAAATGTTAAAATCAAAACGGCAAAAAGAAGCGATATTCCGATTTTTTACAGCATTTTAAAATATACTGCTAAACGTGATCACTTTCATATAAGAGATATTGCATACTATGAAAAAATATTTGATACAATGTCACCTGAGCATATCAGAGTTTTAATTGCTGAGTATAAAAACGAACCAATTGCCACTGCGATGTCTGTATTTTATGGAGATACGGTATGGTATTTATATGGCGGCAGTATGGATAAGTACAGAAATTATATGCCAACATATTTAGTTCAATATGAAATGATTAAATGGGCTGTAGATAGAAAATGTAAGTATTATGATTTCGGAGGTGTTTCAGGATACAAAAGTAAAAATGATCCGATGTATGGAGTATTTAGATTCAAAAAAGGCTTCAATGGTGAAGTTGTCGAATATGTTGATGAACTTTATTTAGTGTTCAGACCTCATATCAATACAATGTATAATATAATGTCAGACTGCCGCAGCGTATTTTTGAAGATAGAAAATCATCTGTTAAAATAACATCAAACAAAGAAAATCAATAAACAGCACAGTTCTCAGTCTGCTTTACGGCTAAAATGTAGATAATTCAAAAAATATGCTGTTTTGATGCCGAAAGTATGTATAATAGTCGGTAGAGGAGTTGATTACATTGAACCACATTTTGATTGTTGAGGATGAAAAGAGCATTTCAAATTTAATCAGATTAAGCTTATCAAAAGAAGGATACAAATGTACATGTGCCTATGACGGAATAACTGCTGCTGATTTGCTTGAAAATAACAGATATGATTTGGTACTGCTTGATATTATGTTACCGGGATTTGACGGATTTACACTTATTGATTACATTCGCCCTATGGATATTCCCGTTATTTTTATTACCGCTAAAGGTTCTGTAAAGGACAGGGTTAAAGGTCTTCGTGCAGGTGCAGAGGATTATATTGTCAAGCCATTTGATATCATTGAGCTTTTGGCAAGAGTTGAGGTTGTTTTAAGAAGATATAACAAAATTGATTCGGTAATAAATATTTGCTCAATCACAATTGATACTTACTCCAGGCAGGTAAAAAAGGACGGAAAAGAAATTCATCTTACGCCAAAGGAATATGATTTATTGCTGCTCTTTGCACAGAATCCCAATCGTGCAATGTATCGTGAAACAATTTACGAAAGAGTCTGGGGAGAAGAGTTTTTATATGGGAGCAAGACAGTTGATTTGCATATTCAGCGTCTCAGAAAAAAGGTAGGATTGGAAAAGTATATTAAGGCTGTTAATAAAATAGGCTACAGACTTGAGGTATAAGTGAAGTATGAAATTTTCTGCTAAAATTATTTTATCCATGCTGTGTCTGCTGTCGTTTCTGTTTGGAATCGGAGGAAGCCTTATGATTTCCTTTTCCTATACTGCTGCACTGGATAGAGAAAAAACAGCCGCATATAATTCATATCAATCTGTTCTCAACACGCTGCAGGTAATAAATGAAGTGAATCAGCCTATGAATTTTGATGATATAGTTGATACATTAAAGCAATTATCTGATAAAAGCAAGGATTCTTATACAGCAATCCGTTTTTATACCGACAATGAAACCATTTACAGCAAAGGCAGTTTTGATTTTTCCGTCAATGATATAGAAACTTCTTATGGTAATTGCGCCATAAAGTATTTTTCCGAAGAGGATAACAGATGTTTTCTTTTGTTGACAGGCAATCTTGAAGCAGGCGATGATGTGCTGTTTCTGGACATTGTTTACGATATATCGGAAATTGCAGAATCGCAGAATACACTTCTGAAAATATATATGGGTGTATTTATCTTTCTGTTATTCCTTTGTGCTGTTTTATCAGGGAGCATATCAAAGTTTATTACAAAACCTTTAACCGAATTATCAAAAGCATCAAAAGACATCTCTACAGGTAACCTTTCAAGAAGGGCTGTGGTAAAAAGCAATGATGAAATCGGACTTGTTGCAGATGATTTTAATACTATGGTAAATCACCTGCAGAACAATATCAATCAGCAGGAGCATTTTATTGCAAGCTTCGCCCACGAGACAAAAACACCGATGACTTCTATTATTGGCTATGCAGATTTAATCAGAAGCGGTATTCTTGATAATGAAGAACTTCTTGAAGCAGCCAGCTATATTTCCACAGAAGGTAAAAGACTTGAAAAATTATCACAAAAGCTGTTAGAACTAATTGTTATCGAAAAAAATAAAATTGCACTGAAGCCGGTAAATCTGGCTGATTTTATCAGTGATTTTGCAGAAAGCTATACACCGGTGTATAAAAATCAAAATATACAGCTATTGTGCGAATGCGAAAATGGATTGTGCCTTATTGATACAGATCTTATTAAATCACTTATCATCAATTTGTGCGATAATTCCAGAAAAGCTTTTGACGGTGCACAAGGAATTATTACAATAAAGTCCTCAATTCTCAATGACGGATGTATAATTCAAATTTCTGATAATGGTCCCGGTATTTGTGAAAAGGATATCGCTCATCTGACTGAGGCTTTTTACAGAGTTGATAAATCACGCTCAAGAAAAATGGGCGGTTCAGGACTGGGACTTGCTTTATGTAAAGAGATTGCAGCAGCACACGGCGGAAGTCTGAGCATTGAAAGTGAAGTCGGAAAAGGTACTTCTGTTACAGTAGTGCTGAGAGGAGGCTCGGTATAATATGATGAAAATAATAAAAAAATCGGTACTGTATTTATGTGTCCTACTCATCATTGCAACAGGCTTTTTTATGCCTGAATTGGTTTCAAAAGGGATTGATTATGGACTGCATAACAAAATTCAGCAGATGGAAAACAAAGCTGTGTCATTAGTCTTTCCTGAATCAGAAGAAGATAATTTAAATTCATGGATATTTTTTAATCAAATAATATCAGACCCCTATTCTACAGTCGTTGAAATTTCCGAAAAATTAAAAATCTATCATCTTACTTATGATAAAATTAAGGCAATTTCAGATGAGACACTTACGTATTTTGGTTTTAATAACAATGATTATGAAAAATTTGAAGCAGTTCCAAATCTTTTCATCAGCAGCGATGACAATACAGTGGCAGTATATTGGCGATGCCGCTGGATAAATAAAAAAGGAAGCGAACAGATTATGTGGATAGATGACAACGGTGGGAAAATGGTTGGTCTTCTTTTTAACGGAAATATGTCAAAAACAAAAACAGAGTCCGATATCGGTAATGAGGCTTCCACATCCGAATCTGATATTCCGGAGAGCATCCGAACGCTTTCTGAATACTGCAAAGAAAATTATCAAACAGTAAATGTCAATTGCAGAAAGGAAATGGAAAATCATTATGTAATTGAAATGATTGTAAAAGAAAATGGATACGAGCTTATTTATCCTATACCTGTTGATTTTGAGGAAAATAACTATTTAATTTTTAATGTTTGATGATGAATTGGTGCCATTTTGTTATCTTTTTGAAAACAGCTTTCTTTATAATACAACCAATCTATTATAAAGGAAGTTGTAAAAATGAAAAGAATAAGTATAATTGTAATTTGTTCGGTAATTGCTGTGACTGCACTCATTTGCACGATTACGCACTTTAAATCCGGACAAGAGGTATTTATAACAAATCAAAATGATTCATCACAAACAGATAAGCCTGCAAGTAATATTGAAACAACTATAGACAAAACAGATTGGAAACTTATATTAGTAAATGCTGATAATACGCTACCAAATGAATACAGTATAAGTATGGCAACGCTTGAAAACGGACTGTTAGCTGATTCAAGATGCTATCCTGATTTGCAAAAAATGTTGGATGACTGCAGAAGTGAGGGTCTCAATCCAATAGTATGCTCAGCATATCGTTCTCAGGAAAAGCAGGAAATATTGTTTAAAAACCAAATAGAAAAACAAAAATCAACCGGACTCTCAGAGCAAGAGGCTGAAACAGAAGCCAAAAAGCTTGTTGCGGTTCCGGGTACAAGTGAACATCAGACAGGACTTGCTTTCGATATAGTTGATGCAGATTATCAGCTTCTTGATGAGGAACAGGAGAAAACAAAGGTTCAACAGTGGCTGTTAAAAAACAGCTGGAAATATGGATTTATTCTTCGCTATCCTCCGGATAAAAGTGATATAACAAAGATCAGTTATGAGCCCTGGCATTACCGCTATGTTGGCAAGGAGAATGCAAAAATAATTTATGATAAGGCTTTGTGCCTTGAAGAGTATTTATACTTACACTGATTTTTCTTAAAACCGACCCTTGTCCGGACGTTTCCAAGTGCAGCATTTCAGAATTAGACACCTTAATTTAAGTATAGAAAATTTTTTATTACAGCAAAAGACGGCACAGTTAAAAACTGTGCCGTCTTTCTGAATTTTCAAAAATTATTTTGTAAACTTATGGAACATTTTCTTGCCTTTTTTAACGATTACATCATTATCAAAGTCAGTGAGCTTAAGTGCGGTCAATGCGCCGTTTACCTTTTCATCATTCACGCTTACGCCGCCCTGATCAATAAGACGTCTGCCCTCACCCTTTGATTTAATCATTCCTGCATTGAGCATCATATCAAGAACAGTGATTTCACCGTCTGTGAAATCTTCCTCAGCAAGTACGGTTGTCGGCATATTTGAGTTATCACTTCCGCCTGCAAAAAGTGCCTTAGCAGCGTCCTGAGCCTTGTTTGCTTCATCCTCGCCGTGAATCATCTTTGTAAGCTCAAAGGCAAGCACCTCTTTTGCTTTATTAAGCTGAGCACCCTCAAGCTTTTCATACTCTCTGATTTCGTCCATAGGAATGAAGGTAAGAAGCTTCATACACTTGATGACATCGTCGTCACCAACATTTCTCCAGTACTGATAGAAATCATACGGAGATGTTTTTTCAGCGTCAAGCCATACTGCACCCTTTTCAGTCTTGCCCATTTTCTTACCCTCTGAGTTTGTAAGAAGAGTGATTGTCATAGCATTTGCATTACCTGAAAGCTTACGTCTGATAAGCTCCATACCGCCAATCATATTTGACCACTGATCGTCACCGCCGAACTGAAGATTACAGCCGTATTTTTTATACAGGGTGTAAAAATCGTAGCTCTGCATAATCATATAATTGAACTCAAGGAAGGAAAGACCTCTTTCCATTCTCTGCTTATAGCATTCAAAGGAAAGCATTCTGTTAACGCTGAAGCAAGCACCAACCTCACGCAGAACCTCAATATAATTCAGATTTAAAAGCCAGTCAGCATTGTTGACCATAAGTGCCTTATCATCAGAAAAATCAATAAACTTTGACATCTGCTTTTTAAAACAGTCGCAGTTATGCTGAATGGTTTCAGGGGTCAGCATTTTACGCATATCGCTTTTGCCGCTTGGATCACCAATCATACCTGTACCGCCGCCGATAAGCGCAATCGGCTTATTGCCAGCCATCTGAAGTCTCTTCATAAGGCAGAGTGCCATAAAGTGACCTACGTGCAGACTGTCAGCAGTAGGGTCAAAGCCGATATAAAATACAGCCTTACCTGCGTTTACCAAATCTCTGATTTCATTTTCATCTGTTACCTGAGCAATTAAGCCCCTTTCCTGTAACTCCTCATAAACTCCCATTTATATATCCTCCAAGTTGTAATCATTCTGAATCATTCATAATATATCGGAAAACAGCAAGTGCCGTTTTTTACCTTCTGTTCAATATAAATACCCATAATCTTTTATCTCACTGAGATGCCTTTAACAGCTCCTCTGCTGAAGTCAGCAAGGTGTCTGTAATTTCAAGACCACCCATAATTCTGGCAAGCTCCTTTTTGCGTGATTCAAAATCCAGCGGTGTGACATTCGTATACGTCCTGTCCCCTGCAAATTCCTTCTGAATCAGAAAATGCACATCAGCATTTGAAGCAATCTGTGCGGAATGTGTAACACAGATAACCTGCGTATTCTTTGATACGGATTTCAGCTTTAATCCGATTTTCTGGCTTGCTCTTCCGCTGACACCGGTATCAATTTCATCAAAAATCAATGTACCGATTGTATCATTGTACGACAATATATTTTTAATTGCAAGCATTATTCTTGAAAGTTCACCGCCTGACGCAATTTTTGAAAGCGGTTTCGGCGGCTCACCCGGATTGGTTGAAATTAAAAATTCGATTTTATCAAAGCCGGTTGATGAAAGATTTCCCTTTTGAAAATCAACAACAAACTGTAATTTAGGCATATCAAGAAATTCAAGCTCAGCCTTAACCTCTTTCTGAAATTTCTCTGCAGTCTCACGCCTTTTATCGGAAAGCCTTTGTGCAAGCGAAACAGTCTGTTCAAACAGCCTGTCATATTCATCATTCAGCTTTTCAAGCTCTTCATCAGAATAAAAAATCGAACTGCGTTTTTCCTTAGCATTTTCAAGAAAAGCTAACATTTCTTCTTCCGTAGAGCCGTATTTGTTTGAGAATTTATAAAGCAAATCAAGTCTTTCCTCAATCTGCTCCAGCTCATCAGGATTAAAATCAATCAAGGAAAACAGGGATTCAATTTTATCCTTTGCAAGCTCAAATTTATCATTTATATCTTCAAATATATCGCAGATATCCTTTGACTCATCAAAAACAGAAAGTGAATTGCAGCAATTATTAATAAGCGTTTGTGCACCGTTTACTTCATCGTCACCGTTTATAGCAAGCAGAGCTGTATTCAGTGCGGATGTAATTGCCGCACTTTTATGAATCAGTGCCTTGCGCTTATTAAGCTCGTCTCTCTCACCGATTTTTATACCGGCATCCTCCAACTCCTTAATCTGATAATCAAGCAACTCAAGCTGACGTTCCTTATCCGTCTCATCTGAAGTAAGCGCCTTAAGTTTACGGCGAACTGAAATAAGCTGTTTAAAACTTTTTTTATATTTACTGACAAAATCCGTATCCTCAATCAGCATATCAATATATTTGTACTGAAAATCAGGATTTAGCAAAGCCTGGCTATCGTGCTGACCGTGAATATTGACAAGTGAACTGCCTATTTCCTTAAGCATGGAAACCGTTGCACTCTTGCCGTTTATTTTACAGTTGGATTTACCGCTCGATGATATTTTTCGTGTAATTAAAAGTGAATGATCCTCTTCTGTATCAAAGCCGAGTTCCTCAAGCTTTTCACATACAGTACCGGATATATCCTCAAAATATGCACTTACAAAAGCATGATCAGCACCGTGACGAACAAGCTCCTTTGATGTCCTTTCACCAAGCACGGCATTGATAGAATCAACAATGATGGATTTACCTGCACCTGTTTCACCGGTCAAAACATTTAAGCCGGCGGAAAAATCCACTGTTGTTTTTTCAATAACTGCAATATTTTCAATATCAAGTGTTTTTAACATTTAAAATCTTCTCCATATTCATAGTGAAAATTTTTGCAAATTCGCCTGTTTTACATAAAACAAAAATTGTATCATCACCGGAAATTGCACCTACAACACCGGACCATTCCATCGACTCAATGGCAGTACAAACAGCCATTGCCATACCTGGAAAGCATTTTATACAAACAGTATTAAGTGCGTGTTCAACACTGACAATGGATTCAGAAAAAATACCGCCGCTTCTTCTAATTGCATCGTTATTTGCTTTCTTACCGGTGGAATATATATACCGACCTCTGTCAGACAGTTCTTTCAGAAGACGCAATTCTTTTATATCTCGTGAGATGGTTGCCTGAGTGACTTCAAAACCGCATTTTTGCAAATATACCTGAAGTTCCTCTTGCGTTTCAATATCTTTGGAATTAATTAATTCCAATATCTTTGCGTGTCTTCTCTTTTTCATCAGGCTCTCCTCTCAATAATCTTTTTATTAAGTATTTCATAAAAATTTTCCGGCTTAAGCTTAATCAGCTTTGTCTTGGTTTTTGAAACTCTGATACGTACTTCGCTTGTATTATCAAGCGTAATTGCTTCCTCACCATCGACTGTCAGCACAGGCAAATTCATTTTATCATTATGAGCTTTGACAACAAGCTCCTTATCTGCTGAAAAAATAATACTTCTGTCCATAAGGGAATGAGGACATATGGGAGTAGCAAGAATGCACTCAGCCTCCGGACTTACAACAGGACCGCCTGCCGCCATTGAATAAGCCGTTGATCCTGTAGGAGTTGAAATAATAACACCATCAGCACGCATATTTGATACATTTCTTCCGCCTGAAGTAATGCTTATATCAATAAGCCTTGCAAAATTTCCGCGTGAAATAACGGCATCATTCAGGCACTGATGAACAGATAAAACCTGATTATTCCGTACAATTTCAGCCTCAAGCATCAGACGCTCATCAACTTCAAATTCTTCATTGACAATATTCCTGAGCAAGTCAAGCTCGTCCTGTTCAATACCACTCATAAAACCGAGTCTGCCTGCATTAATTCCGAGAATGTACTTATCATACTCTGCTGCCTTTTTTGCCACACTCAAAGTTGTGCCGTCACCGCCGATGGCAATTGCCACATCACACATTTTCATTATTTTTTCATCATCATCAAAAAGCACATTGCAATCAGCAAATAACTTTGACAATGATTTGCTTACATACACATCTGCATTCAGCTGAGAAAAAACGGAAAATACCTTACGGCTGAGCTCCTCAACTCCGTTATTAAGCAGATTTGGAAAAACTGATATAATCATAATAGCTCCTCATGTGACCGATTTACAAGTTCCTTTGCATTAACATTTTCCATAACAGCAGGTTCTTCGCTTTTATTCAAATAAATCAGATATTCAATATTCCCCTCAGGTCCTTTAACCGGAGAAAATTCCAGACCGCACACGGAAAAGCCGTTCTCAACAGAAAGAGATATAATCCTCTCAACAACCTCAAGATGTGTTGATGAATCACTTACTACACCTTTTTTTCCAACCTTTTCCCTGCCTGCCTCAAACTGCGGTTTTATCAGACAAACAGCCTGTCCGTCGTCCTTAAGCAGCTGATTAAGATTCGGCAAAATATGTTTCAATGAAATAAAGGAAACATCAACAGAAGAGAAATCAATTTTATCGGGAACCTGCTCATCAGTAACATATCTGAAATTCGTTCTTTCGAGGTTGATTACTCTTTCGTCGGTTCTGAGCTTCCACGCAAGCTGACCGTAACCTACATCTATGGAATAAACCTTCTGTGCACCATTCATCAGCATACAATCCGTAAAACCGCCTGTTGATGCACCGACATCCATACATATTTTATTTTCAAGATTTATCGGAAAAGCCTCCATAGCCTTCTCAAGTTTAAGTCCACCGCGACTGACATATTTCAGTGTGCTTCCGCGAACCTCAATAACATCATCTTCCTTGATTTCTTTGCCGGCTTTGTCTGATTTCTGATTATTCACATAAACGATTCCGGCCATAATAATGGCTTTTGCTTTTTCTCTGCTTGGTGCAAGCCCACGTTCAAACAGAGCCACATCAAGACGTACTTTATTTGCTTTTGGCATTTATTTACCAACCTCTTCTATAATCGACTGACAGTCCATTTTATAGTGTTTCAGCTGACTGTCAACACTTGCCTGCCTGATAAATTCATCGTTAACTGCAATATGATGAAACTCTGCCTTTATATTGTTTTCCAAAAGAATAGAGGCAAATGTCTCACCGATGCCACCGCTGCGGATTCCTTCTTCATAAAAATAAATATCCTTACACCGCTTCAGCTCGTTGATAACATTTTCATCAATCGGTTTTATTTTATTAAGCTTAACAAGGCAGGTATTATCCAAATTTTCATATGCCTGATAGCATTCCGAAAATAATCTGCCGTAGGTGACGATACAGTTTTCAGCTGATCTATCACCAAAAACAGAATAGCTCTGATGGTTATACTCATAATTTTCAGGCATATATCTTTCATTGCCTCTTGGGTAACGGATTGCTGATGCACCATCGGTTTTATATATGCTTTCATAGAGCATTGCACCCAGCTCATTATAAAAAGACGGAGCATAAATGGTCAATCCGACAACGGAATTCAGAAAGGCAGTATCAAATACACCCTGATGACTTTCGCCATCCTCACCGACAAATCCTGCTCGGTCAACGGCAAATATCATCTTAAGTCCCTGCATAGCAATATCGTGAATCAGCTGATCATAGGAACGCTGTAAAAAGGTAGAGTAAACCGCAAAAACTGGTATCATACCGTTTTTTGCCAGACCGCTTGAAAAAGTAACAGCATGCTGTTCGGCAATACCTACATCAAAAAAACGCTGAGGATATTTATCCGCAAATTCACATAGACCTGTTCCCTCAGCCATAGCTGCAGTAACACAGCAGATTCTGCCGTCATGTTCAGCAAATTTACATATTGTCTCACCGAAGGTAGAAGAAAAGTTTTTACCGCTGCTCTTCGGCTCACCTGTATTGATATCAAATTTACCGATACCGTGAAACTGAGTCGGATTCTTTTCTGCAGGGTTATAGCCCTTACCCTTGACGGTATTCACATTTATAAGCACAGAATGGTTATGTGCCTTTGCGGCTTTAAGAACATCAATCAGTGCATCAATGTCGTGTCCATCAATCGGACCATAATAACGAAAGCCTAAGTCCTCAAAAAAGGTAGCGTGATAAATTTTCTTTCTTATTTTACTGTTGATATATGTAAAGGTTCTGCTTATCTGCGTACCTATTTTCGGTATTCTTGCAAGACCCCTCTGAATTTTTGATTTAAAGGTTACATATCTCGGTGATGTTCTGATTGTGGTTAAATTCTTTGCCATTGAGCCTACATTACGGCTGATTGACATATTATTATCGTTAAGAATTACAATCAGATTACTGTTATCATTTCCACTGTTATTCAGTGCTTCATAAGCAAGACCACCGGTAAGAGCACCGTCACCGATAACCGCAATAACCTTACCCTTCTCGCCTTTTATCTGCTTTGCACGTGCAAGACCGACCGCAGCGGAAATAGAGGTAGAGCTGTGTCCGGATGAAAAAATATCGTGTTCGCTTTCAACAGGACGTGTGAAGCCGCTTATTCCGCCCTCCGTTCTCAGAGTAGAAAACTCATTTTTGCGTCCGGTTAAAATCTTATGTGTGTAGCACTGATGCCCTACATCAAAAACAATCTGGTCAACCGGACTGTTAAATACTTTATGCAGTGCAACCGTAAGCTCAACAACTCCGAGATTTGATGCAAGGTGTCCGCCTGTTTTCGAAACAGTTGAAATGAGCAGCTCTCTTATCTCGGCACATAAATCATTGAGTTCATCCGTATTTAGTTTTTTTATATCCTTTGGGGAATTAACCCACGAAAGAATAGACATATTATCATCTCTCTTTTAAAGAGAAAATTACTTTTCTCTGTTCACTAATTTATATGCAAGCTGCTCTATAAATTCTGTATTTTCAAAAAATTCAAGCTGTTTAACAGCGTTATCTGTAAGACGTTTAACGTCGCTTTTAGCTTTTTCAACACCTACAATAGTTGCATATGTTGTTTTACTGTTGCCTGCATCGGAACCAACAGGCTTGCCGAGTTTTTTTTCATCACCGACAATATCGAGTATATCATCCTGAATCTGAAATGCAATTCCCAGTGAATACGCAAACTTGGATGCTGCACTGAGCTGTTCATCACCGGCACCTGCACTGATACAACCCATTAAACAAGCGGCAGAAATCAGTGCACCTGTTTTCAGCTTATATACCGTCAAAAGCTCTTTAAGAGACGGTTTTCCCTTTTCAAATAAAAGGTCAATCACCTGACCGCCGATCATTCCTGCAACACCAGAATTCTGAGACAGAAGGCTGATTGCCATAACCTTTTTATCATCGGACAAATCAGACATACTTACAATTTCAAATGCGTGTGTAAGCAGTGCATCACCTGCAAGAAGTGCAGTTGCCTCATCAAACTGCTTGTGACAGCTTGGCTTACCGCGTCTTAAATCATCGTTATCCATACAAGGAAGATCATCGTGAATAAGACTGTAGGTATGGATATACTCCAGTGCACAGGCAAGCGGCAGACATTCGTCTCTTGAACCGCCGCAGGCTCTTGCAAATTCAAGGGCAAGCACAGGTCTGATTCTTTTTCCGCCGTTCACAAGGCTGTATCGCATAGCCTCAGCTACACTGAACTGTCCGTCTTTTGCATCCGGAATATATGATAAAAGTGAATTGTCAACTTTTCTTACATCATTCTTTAAAATATTATCAAATTCAAATTCAGTCATAACTACTCCTTTGTCAGCTCTGTAATTTTCTGCTGTGCATTTTTTAATTTTTCAGAACAAAAGGCAGTTAATTTCGTGCCTTCTTCAAAAAGCTTCATACTTTCATCAAGTGAAACCTCGTTTTTTTCAAGCAAATCAACGATTTCCTCAAGCCTTTTAATCGCTGATTCATATGTCATTTCTTTATTCTTATCCATAAATTACCTCATCAACAGTACAGCTGGCTGTACCGTCATTCAAAGTTATATTTATTTTTTCACCTGCAGATAAATCCTTTGCAGCTTTTATAACAGTATTATTATCATTTTTTATAATGCCGTATCCCCTGCTCAGAACAGCAAGCGGACTAAGGGCATCGAGCTTGCCGGCGAGCCTGCCGAGAATCAGCTCATTGCCTTTTATACTATTATTAAAAGCATTGGCTAAATCACATCTGAATGCTTCTATATCATCAGAATATGTGTTGTAATATTCATACGGATTTGACAATACGCTGTTACTTATAAGGAAATCAAATCTCTGATTTTCATTTTCAAGCCTACGGATAAGCAGCTCCGACAGCTTACTATGCGCACTGTCAATAAATGAAATCAGATGATTGATATCCGGTACAACCAGCTCTGCCGCTGCACTGGGCGTAGGTGCTCTCAAATCAGAAACAAAATCACAGATTGTAAAATCTGTTTCATGCCCTACGGCAGAAACAACAGGCGTACGGCATTCAAATATTGCACGAGCAACCATTTCACTGTTGAATGCCCATAAATCCTCAATTGACCCTCCGCCTCTGCCGACAATCATAACATCAACATCATCCATACGGTCAAGCATCTGAATGGATTTCACGATATCAGACGGTGCTCGTTCTCCCTGAACGATTGTCGGAACAATAACAAGCTCACTCAAAGGATATCGTCTTTTCGTAATATTTTTTATATCTTCAATTGCAGCACCTGAATTTGAGGTAGCAACACCGATTTTACGCGGATATTTCGGCAAAGGCTTTTTATAACGTGCGTCAAACAAGCCTTCATTCTCAAGCTTATCTTTAAGCTGTTCATAAGCAATACTGAGTGCACCGACACCGTCAGGCTGCATATCCTCAGCATAAAGCTGATACACACCGTCACGGTCATACACGGATATGCGTCCGCGACAAATCACCCGCATACCGTCCTCAGGCTTGAATTTCAGCCTGCCTGAATAGGAGGAAAACATCACTGCCTTGAGCTGAGAATTCTCATCCTTCAGGGTGAAATACATATGCCCTGTTCGGTAATAATGCTTAAAGTTGCTGATCTCACCGACCACAAAGATGTTCTTAAGCGGCTGGCTTCCGTCAAGCAGTGACTTAATATAAAAATTTACCTGTGTTACTGTAACTGCATTATTCATTCTTATCTTTCAGATACGCATAAATTGCTGTTCCGCAGGCATTATCACAGCTATAAACAGGGTCAGCAAAATATGCATCATATTTTTTAGTGATATTATTTTTTATAAGTGTATTTGACATTACACCGCCTGCATACACCAAAGGCAGATTGCCATATTTCTCTATAACCAATTCTGTCATTTTATCAATGGCGGCAGATATAAAGCTTAAAACAAATCTGGAAATATCTTCACTCGTTTCACCTTTTTCAAACATAGCCTTTGCTTTGTTTTCAACACCTGACAAGGAGCAATCATTGCCAAGCATCGGCGGTTTAATATTGAATTTTCTGTCAGATTTCTGTGAAAGCTCATCCAGCTTCTTACCGCAGGGAAAGTCAAAGCCCATCATAACACCGGCCCTGTCAATAGCCTGTCCTGCCTTCAGATCGCGACTCTGTGCAATAACCTCAGCTTTAATAAGCTCGTCCTTATCAGGCTTCACCCAAAGTGCTTCGGTTGTTCCGCCACTGACATGAAATGCTATAAATTCTGTCTTCACCAAATCAAGCCGGTTAACGGAATAAAGAGCTGCAAGAATATGACCTACCTGGTGTGATGTTTCATAAAGCTTTGCGCCTGTTACCCTGCTTACTGCTGCAGCATTATTTCTGCCGACAAGAAAGCACGGCATATAACTGCCGTCAATATTTCTCGGTCTGACACTCACACCGACAGCATCAATATTTTTTATCTCAGCATCCAGCTTATCTAAAAGTATCGGCATATTGACAGTATGCTGAAAAACAGCATCGCTCTGTCTTAAACCTCGCTCACCGTTTTTTACAGACAAAAGCTGTTTTGACTGATACATATTCTCACCGTCAAACAGAGCTACGGAGGTTGTATAATTGCTTGTATCAAAGCCTATATACATTATTTACCGCTCCTTGAAACCGCACCGAGAATACCGTTAATAAAGGCAGAATCCTCTTTGCCTGCATATTTTTTAGCAAGCTCAACAGCCTCGTTGATTGCAACGTTCTCAGGCACACTGTCCACATATTTCATCTCATAAAGAGCCACATATAAAATAGCTACCGATACCTTTGGCAGTCTTGAAAGCTTTCTTGACTTAAGATATGTACTGATAATTTCATTGAATTCCTCTGTTTTTTCCTTTATACCTGAGGAAACCTCTTTGGCATAAGCACAGACCTCTTCAACATTTTCACTGTACAAATCAATAAGCTCGTCCAGATTATCATTGATTTCAAACAGATTTTCAAAGGTGAGAAAAAAAGCCTGCTCTCTCATATCATTTCTTTTCATATAAGTTCTCCTAAAAGAATAACTGCCGACAAAGTATTCATTTGTCGGCAGATTTTGTTAATCTTCAGTTTCACAAGGTTCCTGTGGTGCAGGATCATCAAAATCAATTCCTGCAACAATAACATTTACTTTATTAACAAGCTTACCGGTCATATTCTGAACTGATTCCTTAACAGCGGTCTGTACCTCTGTTGCAACAGTCTGAAACTTTTTACCCGGTGCAATATTAACATAAATGCTGATATTGAAATCATCACCGTCCTGCATCATTCGTACAGGACTTGTAATCTTTAAACTGCCCTGCTTGATTGTGTTTACAACATCTACCGGTCCTGTATAAAAGGAAGATATGCCGTCCACATCCTTAGCAGCATTTATGGCTATTGAAGATACTACTTCATTTGAAATAATAAGCTCACCCATTGAACTTTTTGATATAATCTCCATACATAAGCCTCCTTATTTTTAAACATTATAGCATATTATGAATAATTATACAAGATTATTTTGACTGAATAATTGTCACATCTTCATAAGTGCATCCAAGCTGTCCTGTTGCAATTTCCTTAATCTGCAAAATAACCGTATCGGAAAGCTCTTCAGCGTCAACAATGATATCAACCTTATTCGAATTTTCATTGATAACGGCAAGACAATTCTTAACACCCTTTGCAGTGACCAATGTTTCAATTTTATTTTCACTATTAATCATATCCGAAATCTTGGCAATTTTCTCTGTCGCTTCTTTTTTAGCTGCATCACCCTCAGAAGATGAGTCAATAATTTTCTGAAGCTTTTCAAGACTTTCATCTCTCGCCTTTTGTCTGTCTACTCGTGCTGAGGAAAAATATTCACTTTCTGTTGAAGGCTCTGTTGTTGCATCAACATAGGTCGCTTCGCCGAGAATTTTTTCTTTAGCACCTGATATTGTACTGACCTTATTTGATAAGTCACTGTTTTCCCAGTACCAGTTTCCCATGACACCGACACCCAGAAGCAGAACAAAACAGGATATCGCAATTCTTGTTTTTCTTGATTTCTTTTTCTGAAGATCACTGTCTGTCAATACAATTTTTTCTTTCTTTTCTTTGCTGTTTTTATTTTTGCTCATATTTATCACCTTTATGATTTTATTTTTGAAACAGAAACTCTGTTTGTGGGTATATTGAAAAGAGAGGTCACGGATTCAATAATTTTCTCTTTAACTGCAGTATTGTCACCACCTGTGCAGACAACCGTAACTCCCTGAACCTTCGGCAAATATTCCTTAATAAGCACCGGCGTTTCACCGTTTTCGGAATCATAAATCACATATTTGTCCTTTTGATTTACAGAACTGTCGTCGTTTTTTATCTCAACATCGGTTGCATATACACTTTCCGTTGTGTTTTCAAGCGTTACCATTACTTGGCATTCACCCACACCGTCTATTGACGAAACAAGCTGTACAAGCTTATTTTCAAGCTCCTCAGTGTATTCTTCATAGCTTATACTCCCTTCGTTATCATTTTTTGCTTTCTTTTCGTTGCCGGCTAATAAATCAGATGCAAATATCAGAACGATACCTATAAGTCCTACCGCAACGATAATTTTTATTTTTTTGCTGTCACCGGCAAGCATACCCTTTATTGTTTCCTTGAATTTATTCGCCAAGATAATACACCTCTGCATGAATTCCCAAACTGTCAAATATGTAATTTTTAACTTCCTCTTTATCGTAGCTGCTCGGTATTGAAATGGTCAGATTTGTTATATGAATTTCATTATCCTTCATTTTTATATTACTCTTAACCGTGCAGGAATTATAACCGCCTGCCTCCAGCGTCTGATTGACCTGAGTTGCAATACTGCTTTCATATGTTTCTCTTTGAGCAGTGTCCATTCCCTCCATACTGAATTCAGGAAATACAAAATCAATTTCAGCACTTTTAAGCGGATAGATAAACGATAAAAAAATAAATGCAGCAAGTATTATTTTAAAAAATCTTCCCATATTTCCTTTAGGAGTCAGCAGTGAAAATATCACTGAAATAACAAGAGTTATACAAATTGTATACGTCCATTCTTTTATAAAATCCATTTAAACACCTGATTTCGCCGCAACAAGAATGCCGATTGAAATGATTGTTGTAACCATTGTGAGAATCAACAGAACATCAATTATCAACAGAACATCTTTAAACGTTTCTATTGCTTTTACCGAAGAGGCATCATCAAAAATCTCACCGCAGGTAGATGCAAGAGAAAGTATTAATCTCCACAAATTCACCTCAATCAGTGACGGCAGAAAAATGGATATCACGGCTATGATTCCCACAACACCAACACTTGTTTTTATCAGACTGGAATAGCTCTGAATGGACAGCAGGCCCTCACTGATTGAGCTGCCGATAACAGGTACAACGGAATTTATTGCAAATCTCACTGATCTGAGACCGAGTGCATCCGCTCTTGAAGCAACCGCAGTCTTTACAGACAGTATAGATACAAATATGGCAGATACGGTTGATATGGCTGTTGTTATAATCTTTTTAAGCATTCTTATAGTACCGTTTAAATTCAGCTCCTGACGTATTCCCGAGCATATGCCCAGCGCAAGAAAACAATTTGTTACCGGTATAAAAATCAATTCAGATATATAATTCAATGCCTGTGCAAGAATCAGAAGTGTTGTATTGACGGAAAAAGAAGTCATAGTTGACCCAGCGGTAGCCACTATTATGCAGAAGGCAGGAAAAAAAGCAAAAGAGAAATTTGAACAAAGCTTTATTGTAGAACAGCAGAGCCCTATACAATCCGTTAAATTATATGTAAGAAATATGGAAATAATAAGTGTTGATACTGTAGAGAATGTGGTTGAAATATCACTTTTATTAATTTCCGAGCTGAATGACCTGAAGAAGGATGCAAGAAGAATAAATACAATAACAAGTATTCCTGATTTTAAGGGACCGTCCGTTTTATTCAGAACAATATTCCAGATATGCTCAAACACACTTTTTATTGATATGTCTGTAAGATTATCATAATCAAAATCCGTAATACCGAGAGAATCAAGAAAATCAGTGGTATCATCATCAAGAAGCTCAAAGGAGCTGAGGTCAAATGATTTCAGATATTCATTATAGTCCTCTTTTTCAGCACCGAAGCACACATTCGGAATCAGCAGAAGCACCGATAATATAATTAACATTCTTTTCATTTCAACAATCCCATTACTATATTTATCACTGTTTCAAACAGTGGCAGAGTCATTATGAGAATTATAATTTTCGAGACGGTTTCGGTTTGTGAGGCAAGTGCATTTTCCCCAGCATCACGGCACAAATCCGAAACAAATTGAGCGATTAAGGAGATACCCAGTATTTTCAGCATCAGAGCTATGTAAGAATGAACATTATTCATTCCTGATGACAGATTATAAATGCTTTGGGCGACACTGTATAAATCATCAGCAACTGTGACAAACAGAATGATCGCACAGGCAACCGTTAAAATAATTGCAAATTCTCTTTTGGTATCTCTCAGAAAAATAATAAGAAAAAGAGAAATGATGACAAAGGCGGCAATCTTTATCATAGGTCAAACAACGACTTTACTGTTGAAAATAGGTCACTTATTTCAGGTACAAGCATCATAAGAACCACTATCACTCCTGCCAGAGTTGTAAGCATTGCCTGCTCTTCCCTGCCGCTTCTTATCAAAACCGTATTCAAAACCGCAACAATGATTCCGATTGCCGCTATTTTAAAAATAAAATCAACTTCCATTTATCCTCCTATATCAAAACAACAGCAATAAAAATACCTGCAAACAATCCAAACACTAAATACAGCTTGTAATGGCTGTTATAATGCTCCTGATACTGCTGTCTGAGCATTTTAAAATGTCCTAAATACTGATTAATATAACTTATCTGACAGTCAAGATCATATTTTCCCACAGTGTTAAAAAGAAGTCTTGACTTATCATTTTCCTCAGGTGATAACGGAGAGTTTTCGTTTTTCAGTGTAAAATCAAATTTTTTCAGCCGTTCATCCTTTTCAAGCTCTCTCATTATCTCTTCGGTTTCCGGTGATGTACTACTCAGCATAAACAGTATTTTTTCACCGATATAAATAAGTGTATCTATGTATTTTATCTGCTTTCTTTTAAATTCCGCCACCATTACCCCAAGGGATAATGAAAAAAGGATTATCATTATTATTCCTATTATTTTCAAGCTGATATGACCTCAAATCAATTATTTCAAATTCATCTGTAAATGATTTTAATAATACTAAGTAATCAAACTCACCTGTTTCAAGCAGTCTTTGAATGATTTTGTTTCTCTGCAGATTCTCCTCATCTTTCATATGAACGGAAACAGCAAAATTTACACCTGTGGAAAAGCCGTATTGAATTGCCTCAAGCTCATTCATATTTCCGATTTCATCACATACAATAATATCCGGTGATAATGTTCTTGTTGCAATTTCAATTCCCTTTGCTTTTTCATAGCCTGACAAAACATCGGTATTTATTCCCACATCAAATCCGCCTGCTATTTCACGTCTTTCATCTACAATCGTAATTTTTCTGTATCTGCCTGCAAAGCCGCTTGAAAGAAGCCTGGAAAAATCACGAAGGAATGTTGTCTTTCCGCAAAGAACAGGTCCTGCAACAATAATGCTCGGATTTTTTTCGGTAAATAAAAGATTCAGTATTTCACGTGAACAGTTTTTGTGTTCTCTTGCGATTCTGATGTTCAGTGAATTTATGTCCTTTATACTGTTAAGTGAATGATCTTTGTATACCGCCGAAGCACCGATTCCGACACGTGAACCGCCTTTTGTTGTAATATAACCGTTAATCATCGTGTTCATATTTGTATGAAAAGAATGATTGCAAAGCCTGTCTGTTATAAAGTCAAAGCTGTCATCATCAAGGCTTATGATATTTTGTGAAAAATAGTTTACCAGCTTTCCTCCTATATTGATAAAATAAGGTGTCTGCTTAATATAAACAATTACAGCCTTATTCCTTCTCAGCCTGATTTCAGTAATTAAGGAAATAATACTTTTATCCAAGCCGTTAAATATATCGCAAAGATATTCAGGAAAAGCTGAAAAGAAATATGTAATATTGTCCAACAAATCACCTCAATTAAATCTATGCCGTCAATACATACTTTATTCAAAATTATTTTGTTGAAGATTCAAATGTTATATGCTATTATATAGATGTAAAAATATATATTAATAATTTGGTGAAAATATGAATTATTCTGAATATAAAACGAATTCAAAAACGAATAAACTGCTCAACGGAGAAACTGTCAGCTATACACTTGCTGCATTTTTCTCTGTTTTTATGCTGATTGCAGTAAAACAGCTTCTTAAAGTATTTTGCGGTATACCTATATCCATATCCGTTCTTATCGGATTTATTGCGGCAGAGGTTGTTTCCTTTCTCCTTGAAAAACGTTTTGTTTTCCGTAAAAGAGTTTTATCATCAAATCTTAAGCAGGTACTTTTCTTCCTGTTCAGAGCAGCTGTAGACTTTGGCTTTTATAAGCTGGCTGACGCAGTATTCGGCTCAGCATTAAAAATGCCTGACTCCTTTGTATGGCTTGTTGCACTGTCAACTGCATTTTTCTTCAACTATTTCTTTGACCGCATTCTGCTGTTTGACTGTGCATACAACGCTGAGGAAATCAGATATTCAAAAATATATCTTACCTTTTATACAAACCGATTTGTGTTCCTTGCAGCAGGCTTGGCTGCTGTCTGCATATCCATGATATATATTGTTTACAAGGTATTCCCATTCGGTGATAATACCGTTATGAGAATGGACCTTTATCACCAGTACGGTCCTCTTTTTGCAGAGCTTTACGAGAGAGTTGTTAATCATCAGAGCTTTTTATACTCATGGTTTTCAGGCGGTGGAAGCAGCTTTTTAGGCAATTATTTCAATTATCTTTCAAGTCCTCTGTCTGCTCTCATCTTTCTTTTTGATAAAAAGGATATATCCTTTGCAATTTCATTTATCGTATCACTCAAATGCATATTGAGTGCTGCTTCATTTGCATATTATCTCAAGGCTTCACAGAGAAGACACGATGTGCTCTGCTCCGTATTCGGTGTGCTGTATGCTTTCAGTGCTTATTTCCTTGCATATTACTGGAATGTTATGTGGCTTGACGGAATGATTCTTCTTCCTTTAATTGCACTGGGTATTGAGCGTATTATTAACAACGGCAAAAGCACAACGTATATTATTTCTCTTGTACTCCTTTTCTTCTCAAGCTATTATATGGGCTTTATGTCCTGCATTTTTGCGGTAATCTATTTTCTTGCCTATTATGTTATTTCATCAGGCGCAGGTGAGAAAATCAACGATTCACTCAGCTTTAAAAAGAAATATTCTTTCAAAGCACTGATGAACAATAAGTTTTTCAACAGAGGTGTGAGATTTGCCGTAAGCAGTGTTGCGGCAGCAGCTGTGTGTGCAGTGACTCTTGTTCCTGTTTTTATGATACTGAGATCAAGCTCTGCGACCTCAGATGATTTTCCGAACACATTTACATCCTACTTTAATATATTTGATTTCATTACATCTCACCTTGCAGGTCTTGAAACTACAATCAGAAGCAGCGGTGAAGATGTTTTACCAAATATATATTCAGGTATGCTTGCCGTCATTCTGCTTCCTTTATTTGTTATCAATAAAGATATTCGTTTAAAAGAAAAAACAGCATATATTTTAATGCTGCTCTTCTTCCTATTCAGCTTTGACAATAACTGTCTTAATTTTATCTGGCATGCATTCCATTTCCCTAATGATTTGCCGTTCAGATTTTCATATATGTATACATTCATTATTCTTGTATGCGGTTATAAATGTATTACCAAATTCAAATCAATTGACATCAAGGACATCTGCTATGTTGGAATGGCATGGGTTTTCTTCATTGTTATGGCGCAGAAGATGTCAACAAACAAAATGTCAGAGCCGACAATTTATATCAGTATCGGTTTTATCATTGTATGGACAGCCTTTCTGTATCTCTACAGAAAGAATAAGCTCGAAAAGACAATCATAAGCCTGACGGCTCTTGTAATGGTATTCTGTGAGGTTCTTATTTCTGATACCGCAGCTATTTCCATTTCACAGTCGAACACGGAATATGCTGAAAAATATGATTCCTATACTGAAGCAATTGAGCAGATTCATTCCTCTGATGATGATTTTTACAGAGAAGAGCTGACCTATCTTGAAACAAGAATGGACCCAAGCTATTATGGATACAATGGTATGTCCGTATTTTCTTCAATGGCTTACGAGGATTATTCACAGCTGCAATACAGTCTCGGTATGTTCGGTAACCGAATTAACAGCTACACCTACAACACGCAGACACCTGTATATAATATGATGTTTAATCTTAAATATCTTATTAAGGCTGACATTTCTCCTGCACCCGGCGAAAGCTTTTACAGCTTTGATTTTTCAGTTGATGGCGGTTCAGCTGATGTTTATAAAAACGATTACTACCTCCCTATTGCATATGCAGTGAACGAGAATATCACAGACTGGGTAACTGAGGAAGGTAATCCGTTTGAGGTACAGGAAAACTATTTCAGCCTTGCTACAGGCTACAGCGGTGTATTCAATCAGATGGATTATCTTGCAACGGAATTTGACGGTTTATCAGGTGAAGAGGTAGATGGTAACGGTACTTTCTGGTTCAGCAAAAATGATACGGAAAGCGGTTACGGAAATGTTGAATTTACTATTACGCCTAAAAAATCAGGCAATGCCTATTTATATGTAACATCACCTGATATTGAAAGCATTGAAGTAAACGGCGGCAGCCTCAGTGCACATACACAGACAATCGGTGAGCCTTATATTCTTGATATCGGCTATTGTGATGAGGGAGAAGAAATTACAGTAAATCTCGATTGTTCCAATATTGAAACAACTGACACTTATGCCGAAATTTACGCATATACAGTTGATAACGATGTGCTTTCAAATGGATATGAAAAGCTGAAAAATGCGTCACTGAATGTTGAAAAGCACAGTGACACAAAAATTATCGGAACAATTGAAACGGAAGAAAACAGCGTTCTTTACTCTTCCATTCCATATGACAGCGGCTGGACCATTCTGATTGACGGCGAAAAGGCTGAAACATTTGAAATCGGAGAAGCAATGCTTGCAACAACTATAAAGCCCGGCAAGCATACAATTGAATATCGTTACGCACCAAAGGGCTTCGCTTTAGGCATCATTATTTCTGCAGCAAGCATTGCAGGAATTTGCGGATATATTGTTTTAATGAAAAGGAAAGAAAAGGCAAAATTCATCAAAGAATCAAATGTCACAGAAACTTTCATTCCCTGATTAACAAAAAACTGCAGATTTCTACAATTTTGTTGTTTACAATAATAATAATTTGTTGTAGAATAAGGTGACAAAATCTGAGAGGAGTTTCAAACTTATGGCGAGACAAACAGCAATCAATATCAATTCAATTCCGGTAGGACCGCTTGGAATCATCGGTTTACCGGGCTGTGAGGAACTGACAGATAAAATTGATAAATATCTTGTTAAATGGAGAAAAACACAGGCAACCGAGCATCAGGAAAACGTTGCTTTCTTCGGTTACCAGCGTGACACATATAAAATTGATGTTACCGTTCCACGTTTCGGCAGCGGTGAAGGCAAAGGTGTAATTGAAGAAACTGTACGCGGTTATGATATTTATATCATCGCAGACGTGTTTAACTACAGCTGCACATATAAAATGTACGGTCAGACTGTTCCGAAGTCACCTGACGATCATTTTGCTGACCTTAAAAGAGTTATCCACGCTTTATCATCAAAGCCTAAAAGAGTTTCTGTAATTATGCCAATGCTTTATGAGGGCAGACAGCACAAAAGAAGCTCACGTGAATCCCTTGACTGTGCAATGGCACTTCAGGAGCTTGTAAATCTTGGTGTTGATAACATCATCACCTTTGATGCTCACGATCAGAGAGTGCAGAATTCTATTCCTGATCAGTCCTTTGAAAATGTTATGCCTACATATCAGATGATAAAGGCTCTTGTCAATAATGTTGAAGACCTTTCAGTTGACCCTGATCATCTTATGATAATCTCACCTGATGAAGGCGCTATGCAGAGATGCATTTACTTTGCTACACAGCTTGGCGTAAATCTCGGTATGTTCTATAAGAGAAGAGATTATACAAGAATTGTTAACGGAAGAAACCCAATTGTTGAGCACCAGTATCTCGGCGACTCCGTTGAGGGTAAGGACATCATCATCGTTGATGATATGATTTCCTCAGGTGAATCCATGCTTGAGGTTGCAAGCAAGCTTAAAAATCTCGGTGCAGGCAGAATCTTTGTTTGTACAACCTTCGGTTTGTTCTGTAATGGTCTTGATGTATTTGATGACGCATATAATAATGGTGTGTTTGATAAAGTATTTACAACTAACGGTGTTTATCAGTCACCTGAGCTTTTAAGCAGAGAATGGTATGTAAGTGTTGAGCTTTCAAAATATACAGCATATTTCATTGATACGCTTAATCACGATATGTCTGTATCTTCTCTTCTTGACTCAGCAGATAAAATTAATAATCTTCTTGTAAAAAATGGCTTAAAGGAGGCTAAATGATGGCCAAAAAAGGTTTATCAAAAGTTCAGAAAATAATTATTTCGGTTGTTGCAGGTGTTCTGGGCGTTCTTATTATTGCCGGAGGAGCTTATTGCATATCAACAAGCCAGAATCCTGCTGATGCAGCAAAGAGTATCTTTACTGCCAATGAAGAGCAGATTGTCGGCAAGTGGCAGAGTCAGAAAAGTCCGGGACTTGCAGCTTATGTATTTTATGAAGATGGAACATATGATTCCTATCTTTCAACAGCTGTATTCTCAGGAAATTATGAGATTGACGGAAATAAGCTTATATTGAAGAATCCAAGCACTGCAAAGGAAATCATTTACAAATTCAGTGTAAACGGCAAAGAGCTTTCACTGACTGTAATCGAAGAAAACGGTGTTGAATCAGAGCTTAAAGACGCAAGCAAATATGACCGTGTTGAAGAGCTTAAGCAAAAGTCAATTGCTGATATAATCGGTGATATCAAAGCTGAAAACGAAAGCACAACAACAGAAGAATAATAAACAAAAAACTGCTTTGTAATTACAAAGCAGTTTTTTGTTTCATCAGTAAAACATTTTTATCAGTTATATTTTTTCTTAATATTCATATACATTACTGAGGAAGGTGAAAACACTTGATTGGTAATGTAGAAAAAAGATGCATTGACTTAGGCCACTATATTGTTGAAACCAGAGCGACTGTCCGCCAGGCAGCAATCGTTTTCGGCATAAGTAAATCGACAGTACATAATGATGTAACCAAAAGGCTTGCCGTTATTAATCCACTGCTGTGCAGTGAGGTTAAAGAGGTGCTTGAGGATAATAAAGCTCAAAGGCATATTCGCGGCGGAATGGCGACCAAGAAAAAATATGATAAATTGAAAAACAATTGATTTTTTATTTATATAGTGATATTATTAATTATCATATTATATAAAGGAAGTTCATTATGAAAATAGGATTTATCGGCTGCGGAAATATGGCAAGCGCCATAATTAAAGGCATTATTTCTGCTGAGGAAATTGATAGCAAGGATATACTTGTTTTTGATACATACTCCCCTGCTTGTGAAACCGCAAAGAATCATTTTGGTGTAACTGTACTGAACAGTGAATGCGAGGTTGCTGAAAAGGCAGACATCGTTTTCCTTGCAGTTAAGCCGAATGTCATTTCTGCTGTTTCAAAGAAGATTGCTGATGCGGTAATAGAAAAGCAACCTCTTGTTGTATCTATTGCTGCCGGAAAAACCTTAGATTTTATTGAAAGCAGTATCGGAATTGAGGCAAGAATTATCAGAGTTATGCCGAATATCAACGCTAAAGTCGGTGAAGCAATCAGTGCTTACTGTTTCAATAACAGCGTTGTTGATAAGGATAAAGAAAATATTGAAATACTCCTTAATTGCATCGGAAAGGTTGTTTGCCTCGACGAAAGCGCATTCCCTCTTTTCGGAGTTTTAGGCGGCTGTGCTCCTGCTTATGCCTATATGTTTATTGATGCACTTGCAAGAGCAGGTGTCAAGAATGGTATGAAGAAGGATGATGCACTGAAAATTGCGGCACAAACCGTTTACGGCAGTGCAAAAATGATTCTTGAAAGTGACGAGCATCCATACAAGCTTATCGACAATGTTTGCTCTCCCGGCGGTACAACAATAGAAGGTGTTATATCCTTGCAGGCAGACGGCTTTGAAAATGCCGTACATAACGCAGTTGACAAAGCACTTGATAAAGATAAAAAATTATAATACACAAAATCAGCTCTTTGAATTCACAAAGAGCTGTTTTCTTTATTCTGTATGTAATTATAAAATACTGATTATAAATACTTTTTAATCTCATCAACCATATCTGTCTTTTCCCATGATACGCCGAGATCCTCACGACCCATATGGCCATAAGCTGCTACATTTTTATAAATAGGCTTTCTCAGGTCAAGGCGTTCAATAATGGCAGAAGGTCTGAGATCAAATACCTTTCCTACAATTTCACTGATTTTATCATCGGAAATTGTACCTGTACCAAAGGTGTCAACCATAACAGATACAGGCTTGGCAACACCGATTGCATATGCAAGCTCAACCTCACATTTTTTCGCAAGACCTGAAGCTACAATATTTTTAGCAACCCAGCGAGCAGCATAAGCAGCGCTTCTGTCAACCTTTGTTGGGTCCTTACCGCTGAATGCTCCGCCGCCGTGACGAGCATATCCGCCGTATGTATCAACGATAATCTTACGTCCTGTAAGACCTGAATCACCATTCGGACCACCGATAACAAATCTGCCTGTAGGATTAACATAATAAACAGTATCCTCATCCATAAGCTCAGCAGGAATTGTTGTTTTAATAACCTGTTCAATAATATCCTCTCTGAGCTGAGAAAGCTCTACATCAGCACTGTGCTGACTTGATACAACAACAGCCTTAACCTTTACCGGCTTGCCGTCCTCGTATTCAACTGTTACCTGTGTTTTGCCGTCAGCATAAAGGTAAGGTAAAGTTCCGTTTTCTCTCACCTCTGTAAGCTTAACAGCAAGCTTATGGGCAAGGCTGATTGGCATTGGCATAAGCTCTTGTGTTTCATCACAGGCATAGCCGAACATCATACCCTGATCGCCTGCACCATTCAGATTATACTGATCCTCTTCGTTATTTTTAAGCTCGTATGATTTATCAACACCCATAGCAATGTCTGCAGACTGTTTGTCAAGTGCAGTAAGCACTGCACAGGTATTTCCGTTAAATCCCTTTTTATCATCATCGTAACCGATGTCACAAACTGTTTTGCGTACAATTGAAGGAATATCAACCTGAGCATTCGTAGTAATTTCACCCATAACAAGCACCTGACCTGTTGTACATGTGGTTTCACAGGCAACACGGCTCATAGGGTCCTGCTTAAGCATTTCATCTAAAATAGCATCTGAAATCTGATCACATATTTTATCCGGATGTCCCTTTGTTACAGACTCACTTGTAAATAAAAACTTTGACATAGTATCTCTCCTTTAGAATAAAAAAACACATACGAGTGTATGTGCATAATTAACCTCATCACTCGGCAAACGCAGGTATTAGCACCTTACATAAAGCAGGTTGCTGTGGCATCACCGGGCCTGTCCCTCAGCCACTCTTGATAAGCATATTAACTTTATAACTAATAATACATCAAAGCCTTATAATTGTCAATAAAAAAATAATTCAATATAATTTCAAATACTTTTTACTAAAAAAAGAAAAAATTACAACATAATTTTTATCAATACTGTTGCAATTTGTTTATAATTAGTTTATAATTTGATTGTATGTAAATAGTGCTCCGGCACATTTAAGGAGGAAAAATTAATGTCAAAGAAAACCGTATTCATTACCGGCGGTACCGGTAATATGGGTTGGGCAGCTGTTCAGGAAATGATGAAGCACCCAAGCGACATCAACATCAAGATGCTCGCAAGAAAGAGCCCAAAAAATGAGGAAAAATTAAAACCTCTTATGGCTAAGCCAAATGTTAAAATCGTATGGGGTGACCTTTGCGATTATGATTCTATTCTTGAAGGTGTAACAGGCTCTGATTATGTTCTTCATGTTGGTGGTATGGTATCACCTACTGCTGACTGGAAGCCATACAGAACTCAAAAAACAAACATCGGTGCTGCTGAAAGCATCTGCAAGGCAGTTCTTTCTCAGCCTGATCCTGATGCAATCAAGGTTTGCTACATAGGTACTGTTGCTGAAACAGGCGGACGTAATTATCCTATTCATTGGGGACGCTGCGGTGACCCAATCAAAATTTCAATCTATGACCACTACGCAATTTCAAAGACAGTTGCTGAGCGTACTTTTGTTGAAAGCGGTATCAAAAACTGGGTTGTAATGCGTCAGTCAGGTATTCTTTATCCAAACATTCTTAAGAATATGGATCCGATTATGTTCCATGTACCAATCAATGGTGTTCTTGAGTGGTGTACAGTTGAGGACTCAGGCCGTCTTATGTGCAACCTTGTTCTCGAAGATAAGAAAGGTAATCTCGGCTCTGACTTCTGGAATCACTTCTTCAACATCGGTTCAGGTAAGGAATACAGAATTTCTAACTATGAGTTTGAGTGTCTCCTTCTCGGTACACTTGGTCTTGCAGGACCTGAAAAGCTCTTTGACCCTAACTGGTTCATTACAAAGAATTTCCATGGTCAGTTCTATGCTGATGGTGACAAGCTTGAGGATTTCCTCCACTTCCGTGAGAATCTTCCTGTACAGGACTACTTCAATCGTCTTGCTGATCAGGTTGAATTCTATTTCAAAATACCAAGATATCTTCCAAAGAATCTCGTAGCTGCTTGTGCTAAGCCATTTATGAAGAAGATTGCTCAGACTCCTGACTTCGGTACACTTGACTGGGCTGAAAAAGATGATAAGGTTCGTATGAGTGCTTATTACGGCTCAAAGGCTGAGTGGGAAAAGCTTCCTACAAAATGGGAAGATTTTAACATTATCAAGTTTGACAAAGACAACAGTGCTGCTGAGCAGTTCAAGCTTGATCACGGTTACGATGAGTCTAAGCCTGAATCAGAGCTTGATATCGAAGATATGAAAATGGCTGCTAAATTCCGTGGCGGCGAATGCTTAAGCGAGACTATGACTAAGGGTGATATGGCTACAAAGCTTAAGTGGAAATGCGGTCTTTGCGGTGCTGAATTTGAGGCATCACCTGCTCTCATTCTTCTTGGCGGTCATTGGTGTCCGGAATGCTACATTCCTCAGAAAGAATGGAACTATGATGAGGTTGCTAAAACCAACCCATTCTTCGCTCAGGTTTGGTACCCAAGCCACACTAAGGAAGAGCACAACGTTTACAAATTCGATGATCTTTTCCATATTAATGGTGTTAAATGGGACGACATTAAGAGATAATAACTTTAATCCCACAGCTCAGTACAGCTGTGGGATTTTTTCAGCAAAGAAGAAATATTATATAAATAATATAGGATGAGAATGAAGAGGGATTTTATATGCCAAGTTCAATCAAGGATTACAGAAATTTAATTGACCGGCCATACGGCAGGATGTTTTACGAGCTGATTTATAAGCAGTTAAATATACAGACTAAACCCACACTTGATATACTTGACTTTGGTGCAGGCTTTTGCGTCACTGCAAACCATTATGCCATTCATCATACTGTCACTGCTGTTGAACCTGAAAGTAAAATGTACAATCTAAGAATTAAGGATAATCATTATACGCTTATAAAAAATGATATAGATTATTTAAAATTCATTTCGGACAACAGCTATGATTTAGTAATCTGCCACAACGTTCTGGAATATGCCGGAAACAAAACAGATATAATAAACGAGCTTATAAGAGTATTAAAGCCTAATGGCAGATTATCCATTGTCAAGCATAATCTGAACGGCAGAATAATGGCAAACGCTGTTTTCGGCGATAATCCCAAGGCAGCACTTGAACTGCTCAATAACAATTATGATAACGGCAAAAATATGTTTGGTCACAGAAATACATACAGTAATAATTTACTCATAAATACTATGAACGAACGTGGACTTACCTGCCAAAGCATTTATGCTGTCAGAACCTTTTTCGGACTCTCTGATAATGACAAAATAAAATATACCGACGAATGGTATAATAATATGCTGGAGCTTGAATTTCGTGTATGTGACATTGATGATTACAAAAAAATAGCATTTTTTAATCATCTAATATTTATTAAATAAGAAATATACAATATGACAGCTTGACAAACATTTCAGAGATAAATAGCAGAAATATTACTTATACAAAAAGGACTATCAGCTGATAGTCCTTTTTGTATTTATTAATACTTTGATCTGCAGGTGTAATTAACCTTGCCGTTTACACTTCTTCTGAGAGTAAAATTCTTTCCGCTCTGTGTAACCTTCAATGAAACCTTTGCCGGCTTAGCCTTTACGCAAGTATAGAAGCTGCAGGTTATTTTACCATTTTTAACAGTCATAATCACTCTGATTGGATATTTTGTTGTATTCTTCCATCTGAAATCCTGCACAGTACCGTAAATTGCAGCATCTCTGCCAAGAGGAACATAGGATACTCTCTGTGAATGCTGATGTCTCTCAACAATACCGACATTGGCATTCAAAGCACAATTGAACATAGTTGACGCAACCTGACAGATACCTCCGCCGATACCGTCTTCAGTTGAATTACTGCCTGAAAATACAGGAGCTGATTTATAACCTCTTTTGGACGTTCTCGGTCCTACAACATCATTGAATGAAAATGTCTGACCCGGCTGAACAATAGTACCGGAAATTGCTTTTGACGCAATCTCAAGATTTCTTGTTCTGTTTGCATTATTTACATAGCTTGATGTATATGTTGCATAAAGATTTGAATAGTAAGTGCTTAAATACGGACTGCAAATACCTTTATAAGCGACATTCTTATAATTGATATATGCTCTGACCTTAACATAATATGTTGATTTTTTATTGATGTTTTTAATCTTATATGATGTTTTGTTTCCGCCCTTTACTGTAATGCACTTAACATTTTTCTTGAACTTACTGTCTGTACTGTAAAAAATCTGATAGCCGGAGGACTTGGTTGCTTTCCATTCAACATTTATAGTATTGCCGCTCTTTACAACAGAAGTTAAAGTGATACGGATAGGTGTTGTTGCAATCGCTACATCCGAGCTGTATGCACCGTAATAATTTGTCTTTTTATCACTTAACTGTGTAAATGCTCTTACTTTAAAGTGATAGGCAGTTGATGCATTAAGACCTGTTACTGTACAGCTTGTTGTATTCGCAGAAACTCTCTTTACTTGTACATACACTTTTTTATTCGGATCATATTTAACAATCTGATATCCGGCAACATAATTCTGCTTATTCCATTTAAGTGTAACGGAATTCGCAGTTGAAGCAGTTGTTTTTAAACCGGTTGTCTGCTTAGGCAGAATCTTAAAATACTGATTTACTGTACCGGAGAAATTGCCCTTACCTTTGATAATAATCGTACCCTGTCCCATATTTCTGTTATTTTTATATGAAACAGTATAATCCTTATTCTTTACAAGCTTTACTTTATTGCTGCCGTTTGTCCAGTATATGGTAGGGGTAGGTGTTTTTGCATCACCGGAATAAACGGCATTAAGATAGTTAAAGCTCATTGAGATTGACTTAGCAGAAAGACTGATTGCATTAATCTTAAATGTCTTGCTGAGTGAACCTGTGTAATTGCCGATACCATCAACCTTTACAGTGGCTGTTCCGGCATTGGTATTATTTGAATAAGTTACCTTATAGTCAGTATTTTTCACCAAAGATACCTTGTTACCATCTGCATCTGTATATGTAACAGATGTATTCGGTGTTTTCGCTTTTCCGTCATAATTATATGATGTTGCACTGAGACCAAGCACTGTATTTGCACTGCTGATACTTATAGGCTGTGCAGGCTCTTCGGGAACCGTTGTGGTTTCATCAGCATAAGCACTGAATGTGAAAACAGAGCAAATAAGCATAACTGCAAAAGACAAAATAACAGATAATTTTTTCTTCATTTTTTCTTTCTCCTTAAATCATTTTTGTCCGTAATAGGCATTTTTTCCGTGTTTTCTCTGATAATGCTTATCAAGCAAATACTGTTCAATGCCTATGTTGGAATTTCTATCAAACTGAGCTACCATCTGAGTACGCGTTGCCATTTTTGCAACCTCTTCAAGAATCAATGCGTTTTCGACCGCTTTGAAGGGATCTGTACCCCAAGTAAAAGGTCCGTGCCTGTGTATCAGAACAGCAGGGCATTCCTCAGACTTAATTCCTCTTTTTTCAAATTCTTCAATAATTACTTTACCTGTATTGAGTTCGTATGCACCATTCACCTCGTCTTCAGTCAGCCCTCTTGCACACGGAACAGCTCCGTTTGCAAAGTCGGCATGCGTTGTGCCATAGACCGGTATATCACAGCCTGCCTGTGCCCAAGAGCACGCCCAAGATGAATGTGTATGAACGATTCCGCCGATATTTTTAAAGCTTCTATACAGTTCAAGGTGTGTAGGTGTATCAGATGAGGGATTCAGATCGCCCTCAACCTTATTCCCCTGCAAGTCCATAACAACCATATCAGATGCCTTCATTGTATCATATGGCACACCTGACGGCTTTATTACAACCAGATTTTTTTCTCTGTCAATAGCAGATACATTGCCCCACGTAAGAACAACCAATCCATATTTAACAAGCTGTAAATTCGCCTCAAATACCTTTTGCTTTAATTCCTCTAACAATTAAAATCACCTTACATTCCAAGCTTATAAGCCACATCGTTATAGAATAATTCCTTTTTGAAGGAATTGATTTCTGTGTCCTTATTGATATGGATAAACTCAATACCCATAATCTCTGCAAAATCTCTCATATGCTCTGCTGTAAGTGAATAGGAAAGCACTGAATGATGAGCACCGCCGGCATATATCCACGCCTCAGCGGAAGTCTGAAGGCAAGGCATAGGCTTCCATAAAACGCCTGCCACAGGCAGCTTAGGCATATCGTTGGTCTGTTCCTTACATTCAACATCATTAACAATCATTCTGAGTCTGTCACCCATATCAACGAGAGTAACAACAATCGCATTACCTGTCTGTGCCTTAAACACAAGCCTTGCCGGATCTTCCCTATCACCTATTCCAAGCGGATGAACCTGGATTTTCGGCTTATCGGCAGCAATGGTAGGACAAACCTCAAGCATATGTGAGCCTAAAAGCATTTCCTTTCCGGACTCAAAATGATAGGTATAGTCCTCCATAAATGCTGTACCGCCGTCGGTCATACCCTCAGCCATAAGTTTCATAATTCTTGTCATAGCAGCAACCTTCCAGTCACCCTCAGCACCAAAGCCGTAGCCCTGTCGCATCAAATCCTGCGATGCAAGACCTGGCAGCTGTCTGAGCTGCTGTAAATCCTCAAAGTTGGTATGGAAAGCACCGAAGCCGTTTTCATCAAGGAATTTTTTAATTGCAACCTCTTCCCTTGCCTGATAGCGAACAGCCTCGATATTGTCCGTATCCATATCGTAAAACTGTTCATACTCAGCCATCTGCGCATCCATTTCAGCGTCAGTCACATTCTCAACACATCTGATAATGTCGCCCACACCATAGTGGTCAACCTGCCAGCCGAGCTTAATCTGTGCTTCAATCTTATCTCCGTCAGTCACGGCAACATTTCTCATATTGTCTGATATACGCAAAACTCTCAGCTTTCTTGATTCTGCTGCACCTACGGCAGCTCGCATCCAGATTCCGATTTTATTCTGGAATGCTTCATCTTTCCAATGACCGGCTGCAACCTTAACCTTTTTTCTCATGCGAGCATGAATATAACCATGCTCCCTGTCACCGTGAGCTGACTGATTCAGATTCATAAAGTCCATATCAATGCTGTCCCAAGGGATATCTCTGTTATACTGCGTATTAACGTGGAGATATGGCTTTGAAAGCTCGCTGAGACCGGCTATCCACATTTTTGAAGGTGAAAAGGTATGCATCCAGGTAATAACACCTGCACAAGCAGAATCGTTATTTGCCTGCCTCATAATATCAAGAATTTCTGCAGATGTTTTTACACAAGGTTTAGCAACAACTCTGCAAGGCAGTTTTTCAGACCATTCACTGCACATTTCCTGCGCATGGGAATTGATGTCTGCAAAAATTTCCTCACCATATAAATGCTGTGTTCCCACAACAAACCAAAATTCATAATCCTTAATTGCCATAATGAATTTATCTCCTTAAATATTCTTAACTGCCGCTTCCTCAACAGAAAGTGCTTTTTTATATAATTTCATATAATCTGCAAAGCCTTTAACATCATCGGAATTCGGCTGCACCACAGAGCTTTTATATTTTGAAAACACTCGCTTATCAAGATAATCTTCAAGCAGTTCATCCGTATGATCTGCGGCATATTTTGCAAGAATTGCGATACCCCAGGCTCCGCCTTCACCTGCAGTTTCCATAACAGCAACAGGCGTATTCATAGCACCTGCCATAAGCTTTTGACCCACAAGCTCTGTTTTGAACAATCCGCCGTGTCCCATAAGCGTATCAATCTCTACCTTTTCAATCTCAAGAATTTCCATTCCGATTTTAAGAACGGCCATAGTTGAGAAAATCTGAGCTCTCATAAAATTGGCAAGATTGAATTCAGCGTTTTCCGTTCTGGTCAGCAACGGACGACCGGATATAAGCTTAGCCACAGGCTCACCTGAAAAATAATTGAAGGTTACGATTCCGCCGCAGTCCTTGTCACCATCAAGTGCCGTGTTATAAAGCATATCGTAAATCTGCGGTTTTGTAAGTTCATTACCTGAAAGACGAGAAAATTCAATAAATAAGTTAACCCAGTAATCAAGATCGGTGCAGCAATTGTTACAGTGCACCATTGCCACAGGCTTACCTGTCGGAGTTGTTACCATATCAATCTCTTCATACACCTTAGAAAGAAGCTTGTCAAGCACAATCATTGAGAATATGGATGTACCTGCAGAAACATTACCGGTTTTTACCCTTACACTGTTTGTAGCAACCATACCTGTACCTGCATCTCCCTCAGGAGGACAAAGTATACAACCGGACTCAAGATTACCTGTAGGGTCAATAAGCTTTGCACCGTTCTCTGTTAAAGTGCCTGCACTGTCGCCTGCCTGTAAAACCTCAGGAAGTATATCGGCAAGCCTCCAGGAGAATTTGGATACCTCCGGTATATTATCAAACTGCTGCATCATTTCAGCATCATAAGTATTTGCCGCACTGTCGATTGGAAACATTCCTGACGCCTCACCGATACCAAGCACCTTTTTACCACTGAGCTTCCAATGTACATATCCGGCAAGCGTTGTAAGATAAGAAATGTCCTTGACATGCTCCTCCCCATTAAGAACAGCCTGATACAGATGTGCAATGCTCCAGCGCTGCGGAATATTAAAATCAAAAAGTGCTGTTAATTTTTCAGTAGCTTCCGATGTGATTGTGTTTCTCCAGGTTCTGAACCCAGCAAGCTGATTGCCGTTTTTATCAAAAGGAAGATACCCATGCATCATAGCAGAAAATCCGATTGAAGAAAGCTTTTTTATTTTTACACCATATCTTTTAAATACATCATCATTAAGCTTTGAATAAGCACCCTGCAAGCCTTTCCATACATCGTCAAGGCTGTAAGTCCAGATTCCGTTCACAAGCTTATTTTCCCAATCGTGGCTGCCTGTTGCGATAGGATTAAAATCATTATCAATCAAAACAGCCTTAATTCTGGTCGAACCGAATTCAATACCAAGTGATTCAGTACCATTAATTACATAAGATGACAAAATACGACCTCACTACTAATAATTTATTTATATTATATTATTTTAACTTATAAAAACTATTTTTTCAATAGTAATATACATAAAATAACAAGTAAAATTTAGAATTTTTCCTTACAAAAATATAGTATAAAAAAATGTAAAAATTGTTGCAAAAAACAATAAAAAAACAGCAACTTAATTATCTAAGCTGCTGTTTTATGGAGGCACCACCCAGATTTGAACTGGGGCGTAAAGCTTTTGCAGAGCTCTGCCTTACCACTTGGCTATGGTGCCGTATATATTAAAAGGCTTCATAAGAAGCCCGATTTATAATGGAGCGGATGACGAGGCTCGAACTCGCTACCTCAACCTTGGCAAGGTTGCGCTCTACCGGGTGAGCTACATCCGCA